>Ga0210043_1000614_pt1 | contig 37120 bp, 41 predicted proteins | sample CryGeymet201501t_FD_183990 | JGI IMG/M metagenome (GOLD analysis project Ga0210043, IMG submission 183990) | Groundwater microbial communities from Crystal Geyser aquifers in Utah, USA - Crystal Geyser metaG 2015-01t (SPAdes) (version 2) | ecosystem: Environmental > Aquatic > Deep subsurface >... | reverse complement strand
TTTGTTTTTGAAGGATTGAGAATGTGAAACCAACATCAGTCACACTCGTAATAGTTACCACGTACTGTTCTGAAGCGGACGTGTTATATACATGGAGTACCTTGTCGGTCTCGTGTTGGGTTTGAGCATTAGATTGTGTCCACTGAACAAGCAAGGTTTGGTAAGAACCGTTAATCCAAGTACCGTCTGCCTCGGATACGCTTGTAGAGTCAGCGCTCCCCGAGCTGGTGACCTGCGAAGTACGCGCTCGTATTTTCTCTGGCCTAAATCCGAGAGTCACTGTTTGTGTTGTAGTGTTTTCGTCAGCACCCTGGTCGGAAAGAGTAATGCTCCCTATTCTGTGTCTACCGCCTTTCTGAATCTCTATCTCGGTAGAGCTGATAGCTGTGCCAACCAATACTGGATATGTACCTGTGCTAGTAGCGATTGTACCGACTGTGTCCTGAACATAATAAGCAGACCCGACGCTTAGACTAGTGAACCCATTTACAATCCCGCTAGTCTTTACGTCTATCGAGCTGGAGGCCGTACCATTGGTCACCGCAAAACCCACGTATTTTAGCCTGTCAGTATCATTGCCGTCCACTGCGTAGTATCGTGAGTTGGTGCTGGAGGCATAAACTGGGACCGGGAGCGTGGCCCCGTTGATAGTTTCGCCGGACGTACCTGTAATGGCAAACGAAGAATTGTCGGTTGTTTGTACGGCTCCGCTAAAAGTAAAACTTTCCGTCAAATCCAAAAACCCTTGCGCCAGCTTCCCGACTGTGTTGGTAACTGGGACAGTGGTCGTAGATGAAAACAATGAGCTAAACCACCGGGCCGGGGCAACTAGCACGGCCTCTGAGCCGTCCTCGGTACTGGAGGCGAGTTCTGCTTGCGTAGCCAGTTCACTAAACCCGCCAGCGGTCAGGCTAGCTTCGGGTATGGCTCCAAAAGCTAGAGCGTCCGCATAAGCTTTACTCACCAAATCCCCTGCGTTCACTATTGTACTTGTAGCCGTGTTGGCGTAGGTCAGTGTATTGGGCAGGGTTTCATCGCCATTAAGAATCCGGCTGAGGATGTTTAGAATTGGCGCGTCTGTCTGCGCGACCTTAGCCCCGACGCGGTGGATCTGTTTGAGAGCCGTCACTTCCAAGTCCCCGTCTTGCGGATCAATGCCTCGGATCATTCCGGTGATAGCCGTGGAGCTGGCTGTGCCACACACGAACTCTTGCTTGGTTGTGTTCACGTCTACGGTGAAGCACATATAGCCGGAAAGAGTATTGCCGGCGTCGTCTGTCCCTTTGACCAAAGTCATACTGGTCGCGGCCGCGGTGATACCGGAGGCGAGCGATGTTTCAAAAGAAGTGACTACAACCGGTATTGAAGCCCCGAAGTTGGCAGTCACGCTGTCAAGTTGCGCTTGGATCTCATCGATCCGCTCGTATACACTGCGATAAAAATCGCGAGCCGCTTCTTGCTGCTCAAGAGTTGGTGCCGGCTCAATCGGAGGCTGTATAGCTACCGGTCCGGCGATTAAGCCGAAGGAGGTTGCCAGAGCTGTGAGCCCGGCTGCGAGTTTTAGAAAAATTGACGAAAACATATCTTTATTATTTTAGCACTGATTAGCTTAGATGAGTATTGTGGATATCGACCTTAAACATTATATTTTGCCGGAATGCGGTTGCCGTAGCGCTCAATGTCTTTGAACTCATAGCTGGACACTGAGGCGTAACCGATATTCTGGGCCACGAATTTAACCTTAGCGCGCTGGTACTTTCCGATTAACTGGCGCACTGACAACTTGCGCAAGTAGTGGTGAGCGGTCACGACATCATTGTCATTGGAACCGCCGACGACCTTTTTGCCAATGGTGGTTTGGCCTACGGCTACACCCGCACCGGCGTCCACATAATCGCCATCACCTTCAATTGTACCTAGCAACACAAAGTCGCCGTTGTCAATGGATAGGTGAACGCCAATGACTTGGTCTGTGTCAATGTCACCCTCAATCCAAAGCTCTCGGCTTTTCTTTAGCTCCCGAATCTCATTTTCATCCAGATTGCTTTCCCAGTAGTTGTCATAAAGCGCTTCGTCGTCGTCAAAGCCGCTGAATAGCTCGTGCGCGTTGTTGGCGTAGCTGGATCCGGCGATAAGCGCGCCGTTGTAAATTGCGAAGTCGGTGGCTGCATAATCAACCACGTCCCAGCTTTTCCAGACGCGATTGTATAACAAGACGCGGTTGTTGACCGGCTTAGAATCAGAGTCTACGGAGTCCAAGGTGCGGCAAGCAACCAAGATGTAGTCTTCCCACTCCGCGACCACGGCCGCGTCAAACGCGTACTCCGTCAGATCAATGTTCAAAGAGATCTCTTGTGGGATTACCTCGGCTATTTGAGAATCCAAGCTCAGTAGGCGAATTTGCGTACCGGATTGGTCCCGGGTGTCCACATAGTAAATGCCCTCGCCGGTGGCCACGCTCGCGCGCGGAGCCGGCAAGCCGGTTCGCTTGCGAAAGACTTCATTGGTGGCGTTGGTGTCGTCAATGGTTTCCTCAAACTCATAGATGGTCTTTTGGTGTAAGCAGTAAGACAACGAGCGGTATGTTTCCACAGCTTGCAGATCCCCACCCTCACCTTGGGGCTGATAAAATCCTTCGCCGGCGACGCGCGTGCCGCTCTCACTAAAATCAGCCAGACCAGTGTTGCTGGAGTCTTCCCACTGGTATGTGCATGTGACGTTAGTGCTGTTGCCGACGTTAGCGTTAAAGGTCACGCTTATAGCTCCTGTGGCGTAGTTTATCGTGCCCGTGCCTCCGGCGTCGCCGGTAAGAGTGCCATCCCGATTGTCGCTAAAGGTTTCCACGCCGTCAGTGACACTGATTGCAAAGCAGGTCCTCCGGCTACCACTAGCTTTGAAGGCGAGCGTGTTGGCAAAAGTCTGAGTAGCTCCATCACCGGTACCGATAACCTCCGCTGTTTCAGTGGTGTAAGCGCGCGCGTCAATGTGGCTGCCATTTAAGCCGGAGCGGTCCGTCAGGCGGCCAAACAAATAGATCCGGTTGCGCTTGATTTTTATGCGGCCGGTGAAGTTTTTGCTAGCATTGGTCTGATCAGCCAGAGTCGGAGGAATAGCGGAGGTGCCCTTATTTATCATCACCTTGAAAAAAATCCCGTTGACTGAGCAGAGCCAAGATTGCGCGCCGGCCAGAGTCTTGATGTTATCCCACCAAACGTCTTCGCCACTGGCGGCTAGCGGAATAGAGTCGGATCCCATCTCCACCCAAGCGTCCGGGTCAACGGCCGTGTCTAGGTATTTGATTTTGCGTGCATAGGTCTTAAAAAGAGTTTCTACGCCAAGGTCATTCGGGGCCACGTGCACACTGCTCGCCTTGCCAACCCCATCATTTGCACCTATGCGTCGGTAACCGCGCCGAAGCTCGATCTTATCGCCAAGCGTCAGCCAATTCAAAGAACGCGAAGCCGACCCAGTCGGAATGCTCTTAGGCTCCAGGGTGTTCACTACACCGTATTTGAAGTTTTCGACGCGGTAGTCAGCCATAATGTTTAAGCGACGACGTTAGGATAGCTGCTATAGTCAATCGGCCGATCGCCATTGCGCGCAGCCTCTTTGATTAGTTTGTTATTCCAATGGACCAGCCGGTCAACGATTTCTCGCTCAGCCACCGTCCAGCGATCATCCCAAGCGTTATTCTTAGATCCTCTGTCCACGGCGTAAAACTTCTTTGCCGTTCGGATGGCGATCAGAAGGTGAGCCCAACCCGGAAAGGCCCATGCCGTATTAGCGTCAATGTCTGCGCTCTCGGTCATGTAGAAGTGGTGAATGACTGAGCCGGATTCCGGTTTACCACACACAAAGAAAGTGCTGTCCTTTGGCTTGATGTAGTACCGCTGTGCCGCGTCTTGATAACGGAGTGACTCGGCAAAAGATATCTGTCGGAGCGGGCTGCGTAAATCGCCAACATACAGTCGGTCGGTATAAAGCCAGCGGCTTGGCAAAGAAATGGCAGTTTGAAAAGTGTGGCTCGAGCTGATTGACTGGCTTTCATCAAGCTCTAGTAAGATCTCCCAGAGCCTCTCGGTTTCAATCAAGTTCTTTTCCAAGTTAAACATCTGATACAACAAAATGTCCGACGGCATGGAGTCGTCGACGATATCCTCGAAGGCCACCTTTAATTCTGCTCCGGTTAAATCTGCCATATGGTTATTTTCTACGGAATAAATTACGGATCGCGACTATAATCCGGGCCAGCCATTTCCACTTGATTGAAAGATTCATCTGAGTGAGCTGCTTGATGGTTTCCTTGTCTTCGTCGATTAGAGTGAAGGCACCACCAAAATGAAATTCACGATTGACTGTCACCGGTGAAAAAAAGAAGTCGCCATCTTTGCCAATATTCGTGCCGTTGGACAAGTGCGCGACCAGCTTGCCATCTTTGCGCCAGCCTTTGATTACAAAAGCGTGCCCGAATCCTCCGGCGATAAACTCTTCAGGGATCTCGCCGCCCTCTGCTCGGGTCCACTGGTTGCGCCACATGCTACCGGTGACAATAACCCGGCGCTTACTCACGTCGCCAGACTCCAAGTACTCCTTGTTTGCCTCCCAAAGCGTGGTTCGGATGTTGTCGTACATATCGTACGGCCCATCTGCTTGCGCAAATGCCTTTTTTCGGTGCTTATCTGCCTCAGCAGAGAGTCCTTCGTTCCAACTGAGGGGATTGGCTACTAAATCACGGTTGCGGCCGTTATACCGCAAATTCTCCGGAACTAGAGCCTGCGCTAAAGATCCGTAGTTGATGGCTGACTTGAGTGCGTCCCGGATGTTCGCGCCCCAGGCTTCGATTGATTCTCCGCTGAGCTGTTTAGTCATTGCGTACTGAAACTCCGGGCAAAGCTCCACGCCTTCCTGGATCTCACTGGCGGCTGTTACGGCGTACCCGGTACAGAAGTCGCTATTCCCCTGATCCTTAATTGACATCATTGGCACCTGAAACTCCTCCGGCAACTCCTCGACCACTGTCAAACCAAAAAGCTTCCCGAACTTGGCGTCACGCGAATCAAAAGGCGTTTCCTGCGCGCCACCAAAGATCTTGATATTCTGTTTTTCCAGTGATTTTGAGCTCATATTTTTAATCACTTAATGATATTGCTCTGGTAGTTTTGTCCACCTCACGACCGAGGTTGTAGGAGTAGACGATGAGCGGAATCCCGATAATTAAGACCACAGCCACAGCTCCAGTAAGATAGCCCCTCCACACCTCCAGTTTCTGCACCCTCCCATTAGTCTTTTTCGTCTGAACAATAATCTCATCCAGCTTTAAGTGGACAGCTTTGAGTTTCTCATCCAGTTCGCGGTTGTTGTACGGGACTTCCGACATATTATCATTCAATGGTGTTTTTAGTTTTTATATTGGACTTAGAAATACCTTGCTTTGTTTTCCAGTTGGCCTTGGTGATGGCGTTGTAGGTTTTGAGGTTGGCGGGGCCGGAGGGAGCCTCTACCATAGTCTGACCGCTTCCGCTGTTGTAGAGGTCTGCTACTTCAGTTGAGGATAAAGCTTTAGACCAATATCCAACTTCATCTACATTGACATCTGATGTTTGGTTGCCGTCATTTACCCATGAGTCATAACTTCCATTCGCCCACTGTAAGCCACCAAATCCCATCGGGGGAATACCTGCCATAGAGGTGGTTGAGCTACCAGTGGAAACAAACGGTGAAGCACCGTCAATATAGACTCTTACCTTACCGTCCCCAGCGGAATCCCACGTTTGGACGACGTGATACCACGTCCCTGTACTCAGGGTGTCCCCTGTCGCTTCGTTTACAAAGTCGCTAGAACCGCTACGAGCAAAGGTGGTAAGCTCACCACTTGCGTTAGTGTAAATAGCAATCCAACCACCGGCGTTAGGTGAGCCGCTAACTTGAGCTGTTACGACGCCCCCTATAGATGAAAACGCATCAAACTTTGCCCAAAAGGATACGGAAAAAGCGTCAGTGCTTGTAGGTATGGTGATGTTCGTGTAAGTAGTAGCCCCGGCATTATAAACCCCGTACTCGCCAATTTTCGGAGTTGTTGAGCTATAGGTAACGCTACTGTCTGTACCGTCAGCACTGGCAAAAAAGTCCGTGGAATCCCCGTCCATTTTCCAGTAACCGACTAATCCGGTTGTAAGCGTTCCACCTGTGTCTACTTCAAACTGTACTGCCGCCAAACCCGACAATGGCAAAGCCAGCAGTAACGCACCTAGAAAGATTTTGAGCAGTAGCTTTTTCATTATTCAATCGTGATATACCCGCTCTCCGGCTGGAAGTAAATTGTCGTTGTGGTGTATGCGAAACCGACCACACGCACAACGGAGTCCGTAGAGGTTGGCACAGATTCACTGATAGCTCCCAACGTTTCCGAAGCGTAAAGTATTGCCCCTGTATTCCAGCTCCACGAGTCATCTCGGACGTATGAACCCGGGTTAGCGACAAGCATAGCGTTGCCATCTGTTGTGGCTTCTAAAGCGATAGACAGCATACCACTGGCTAAGGTGCTAGTGCTTGCGTCAGCTTCTAGCCACTTTCCGTTCGTGCCTAAGAAAACCAAATCCCCGATAGCCGAAGAGTATCCGGCGTTTTTGGAGTTAGTCGTCGGGCCGTTGGCGGTGTGGTCAGTGTCTGGGATAGAGTCAGTGCGGAGTTCGTTGTCTAAGTTAATCTCCAGCGTGCCAGCCCCCGTGGTGCAGGTTAAGTTGGCGTTACAGTTAAGAGTAGCAAATACAGGGTCAGCTCCAGATGAACCTATTAGGAGTTGCCCATTCGTACCTACACCTAAGGAAGTGATGGCTCCAGTACCTGAACCGACCAAAACTCCGTTATCGGGTAAGGTTGAAGTGCCGGTTCCGCCACGGGCAACAGTAAACACGCCGGAGGCAATATCGGTGGTAGCTAGGGCACTCCAGTTTACAGTACCGGCGTTTATAAATAAGAACTTTGTGCCACCTCCTGGGTTAGCCAGCTTAGACAATGTATTCGCCGCGCTGGCGTAAATTAGGTCTCCTGTTGCGTATGTGCTAAATCCGGTACCGCCATTGGTTTCGCTAAGGGCGGTTGTTAGGGTTAAAGAGTTGAATGTCGGGTCCGAGGTGGTGAGAACATTCTGGTCCATATCGTACAGCTCGTTCGCACCTTGGCCCGTATCAAGCGTAGCCACTGTGAAAGCAGATGAAGTGTGTAAATCCTGGGGAGCGGTGAAAGTGATGGTCTGTGAGCTGGAGGAAACGGTTATGCGGTTAGCTGTACCGGCAAAGGTGACGGCTCCGGTGATGGAGTTGGCTGACTCCACTGCGGCGGTCAGATAGGTTGCGTCTAAGGTACAGGTCGTACCGTTGCAAGTGAAGTCCCCAAAGTCTGCGCTGGCTAGGTTGTCAGGGTTGATTGCGATAGCGGTTATCTCTTGCGTGGCTAGGGATAGGTAGTCTTCGCCAGCTAGAGTAACGGCGGCGTGCGAGGAAGTAGTATATCCTGCGTCATTATTCCATTGTGATATTGAGGTGGTGGCAAACTCGCTGGTGGTCAGGCCAGACACATTGAGAGTGTTGCCGGAAACTGTTAGCCCCGTTCCGTTGAAGTCGTTGATGGTGTCGCCGGAGATGATCAGCCCAGAATCTAGGGTTAGGTTGTTGCTAAACCGCCCCGTGCCGATAACGTGCAAAGAGGTACTCGGAGATATGGTGTTGATACCGATATTCCCTGAGTCGCTGAATATGGTAGACGTACCGGAAACTGTGCTGGCGGTGTCCCATTTAGGGAAGTACCCTGCGGTAACGGCTGTGGAAGTGGAGATTGAACCATCCCCTCCTGCTCCCGTACACGTTCCTGATTGCACCACGCCGTTAGCGTCCGTGCCAATACAGTCTTCGGAGGTGAGGTTGGTGATGGTCAGGGAAGGAGTTTCCAAATGTGAAGCAGTGGTGCTCGCGCCCGCGCCCAGAATCACTGGAGTAGAGGTGGAGCGTTGCACGACAAGATCCCCGGAGCCGTTAAAACGAAACGGGGAAAGAGTTGCAAACGACACTGGCCCTCCGGCGACGATGATTTCTGCCGGCGGCGGGGGAGGCGCGGAAACAAATCCAAGGGATGTGGCTAGAGTAACGACTGCGATTGCTATTTTTTCAAAAAAGGTGCTGATCATAGGCCGATTGATCGATTCCTAGCTCGCTGGCGAGGATCTTCGTTTTTAACCCGGCGTGGCGATGGCGCCTCCGGTCCCTGATCGCCAAGATTCAAACTCAGCGAAGCAGTCCGCGGTTGCGATTTTTTCACTTCTTCAAACATACCCGGTAGCTTTTCATCCAAGGCATTGATCGCTTCGATAACCGGCGAAAGGTTGACTGGCTCCGGCTCGAATGGCTCCGGCAAGCTTGCCACGGCTGCACCAACACCTTGAGTAGCTTCCAATATCGATTTTAGCCCTTCAGAAATAGCCCGTAGTGAGTCTTTCTGGTCTAGGCTAGTGATTGCCGCTTCAAGCTCTTTAAGGCCGTTTTCAAGCCGTTTCGTAGATAGCTTTGGCATTTCGATCTGCCCGATCATCATCTTCAGTTGACTCATCACTCCCATACACTCAGCTATCTCGCGGTGTAGCATTTCCCAGTGCTTGGTTTTGTCCAGCTCTTCACGGAGAACCTCGCGAACTTCGCTAGGACGCATGCTATAACCGCCAGCCCCGGATCCTAGCGCCTGGCTCCATCGAGTTTCCACAATGTAGTCCCGGCTTTCAATGGCTTCGTTCGGATCTAAGTTGGTGTACCCGGAGTCAGTGTAAACCTTAAAGTCTATGACCACGTACTTCACGTTCGGCACGTCCCAGATAACCCGAAAACGCCGATTGCCAAGATCACTCAGGTTGAGCGTTGCAATCGTTGTGTTGTCGGTCCCGTTCCGGACCGTCGCTTGAACGTACCGCGTTTCCGTACCTAAAGGATCCGCAAGTACTTTATGCAACGGGTATGTTTCGCCGGGCGTGAGTTGGTTCATAGGCTACTAACTAGTTGGGTAGGTATTCAGCAATGGACACGGACGAGGTGCCATTCGGTGCTGAGCAGTAGACGTCGCCGGTGTATTCGATTCGGCGCTCACGGCTGTCGTAAGGGCGGCTTGTGGTGCTGGAGGTGTTCAGCGCTATTCCCGCGCCATCAAGATTGGCTGTGGTCGAGGTGGCATTGAGAGTGCAGAAGATCTGAAAGGATCCTGTGTTTTCCATAGCGAATCCGAGTCGGCCGGGGTTAGCGGTCAAGACCTTGGTCACGGCAACCGGCACTGAAGAAGAACTGGCTGCGGTTTCCCACACCACGGCGCTGTCGAATGATCCGGCTGATTGCTGTGGCTGCTCAATCTCAATAACACGCGTCGGGCCCCAAAAGAGAAGTGCGACCATGCCGATCACCAGTAAGCTCCACGGGAGGATTGAAGAGTTTTTAGTCATTGTTTTGATTATTTTTTTAGTACTCGACCGATTTTTGTTCGCCTAGCCCAGCGCTCATAAAAGCGCTGAGTAGGCGAGCAAGACTAGCTAGGATCAGTACAGGTCAGCTTTGCGCTTGTAAGTGCATTGCTACCTGTAATGTGCCAGCTTGTGCCGTCAGAAGTCAGTTGAACGTAGTCGCCGATGTTTTCCCCATCAGCCACAAAGTTGATTTGGTCTTCTGCGTCACAATCTACCACTGCTCCAGCGACGATCAATGAACCTTCAATGTTGTCGCCCTCAGCTGAGTCAACTATCGCGTTGACGTCAGCAAAGACAGCTCCGACCACGAACGTTATTTGCGCACCTGCGGTTGCAGCTGGCAAAGTCACTAGCGTTCCAGACGCATTGTCGAAGAAAACTACTTCTCCAAAGTTTGCGCTAGTGAGAGTTGTGGTAGCAGTAACGGTTGTCACTGGAAAAGTTAGCGCCGATGGTGCAAATGCTCCACTTGCGGTTACATCTCCGGTTAGAGTCGAGGCTCCGTCAACCGTAAGAGTCTTCTCAAGAGTAACGTCCCCCTTGATAACTTCGTCTTCGAACGATACGCCACCGGATCGAGGATTTGCCGCGTCCGGAGAAATGCTGACTCCGACGACAAGTCCTATGATCACGGCTAGAGTGATAGCCACTCCTAGTACTGAACCGATTTTGATGTTGTTGGTCATAGGTTTGTGAACCTGCCCGGTGAGGCCCTTTATGAGCCCCACCAGGCTATCGGTTAGTAGTTAGGGGCAGCGTACGCGTCCGTGCGGACCTTAACGTCGACCAGCATTTTTTTGCCTTCGTTGAAAGTCTTCAGGCCGTACAGGGTCCAAGGGACAATGTTTTTGCCGATCTTGTCCGGTACGTCTTTGACCTCCACGCTCGGCTCCTTCTGGATCACGACCTCAATCGCGCCCTTGACTCCGAACAAGCAGTGCTGACTTTGCAGCGCCGCGGTCCAGCCGTCAGTGGCGTCAGTCAAGGTTTCACCCACGATCAGGAAGCCAACGCCCTCAGCCTTGATGGTCAAGGTGTCGGCACTGTTGTCGTTGGTGGCAACAATTCCGCGCAAGCGGTCTTGATTGCTCCATCCTTCGCTGTCCACGGTGCCGGAAAGGGCCACGTAGCCAGTGTCAGTGTCCTCAGTTTCAGTCACGCTCGGGTTGTTGATCGCCTCGGCGAAGTTTGCTCGAGTGATGTCAACCGTGCTGGCAATGTGAATGTTGCCAGCGGTGGCGCCCAAGGTGGCCTTAAAGGTGTAAGTCACGGTCGCACCTTCACGAGTGATGGTAACGGTGTCGCCATCAGTCGGTTGGGTAGCGAGCGCAAGCACACCACTCCAGCCAAGGGCATTGGAAACGTACAAATCGAAGTTGTAGTACTTACCAATGTGACCGGAAAGACTGGTGCTGTCGCCCATCGCGCTTTCTTTGCCGGCCAGGTACTCGGTTAGAGTAGCCTCAACATCCGGGGAGATAACCGCGAAAAGCTGTTGCTTGCCGCGCATCGCTCCTTCCGGAACTTTAGGCGCGCGAGCTGGGTTGATCACGTTCAAGCGAGTCAACTTCATCTTCGCCTTGGAGAAGATCTGCTGAATGTTGCTCGTGGTGATCGTGATGCCGTGAGTGCTGTTACCACCAGAGGTGATATCAGCCGGCGTGACGGTGGAAGTAGCTTGATCGTACTCACCGAGAACATCGCCGTCGATAATGTTTGACAACACGATAACCGAATCGTCCGCGAAGTCATTCATATCGTTATGCTGGGACTGCAAGGCGTCGAGATCATCGACGTAGAACGGAGCCACCTTGGCCGTTTGCACGACAAGTTGCTCGTTCGTCTTCGAGATATCACGAACAGTGAACGCCGTACCCCGAGTGTAGGTCTGACCGACCATCTTACTTCGGTACGGGCGGTTTACGGTATCTCCTTCCTTGAGGTTTGACTGCTCCTCGAAGTTGGAAATAGCACGAAACACGTCCACTTTGTGATGGGTAACCTGCATTCTGGAGCTGTAATACTCCTTGAATGTAGAATTGTCTAGGTTGTTAGCCACGAAAGTGTTACGTTGGGATTTCTAATTGATAGGCTTGCCGGCACGACGGACACGATTGCCCGCGTTTTGGCGTCCCATATACTCCGTGAACTTCTCCTTCTCGTCCATTGACGCTGAGCGCAAGAACTCTCGTTGCTTGACTGGATCAGCGGCCAAAGAAGCGAAGTCAGCGGACTCACCGCTCCCTGATCCCGGTTGAGATCCTGGAGTGTCAATCCCCTTCTTGGCTTTGTCAGCCTTTGGTTTCACGAAGCGGGTGTACAATTCCCAAACAGATTTTGTAGTGAATCCCTTGGTGAAGGCCAGGCGTTGGATTGCCTTTTTGTGCTTCGCCATTTCAGGATCTGCCCCCGGCTCTGCAAGCGCAGTAGTAAACTCATTTTCGAACTCTGTGACCTGTGCCTCGATCATCTCCTTCTCTTGCTCTGCCTGGCTCTTGGCCGGCGCGGCGGGGGTAGACTCTGGGGCAGGTGACTCGCTCTGTTTCTTTAGTCTTTCGACTAGATCCGCAGGCAAGGCCACCTTCTTCTCGATAAGATCTAGGATCTTCTGCAAATCACCTTTGGCAAATCCCGTTTCGTTGGCGACTTGCTCCAGGTTTTCTTCAAAAGTTTTTTTATCGTCGTCGGCTTTAGATCCCGACAACTCCTCAATCTTTTTCTTCAGGCCATCAACTTCCGTAACGAGCGTACCTTCCCGGGTAGCCCAATTCTTCTTTTGGTCCTTGTACTCCTTAATTGGGATATACCTGACGGGACGTCGCTTTTTCTTGGACCCGACAGGATCCTCACCAGCGTCGTCGTCGTCTTCCTCATCGCCTTCGTCGTCACCAGCGTCGTCGTCCTCATCAGAATCCGTCCCGGGATCTGTTGGCTTCGATTCGTCTGGCTTCGCTTCCGGCTTTGATTCCGGGGAATCTTTCGAGGGATCCTCCGGGGTAGCTGGATCATCTCCGTCCGGCTCATCGCCGGCTGGAAATTTGTCTGGGTTATCCTTTTTATACTTCTCTAGCGCCGGCTTCAGAGAATCTGGCACCTCACTGCCCTTCTCTTCCATCTTCAGCGCTACTTCGATATCGGCATCGGTCACGTGTGGCTCCCGCTCCGATCGTCTAATTGGTCTATTCATATTTGCTATCGAGCTTTTTTGCCCGGGTTCGTTTGTATTTAATCTCGAGTAACCACTCGAAAAATCGTTTTGGTGACGAAGGTTTTATCCGACCCTCCGGCCGAATCTTTTAGCGCGTGGCGCATTGCGATCCGGCAAAACAAAAAGCGATATTGTTCTCGCAATATCGCTCAAGCCCCTAGACACAACACCCTACGAGGAATGTGAATAGGCGCTTGCAGCAAGCCGAGGGGGCTTGAGTGATACTGCGAGCACAAACGCGTCGTAGGGTGTTTGTGTTCAGTTGTAAAAGATCTTTACAGGTTAGGCTTCGTCTTCTTCAGCTTCACTAGCGGTGTCGCTGTCTTCCAGGAGTTTGATCAAGTTCTTCTTGGTGTCAGCCTTAGATCCCGGCTTCGGTAGAGTAAGGCCCCGTGCAGTACCTTCGGCGCGCAACTCCTTTTGGGAGAGCTCGTCGTAAGACTCCACCTCGTCGGTTTCCTCCTCCTCCTCGTCTTCTTCGGCTTCGTCGCTGTCTTCATCTTCCTCTTCTTCGTCGGTTTCCTCCTCCTCGTCCTCCGGCTCATCAGATCCCTTGCCCCGGACCACGTAGGTCAAGTGCTCCTTGTTGCCAGTGCAGAAAGACTTGGCTGCTTCTTCTGCGTCCTGAATCGGAGCGTCGGATGCCTTCAGCTCTGCGCTGTTGTAGGTTCGCAAGATCTTCTCGCGGCCGTGCTCGTCAATCGTCATTACGTCGACGATTTTATTCTTTTTGGTTCCCATAAATCTAGTCTTCTTTTTTAATTGAATAAGCGACCTTTGTTTTCTCGGCAAGCTGTTTGGCGATTGTGTGAATGGATCCGTCTAGGATCAGCAGAAGTTGGTTCATCGAGTCTACGGTTGACGCATCTTCTTTGTTATATTGTAGCACATCAGCGATCATCCCACTCGCCTTGCCTGTGGATTTCGCTACCACTCGGTTAGCGGTCAGCAAGTCTTGAAAGCCCACCACGACCACATCGGTTACCGGATCGAGCACAGCCACGACTAGGTTGGGGTTATCAGCTAAAAAGGTGCTGATTTTTTTCTTGGTGTCTTCGGTCTGCTCCCGGATATCCTGACGAGTATCAAAGCCGAGAACGTCTTTAAGTTTTTTGCGTATTTTTCCCATATCTTTTATTCGCCGGCGGCTGCTTGCGCCTCTAGCGCCGCGGCTGCTTCTTCGTCTTTGGCTAGTTTATTTTCTACTGTGAAGAGCTTGCGAATCCAAGCGAACGAATCCCGATAGGCCATAAAGCGAGCGCGCTGAATCTTGTCCGCTTCGGTGTTGACCACCTGTTCTTGCAACCAGAGGTTGTAGTAGTGGAGAGCAGCGTCACATTGAGTCAAGATCATCTTCACGGCGTCGTGCCCTTTCAGGTTGTTGTATAGCTTGGCCGTCTTTATTTTAGTTTCCAAACCAATAATCTGGCTGCGGATATCCGGATCGCTGTCGGCGAAGTAGTCTTTGATTTTTTCAAAATCTGCCATATAGTTAGCGCCCGGTTGGGGCTGGCGGCAAGGTAGCCGCATTAGCTGCTAATCCAGGATTCTGCTGCGGGTTGACCCCGGATGGAAAGGCGGTCTGTGGGGCTGCGGGTTGTTGCGGCAAGGCGCCCACAGGAGCCCCAGGGATCTGTCCGGCCATCGAAGCCATCATAATGGCCCTGCGAGCTGCGTTCTTGGCTACAACGTCCATATGGAGCGAAGCATAGGCATACAAGAGCTCCTGCTTATTCGGCTCTAGGTCTTCGGTGTCGTCAGCGTAGTCAATGATCTTCATCACAAAAGCTTCATTGGCCTTTCGGTTTATTTTCGGTTCTGCTCCGGCGCAAATATCCTGAATAGCTTGCGCGGCCTCAGCTAAGATCTCCCGGCTTCCATAGACGTCAGTGTCAAGGATAAGCTTGATCTCTTCGTCATCCCAATCACCGGCGCGCAAACGTTGCTCTGCGTACTCGCGGGGGTTGACCACCTGCGGAAACTTGGCGGCCACGGCTTCAAGCGCTTCACTCTTGGCCTTCTTGGTGACGGCTGTGTTCTGCGCGTCTTCAGCACCGCCCTGAATACGGATATCATAATCGCGCATCGGATTGACGTCAGCCTCTTTGAGCTCATCCCACTCATAGCCATTGGTCCCCATCACGCGCACGTACATTTCCTCAGTCATTGATTTCTTAAGTCCAAGGAAGAAAAGCAAGCCTATTTGCGCCCAGCAATGCTGATAGAACTTACTGTAAAGATTCATCCGGTTGGCCACCTGCTCGATATTGCCGACGTAAACCGTGGCGGTAGACTCTCTTGCCGCACCTTGAGCGCCCGGTGTAATGCCTGTCTTCTCGCCTAAGAAGTTATTCACGAAGTTGACAAGGTTCACCATTATCGACGTGTTGTCGTCGGTCTTAAACTCATACACGCCTTCGCCCATCGAGCGACCCGGAATAGAGTTAGCCTCCACCACCTCAGTGACAGAGTCAGCAATCTCGCGCGCGTCCGGGAAGAAGTTTGGATCAATGGCTCGCTTCGCCTTGATTCGCTTCTTCAGGTTGAGCATAGACAGGTTCACCAGCACCTTGACCATCTCGTGCACCGGCCGGACGTCGTCGCCAGGCGCCTTGGTCCAAAAGTTGTCTGCTTCCGGGTGTGTGTGCCAAGCTTTGTAATTCCAAAGCGGTACGACCGCGTCAGCCGGTTTTTCTAAGATCTCTTCTAGGTTCTCCGCCCGGACCCAAATGCCGGAGCGGTAGTCAAGCAACAAATAAGAACGCTCACCCTCTGATTGCATTAAGTGACCGACAAGCGAATAGGTTGGCTCGCCAGTCTGGTTGTCAGCGTCGCTTGCGTCCAAGTAGCGCATTGGATCCTTACCACTAGAGTTAAGCAAGAACTCATTGAATTTATGACCGCTGTCTTTACCATAAGCGGCGATCAGCTGATCCACCTGCCCTGCGTCATAAAGCCCGGCCTTCACGCCGTTTTCCAGCTCGCTCTTGGTCCGTGTGATATTAAACTCTCCCAAGAAATCGTGCGTTTCTAGGTCCCAGCCCTTGCCCCTTTGACAGTAGAAGTCTTCTGCCTTCACGTTACGGAGCACATCCACAAACACATCCTTGCCATTGATCTCTCGTTGCTCTGAGTGCTTTTCAAAAATAGCAAAACCACCGCGCGCGGCGGCCTTCTTACCCATAATGTCTTTCATCTCCCAAGCGCCGCGGACTGGTTGACTGTAGAACTCAGCCGCACCCGTGACCTTCTTAGCCTTCTTCAAGTCAGCCTCTTCTTGTTTTGCAAATATGATCCGGATTGGATCGTTGAGCTTTGACACCAGCGTGTCTTCAAACCCGGAATACACCAGGCCGGGGAAGCTAAACTCGCCAGCCGGCGCCGGAGTAGTGTCATTCTCATAAGCCAAGGCATTCTTGGCCGTGTTCTTAAGACGCGTCAGGCGTTTTGGATCCTTAACAGCTACCTGGATTTGCTTCACCGCCAGTAAAGCCTTTTTGTCTGCTATTTCTTTAGAGTACATTCTCGATGTTGAGTTTACCCTTTACCTTCTAGCGAAGTATAAGTAGCCGGTTGGATGTTTATTTCGATGTCGCTCGGCTCTTCAGCAAAAGGCTCCGGCGTGGATGGTGGACTGATGAAGATAGCAAATAGAGCGTAGATAAGAAAAAGCAGTGGTAGTACGAAGAGTAGAATCCACTTCATTGGCTTTACTATACCACAAACCATTCCGCCCGTCTGGTTAAAATGGCTGTGGATAACCTGTTAATTAAATACTAACCCCCGTACTCGCTCATCGGCGCACGGTTCTTATTGCCGGATGCTTTCTTTGGCGGAGCGGTCGTGGCAATCGCTTCCAGACCGTTAGCCAAACAGTCAATGCGGTCGTCAAACGTGCCTTGCGGGAAGTCTATCGCCTCCCGGATCATTGGCTTGTCACTGCCGTCAGCACGGACCAGCAGGAATCCGTTCTTGGCCAGGGGTATCAGCCCCCGGACGCGCTCGCTCTTGGCTGTGGTGTTGTTGCGCTTGAGTAGGTTGATGATGAATATCTGCCCATCGCGAGCCATCTTCTCTCTAGCGAAGTACTCCAAGGCGCGCTGATAGCCAACACCTTCAACCCACACCTGAGAATTGTAAAGCTTCTGGTGAGTGAAGATAGCGTCTAGAGTCTGGCCCGGGTCCCAGATCCCGGCCGACTCATCGATCATATACCAGTGAGGCAATCCCCTTGGTTTGGCTATGGTACGCACCACGGTCTTGTCCGGCTCCTTCTTGTCCTTCTTCTCCTTGCGGTCTTTATGACCTAAGTCCACCAGCGTGAAGTATTGTAACTGCGGGAGCGTCAGCAGAATTCCAGGGTCGTAAGTCTTAAACCACTCTTCTTGAAACTCTTGGATCTCACTAGTGATTGGTGACTGCTGATACAGCGCGGACCACTCAAAGATCCCAAGAGCTTGGCGCGTGTTCTTAAGCATGGGCAAGCTCAGTCGCTCCGGCCACAATGCTTCGCCTAACTTGCGAAGCTCTTCGTCTTCTTCAGCAATGGCAGGAAAACGAATCACCTCCCACTCGTCGAACTCTTCTGCGCCGGCCGCTCGATCCTCTTCTTCTTTGGCCAACAGTCGGCCGACCAAATCGTCCTTGTGCCACCGTGTCATAATTACCACAATCGCTCCATAGCCTTCTTGCCGGGTGTAAAACGTGGAAGTGTACCAGTCCCACACCTTCTCGCGGATGGTAGAGCTGTTCGCCTCTTCTCGGTTCTTGAAAGGATCGTCGATGATTCCAAGCTTAAAGCCTCGTCCGGTGATACCACCACCCACACCGGCGGCGATATAACTACCGCCCTTGTCAGTCAGCCACCGTCCCTTTGCCCTCTGGTCAGCCCTCAGGCGCGTTTGCGGGAAGATGTCTTGATAGTTCTCCTCCAGCATAGTATCGCGTGTTGAGAGGCCAAATTTAACAGCTAGATCAGCACTGTAAGAGCAGGTGATGATTGGTAAGTCCGGGTATTGGCCCAAAGCCCATGCCGGCCACTTGATACTAGCCAGCTCGCTCTTGCCGTGTCGTGGCGGCATTTCGATGATGATTCTAGTCTTCTGGTTCGCGACAGCTCGTTTCAAGGCGCGTTCTAAGGCTCTTGCGATAATCTCGTGGTGCCAGTTGACTCGATACTTCTGGTCCACAGCCAAACAAAAAGAGTCCAGGTACCGCTGCGCGGCGCCATTGACAACGACTCTTTGTTCTTCGGTTAGGGGCATATTAAGTCTTGCGCTTCTTTGGCTGAGCACATACTGCCATAGATTTTACTGCTTAGATCCTTAGTGATCTGCGCGTACAATGCCCGGCGGTCCCGGCGGTTACAAAACGCCAAGATAAAATCCCACTGCACGCGATACGCCTCGACCTCTTCTTGCAACCGGAAGCTTTGATTGATTAAATACTCGGCCCACCAAGCGTCCGGGCCGCCCGGATAAGCCAGTTGTTGCACTCTGTGCGTGCTCTCGTGCTCAATCAAGTGTTGGGGCAATTCTTTTCCGGATGGATTATAGATCACGTCGCCATAGGTAAAGACCACAGTTGGCGCAATCTCAAAGCGACTCTTAATGTCCTCAATGTTCGGCGGGTATTCGTTCTTGATGATCATTAGCGTTGTTGTTATTTTTTAACAATCACAACGTGAGAGATCTTGCCGTAGTCTTTGGCTTTATAGAATATATTCCGGCGTAAAGGATTCTCGGCGTCCTCGATATGGCCAATCAAAAACCATGTTGGCTGTAGCTCAGTCACGATGCCCTCAAACTCCTGTTCGCCGACTCGAAACTTTACTTGGTCCCCAAGCTTGAATGACTGGAGGGGATTGAAGGGGGGCATACTCATTTCTTTTCTTTGTTAATTTGTTTAGACGCCTGCTCCACAATCCGCCCGAACTGATCGTCGCTCACTTCAGTTGCGACTGAGCCGGAATGCTTCACCTTATTCGTGATTCGCCCTTTGACTCGGTTGTATTCTCGGATTGCCGACACCTTGCTAGAAAAGTCAGCATTCTGCTTGATTACAGTCCCTAGCTCTTTGTCGACAACGGCGTCGTTCACAAGGATATCCATTAGCTCTTCTATGCGCTCAAGGACGACAGCGTTTGTTAGCAAGCGCGCCGCGTTCGATTTCGCTGTCGCATATTCAGCCGGATCGCCAAGATATAAATCATACACCTGCGCATAACTCCTCACTCCGTTGCCAAAAAACTCTTCGTGCGACGCCCACAACTGACAAAACAATTCGTGCTTCGCATTCTTCAGGATAGATCCAGGGACCCTTCCAGACTTCGTAAGCTCCTGGTTCTCCGCTCCCGCGGCCGCGCTTCCCTTCTGTATCTCTTCCTTCTCTAAGCTCTGTAGTCTTTCCTTCTTCTTGGTTGCGGCGTTCTTTTTCTTTTCCGTAGGCTTTGGATATCTGCGCGGGATTCTGGTGATTGGAGTTTTAGTGGTTTCTTCGCCAAGCTTAAATGGGCCTCGTGAACGAAGCACGACTCGTTTTTTTTTCGTAGGGATTTTCTTCATATTAGCGGCCGATTAAATTACGGAGTTTCAAGCCAAGAAACGCGAGCCAAAACTTCACCTTATACTTCCGGGTGCGGTAGTGCTGCCATTTGATCGGTATATTAGCCATTGTGTATTCGCTACTTACGAAGCCAAGCAGTTTCGCCTTTACGGCCGCGCGTTGATCAGCTCCTGGGGAGGAGGCTCATCTCAGCTATGCTCAGCTTCGCAAGGAGCGAATAACTCCTTGCGACACGCTACACTCAAAAAAGGTTTTACCAGCAGACAGTGAATGATCACTGCTACCAAGATAATCATACCACGTCAAGAGCGAATTTGCTTGTGGATTACTTCAGATTAAGTCGTGAAGTGTACAATTTTGTTAATGATCCCGGCATCCACCCCGACGGGGGGAGTTGGTAACTTGATAGGCCTTTTGGGATAGAAAGCGGAGATGTTGATATGCCGGGTGCTGTACTTCACAAAGTCATACTCCTGCTTCGTCAACAGGACCACGGGCACGTACTCGTACCCGGCCAGCGCCGCGGCCTTGGTTCGGTGATTGCCATCTGTCAGCACATATCCTTGGCCGTTCCAATAGGCCGGGAAGGCGACCACTTCGCGTGAGTCCAGGTGCTTAGCCAGCCAGCGCACATAGCTTTCCTTCGTTCTAGTGTTGCCGTAGATGATGTCTTTGATCGGCGCGTAGACAATCGGCTTTTTAATGATATAGCCTTTGCCGGGTTGTTTGATGTTCATAGGCTCTCTTCAAATGGGCGTGGTTTGTTTTTTGCGGCGAACTTAAAACCACCACGAGGAAATGCGCCCTGTCCGTGGATCTTATCGTAATTTTTAGCGAATACCTCCTCCAGCATGGCTACCTCCACCGCCATCTCATAAATACTTTTGCTTGTGGTCGGGAATTCAGACAAGATCTGCTGCATGCGGCGTCGGATATTCTCTAAAATTAGGTTTGTAAAAAAGCGTTGATCAATCCACCGCTCCGGGTCTGGGGCAGGCAACAGCAAAATCGGCGGGGCAGTCGGGACAACTTTACGGATTCTGAAAATGCGCTTGATCCAGTTAGTCATACTTTTTTTGGTGGGAGGTCATAGGTTTTCCTCGTTAACAATAACTCTCCCGATAAGCACTATTTGCTCCAGCTCGTCTTTGCTGATGGCGTACACGGGGTTGGTTATGCCATCATCAATCTCAATCAGGTAGCCGTTGCCGGATTTTCTTATGTTTACTTTTGAGGTCATAGGTTATTTCCTCCTTGGGTTAATTTTCTTCTCCAACATTTCTATAAACTTCTCGTACTCTTTGATTTCGGCTTTGGCCCAGGCGATGAGTTTTCGGAGTTCATTGGGGATTTTTTGTGTTTCCATAGGGGTTACTCTCCTTTAATTATCTTGAGGACGGCGGTGGTTGCTTTAGAAAATCCGATCTGCATACTTCTAGCCTGAATGTTTTTTAATTTTTCATCTGCGTGTGTTATCTCGTGATAGTGAGCCTCAAGGACATTAAGATTGTCTAGCACTTTCACTTTCTCCCCTATCCGCTCTCGGAGTTGAGTTTCTTGGCGGGTGAGGAGGGAATGGATGTAGGATTTGATATTAGTCTTACATACCTCGCTCCCTTTTTCGGTGCCGTCATCACGGCAATCACATTTCTGCTCTCCCCACGAAACTACATAGTGGACATTCTCAAACTTCTCCTCAAACTCCTCCTCCCACTCGCTCTCTTGGGAGGGGGTGTGACAGTTTTTTTCTTTATTCATAGTATTTTTTATTCTTCACTACCATTTGCTCTTCGCCTTTTCCTTTGTTCATTTATACAAACCCTACAGCTTCTCCATACTTTCCCCGTCTTGCGTTTACTAAACTTTCCGTGTTCCGAATATAAATGACCATTATCACACCTATCCTTTCTTAGATTGTTTACAGAAAAACTTTCTCCTCTCATTACGTTCTCTGTATTAGTAACAACCTCTAAATGCTCTGGGTTTATGCAAGCACGATTCCTACATAAATGGTCTGTTACCATTCCCTTAGGTATCTTCCTACCGCTTAATAAAACTGCGATGCGTTGAACACGATACTGCTTGCCATTAAGAGTCATAACTCCATACCCCTTGCTAGTTTTTGTACCTTTCCACTCACAACACTCGCTATTCAGTTTTTTGTTTGGGGTGGGGGTCATTATTGCAAAAATCCGTCAATCTGTTCTTCGCACGAATTAAGGAAGTCTTCTATAGTTTCTACTGCCTCGCTCACCTTCTTGGCGTCTTCGGGATTTTCACAGATCTCTTCCGGCCTCAGATAACCGCCAGCAGACAAGTCATACCACGGGTCAGATGTTGAATGCTCAAGTCCTTTTTTTATTTCCATTTTTTTATTTACTTAATTATTCTTAATCAGAGAAGCTGGGGGCTGGAGGCAAAGGTTTGACTTTGCAGACCATGTCACCCTTTACTGCTTGGGCCGGGTAGGTTTCGGAAGTACCTTTCGGCCTGTTCCGGCAGCTCATTCCCTTACGGCTCACTGTCCGCCACTCCAGCCCGCAACTTCTCTGGGGGTTAATTATGTTCTACCCCATCATCTTAATCCATACCCTAAATTCATCAAAACAGCTCCAGCAAAGATCAACTACCGTGTCTGGGCGCGAAAACTCCTCCCATAGACTTTCGCGTTTCCGGTATTTTACGCTCACGGCTCTATCGATTATTCCTTCTCTTGGTGTCTGCTTCTTGCATTTGTCACAAATAATAGCTTTCATAGACTTGTATTATTTTCTTTTTTGTTTCGTTATATGTTGTGCAGCTGGGTTCGATCCCCAGCCAGCACACCCGCGGGGATCCTTAAGAGGCCGCGGGTTTTGCTTATATGAGCTCGCTCTCTAGCTCCAGCAGTAAATTGTCGGCGGTTTCTTTGTCTTCCCCGACCTTGAAAAATGGCGTGATCTCTTTTCGCTCGCCGTCCCTGGTCAATGCGTTCACTCCCACATACCAGATCCCTTCGCTGTCAATCACCAGTTTGCCCTCAGTATTTACTAGATCAAACCCCTGCTTGATCAGCGTGGCCCGAAGTTCGGACAGATACCCCTGCCACAATTTATTTTCACTCATAATAGTTTTTGTCTTTAGATTTTCTAATTGTCAAGCTTGGAAGGATTCCATGTAGACTTTCGCTGTTTGCCGTTTTTTCTGATTTTCTTTTTGATTTTGAATCCGTTGCGATCGTATTTTGTTAAATGCCAGAAGTCACAGTGGTTGCATTGGTACACTCGAAGCTGTCTGCCGTTCTTCTCTGCGTGATTGCGTGTTTGCATGGCTTCTTTCTTCCGATACTGACGCTTCTCGGTGCAGTTGTGCCCCATAGAATTATGGCCTGAATAAGGTTGGTTTTTGCGGGTCCATGTATGATTCGACCTTTGTTGGGTTTTGAGTACTTTCTTTGGTTGGATATCCTAGAGCCTCCCGCCACTTGTTTTCTTCCATACCCCGGCGCTTAGCTATCTTCCAGTCGGTGGGATAGTACTTGCCTTCGGCGTTGAGCATCGCCCGGAATCGTTTCACACTGTCTTCACGGGGTAAGTCGTACAGTTGTTCTACGGAGATCGTGGACCCGACGGAGTGGAATAGCCGCCAGATATAGATCATCAGCCGCACGTCGCTATTCCTAGTTTCAGGGTAGTTGCGCAGGCAGTGGTCCACTTGACCTTTTATCGCATTCTTGTCCATATAGTTTCTCGATTACTGTTACTGGTTTTTAATGATAAAAACAATTCGCCGCTAGTAGAGCTCTTTCCCGCGCCCTAGGTTTTATGCGGGTCAGGGTCCATTTTCAAGGCTAAATTGGAGTGTATAAACTGTGAATAAGTATTCCAAAACTGTGGATGAGCCATTCGTAAGCTGTTAATATCTTTGGTTCATTTTGAAGCCCTCTTTTAGTTTTCCCCAAATGATTAAGATGTTATTAACTCCGATGGCCGACTTATTCACAGTTTATTCACCTTTCTCCTCCCACGTCCCGTCAGGCTTCAAAATGACCGTCTTTGCTGCCTTTTTCTTATCTCTCTTCGCCATCAAGCGCTCGTGTATATACTTCACCATATCAAGATGGATCTTCTTATACTCCTGCTTGCTCGTCGGGCTTTCTGCGTCAAATTTAGCCACGCCATAGGACACTGTCGTGTGATCGTGGCCCGTGATCCGGCCGATTCTGGGGTAAGACCAATCGGCCACGTGCCGGAGCAGGTGCCAGTATAGCGACCTGGCCCGGACCACATCTGCTCGACGCGTCTTGGAAAGGATTTCCTGCTTAGTGAGCTTGTATTTCTTAGCCACCAACATTAGTAAGTAGTCTTCTGTCATAGGGAAAATGCTTGTAGTCGCTTAAGTCCGCGGAGGGCAGGGCTGAGTAGGAGTAAATCTCCCTTGCCAGCCAGCTTTTCAGCGCCGCGCTTGCCTAGGATGACTTCGCTATCGACCGGCGAAGCAGTAGTTAGAGCGATTCTAGTTGGGAAGTTAGCTTTTATAAGTCCGCTAATCACGTCCGTTGATGGCCTCTGCGTGGCAATGATCAGGTGGATTCCTGCGGCTCGGGCCATCTGCGCCAACCGTACGATTAAGCTCTCCATCAGCGCGCCAGTTTTACGCCTAAGCATAAAGTCAGCGAACTCATCGATGACCAGCACGATATAAGGCATCTTCAAGCTTTCTTTGCGCTTGCTCTCGTTGAACTCCGCTATGTTGCGCTTGCCGGCTTTTTTCAGGATCTTGTACCGACGCTCCATCTCCTCAGTCAGCTCAGTCAGATAGCGGAAGGCGTCCTCTTGCTCGTACACAATCGGCCCAAGCAGGTGACGGCTTTCATCAAAGGCAGATAGCTCCACGCGCTTTGGGTCAATTAAGATCATTCTCAGCTCCTCCGGCCCCATTTGCTTAGTCAGCGCGGTGATCAAAGTGTGCAGCAACACGCTCTTACCGGAGCCGGTTGCGCCGGCGATTAACAGGTGCGGTGCCTCGGCTAAGTCTAGTCCGATAGCCTCGCCGTGCACATCTACGCCAATAGGCAGGGACAGCGTGCCTGGAGCTAGGTGTTGCCGGCCCATTTTGGCCGTCTGGCGCGTTTTGTTCTCAACTTCTATACCGACATAGCTTGTACCGGGAATAGGGGCTAATATGCGCACTTCTCCGGTGCTTTCCAAGGCTCGAACAATATCGTCCTTGTGCTTGACGATCGTGCTCATCCGGATGCCGGCCGACACCTTAAAGCGATACTGCGTGATCGTCGCGCCGGTCTTCACGTCCACAGGCTCCACCGGGATGCCGAACTCAGCTAGACGCAACTTGATTCGCTCTTCCGGGTTCAGGTACTGATTCTCTACGCGGTCCAAACGTGAGCTGACGAACTTCTTGCTGGCAAAAGCCACGTCCTTGACCTTGTGCATTACCTCCACGTCGCTCATATCCGCATTGATCAGGCCTTGTGCGTACAACAGTCCGGCTTGCTCGCCATCGAACAGATCCCCTAGGTTTGGCAAAAAGATCTGGTTGGGGGTGGAAAGGAATTTGACCACATCTTTGAATATGTTGTAGAAGATAGTCCGGTACTGGTTGTGCTCGAACGGGATGGCATAGTCGCGGATCTGATTACCGCCGTCTTTGTTGGCCGTACGCTTAATCTCACGAAACAACATGCGGTCTGCCTTGATTCCTTTGGTAGCAAGCAGCAAGTGAAATAGGAATTGCGCCTGAACGATCTTGATATAGTCCTCTGTTTCGTAGCTGGTGAAGCTAGACACAAATTTGGTATCAATGATCTCCACGTTGCCATCAGCGCGCTTGTGGACCAAGTCGGGCACGCCCACGGCCGGTAGCGGTAGCATGTCGCCTTCCAATGTCTTGATCTCGGCGTCCATCTTTTCTTCGCACATCAGAATCTCGTGATACTGCGGCTCTTCGGTAAAGTAAAAGTCCATTGCCTGCGCATAACCCTTGAGCATAGATTCGCGGCTACCGTTCTTGCCGTAGTTGATGGCGCTGTCGTCAAAAGTGTCGAGATAGGCCAGGCCAAGGTCGCGCGCCTGCCACTGGTCCGCTCGTAGCGGATAGTCTTGGTGGCCTCCGTAGTAGGCCTTGAGCGCTTCGTGCCCGGCCCGGCCGATCATTCCGCTCACGCTCATCTTTCCGTCGTACACACCAAAAACGTACTTGAGCTTAAAGATCAACGGATTGCGAAGCAGTTGTGTGAGTGCGGAGTAAGACAACGAGCTGATCGGTAACTGAATGGTGTTGCTCATAAATTGATTGTCTTAATTTCCTCATCGTTGTTTTCCTCATCCGGAACTGGTTCAGCTGGCATCACTTGTGGCGTATGGTCAGCCGCTCCCACTGCCGGGCCTTCAGCGTCCAGCATACCGCCCACGCTCACCGTGGAGTCCTTAAAGTCCTCTTCCATAGCTCGAACTAGCTCGTCGTTTTTCGGTAAAAACTTGGCCGCTTGCAACAGCACAGTCTTCTTCCACATCCAAAGCTCCGGGTCCTTGTCCGCGTTCCACGGGCTGTCCGCCTTACTAAATGCCTTAGAGAACTTCTTGCCGTGAGCGATGATATCACCGCCGTTCATATACTTAACCGCTTCTTCTCCGGACGGCAGAGTCACGCGCACATATGCGCCAACCGGCGCACCGCGCTCGCGCATAGTTTTGCGAAGATCTATTTTGTGAATCAGCTCGCCATTGGTCATTGAAAACTCGTCGTTCTCGCGAATAATCTCGCCCTCAATCTTCTTCACTCCGGCCCGGTAGAACAGAGTCACATAACCTTTGTAACCTGGCTGGAATTGAGCTTGACCGCCATACGGGATGATATACGCTTCGCCGGCCACGCTCGAGGGCATAAACCGGAAAGAGGCGATTGTCATTAAGGCATTGATCAGCGAATGCGGATCGCACTCTAGGAGTTTTGGCACGCGTCGCACATAGTCTGCGGCCGAGGTTAAAAACCGCATACCCGCGGTCTTGTCGCCATTGAAATAGTTGACGACCTGCTTTTGATAATCGTTAGCCAACGCCGCCTTGAATACTGTTAGCGGTGTTGGAGGCTGCTTGTTGGGGGTGGTGACAGCGTGGGTCACTACCGGCTTTTCTTTTTCAGTCATATCGTAGGGTGTCTGAAATTACGTTTGTATTTTACTGAAGCTCGATGCCAGCGATTTGCACGACCATAGAAAGCCAAATGCAAAAACTGATCAAAGCTCCCAGCAAGATCCCCGGCAACGCGGTGCGCCAGACAAAGCGAACCCACGGCCGATACTCTCGCCAGCTCTCGATGGTCCGTCCGTTCGGATGAAACGTGATGTCACGTATCGCCCGGATGAACAGTCCTTGATTCTCGTATTTAATCATTGATGTTGGTTAATTGATAAGCGACCTTTCCTTCAGTATAACTCAAAGTTTTCCCCATAGTCAACACTCAAAAAACCCTCATTGAATGAGGGTTTTAAGAGTTATCCACAATGTAATTTTGTAGGCCCCCAGATTGCTCCGGGGGCCTTGGTTTGCCTCCCTTACCCAAGGGGAAGCGTGCGGCCGCGAGTAATGACGGAAGCCTCGCGGTAGAGAGATTCACTATAGTCCGGGTAGGACTACGAGATGTTGATCACCCCCTTTCAGTTTTCCCCACACCCTCCGGCGGTGTCGCCTCGCCAGGAAAGGACGCAGCCAGACGGCCGCGCCTCCTTGCGGTGTCCCAACACCTTTCGTGGAAGACCTTGTCGCTGAAGACGACTCGGTGTTCACGACGTCCTAGGGAGAGCTGACACTCAGAGCAGTAGACCCTGTGAAACTCCTCGTGGTCCAGGTTGTCGCCTGTTCTCATGCTCCCCTCCTAGTTCAGAGCGATTCCCGCGTAGACCAGCACCTCGCCAGTCCGGCAGTCGTCGCAGATGTAAATGTGGTATGTCCGGAAGAACCAGACCGTGCGGAGGCCTTCCCAGTGGAAGCCCGTTGTCCGCTTGCAAGTGCAGCAATAATGCGTCACGGGTAGCCTCCTTTTGTTGGTGATCCGTAGAGTGTATTTTCAGTATAAGATATTGACAAATTTCCGCAAGTTAATTAAGCTGTAGATCCGCAAGCTTGCGGATCTACAGCTTAATTAAAACCCCCGGTCATTGGCCGGGGATTTCTTTTGTGTCCGGCCCGGCTACGACCCCGGGCAGGGTGACAGCGTGTCGTTTGTCGGGCCGATAATCTATCTCGGCCTTGAAGTAAAAGCGCAAGCCCCAATGCCACAAATGCTTGAGCAGGGGATTTTTAGGCGCCGGAACCATCATCTGTTTGAGCAACTCAAACTCGTGGCTCAGTTTAGCGCGCGCTTCTTTGCGCAATTTCTTTTCGAATTTCTGACTCATACTAACCGCGTACGTCTAATTCATTACATTGCAACTGGTCCGAAAGATACAAAGCCTTCCCAAAAGTTTTTGGCATAGCCTTTATTTTCGCAAGCAAGTCCATTAGCTCCGCTGCGATCTGATCCAAAATCCCGGCCACGATTAGATTCCTGCCCCAGACTTCATTGCGAGCGGAGCCATAGCAGCTAGTCGTAGGCTGTAGGCGACGGTGTGGGACAATGTTCGGGTACCAGACAGGCGGTAACACGGCGTGGAGAGCCCGTAGCGCCTTTAGTTGCTCCATAGTAAGCTGATCCACCGCTTTGCCCGTGACGGGGCTTTTTTCGCCGTTTCCGCAGAGCATTATAGAAATGGCCACGCCATTGAAGTTATAGCCGCGCTGCGCTGCGGTTTCATTTCCGATTGCCCGACCTTGCGTTATCTTACCATCTCTATCGATCATAAAATTGTAGCCAATGTAGCTCGGTGAGCCGTCCGGCATTTTCACTATAGAGTCCGGGAAGTTCCAGCGTTGGCGGTGTGCCTCGTTGACCTGCGCTGCGGTGAGGTTAATCGAAGAGGCAAAGGGATCATTTCCCATTCCCCCGGCGTTGTGGATCGCGTGGTAGACAGTAGATCCTTTTTTATAATTCGGTGCGTAGATTATATTCATATGTCGATAGGTTGAATGTTGATTTCCATCGAGTCGTCCTTTGCCGGTATTTTGAACACGTGGGACTCGTAGATTTTCCGATCGTCTTCGATGTACCCTTTCTTCACCAGTATATCATTAAGGCACTTGAGTAGGTTGTCGCTGTCCGTCCGGGAGTGGTTTTTGAGGTGAAAGCGGTACGTTATCGCGACCTTGCCCTTGACCATTTTGTGCTTCGGCAAGTTCAGTAGGAGCAGCTTTTCGTAGGTCTTATACTCCGGTGTCTTGAATCGCCTGCCTTGCCACGCGTCATTGACAGAAAGAGGCTTTTCTTTTATCAGAATTATCATTTCGGGTCAGACATTACTTTGGCCGACAACATTGCAAATGCCTGGTCTTTGGTCCGGATCTGCTCCTGTGCTTTTTCGCTATACACAGCGAAGGCGTCTATTTCTTTCATCCCACGACCCCACCTTCTAGCGATATAGTTGACTCTGTTGTCGTGAAAGCGCCGGAGATTTGCTCTCAAGTGATCGAAAGACTTGGTTGCTAGTCGGACCAGTTGCCCAGTGTCACCGGTGACCGCCACAATATACAAAGCCTTGGGCTTTTTCTTGGGGTCTTGCTCCGGCTCGCCGGGCAACCAGTCGTCAAACGGCAGCTTTTTTCGTAGGGTGTTGAAGAATTTCATTTTTTTAAGCGGAGAATTTGCCAAGATTATTCTCTTTGTAGTAACGGGCACGGACCCAGCCAGCGAAGTGATAGACAGCGGCGATCAATGCTACGGCGCTTTCCACGATTACCACCAGCGATTCAACCCACATGTTCGCGTCCACTTCCAAAATCGGGTTACCGGTTAAGTGCGAGATAGCCAGCACGGCCGGCAAGACGCCGACCAAAAAACTCTTGACCCGAAGTGGAAGACCTTCACCGGTTGAAGACTGCAACCAAGTCGGCAGATTTGATGTTTTTGTTCCCATAAGATTTAGTAGTCTAAATGATCAAACTCAGTCAATGCCTCCCCTCGACCGGCGACACCGACAAGGAAGCGGACAGAGTCCAAACTTCTTTCCCGGATTGCACGGAGAGCCAGTGATCCAATAGCGAAAAACTGAATACCGAGAAGAAGCGCCACCATAAAATACCCAAAGTATTTTTCCTGCTTGTTCAGTGATTGGTAGTAAGCCATATGCTCTATTGCTTAAAACGAATCCGGAGGGCGCGCTCCGAAATATGCGTCATTTGCCGATCCAGCGCGTCTATCCTCCGGCTCTTCTCAGCCGGGCTGAGAGTCCTATGCTCCATTATAACACGCTTTAGAGAGGAGATGGTTGATAACTGCTCCCGCACAGCTGCGAAATACGTACCCACGTCCACGATCGGATTCTTACTGCGAAATTCCATCGCCTTCTTACCCTCGCCTTTTTTCAGCAGTTCGTTGTAGTAGTTAGAGGCGGCCTGGGCGCGGTTGGCCTCCTCATAAAACTCATTCAGAGATTGGGACCGGCTGCCGATTGGCTCCGAGATCATAAATGATTTGATCACTGGTAGATCTTCAAATTTACGCTGTGGCCGGGGCACGGGGTTGGTGATTCCGGTGCCAATTAGGATCTTGTCAATCACGTCCACGGTGTAGCTACCGAGCGCTGCGAAATACCCCTTGATGTAGTTATCAATCTTGGCCGGCGAGTACTTGATGATCTGCCCGACTTCTTTAGAAAACTCACTAGTGTAAGTTCCGTACTGCGCTTCTGCCGGCAAGTCCTCACGGCTTTCTGGTACGATCTGACGATCCAAGAAAAAAGAGTGGTTGGTTACGTCTTCGATATATGGCAAGGCAAAAGTCGGAATCACGCCAGGGCTAACTCCGTTGACAATGTTTTCCCAAAGCGATTCAAAGATCTGGGGGTTGTCATTGTCTATGTACTCTAAAATGCGCTCTGGCATCGAGGCGAAGATCTGGCCGATCACAAACGGTTTTGGAATACGATAGATGTTTTCATCTGTCAAGACAATCCAAAAGAGATCCTTTTGCCACTGTGGTATTTCCTTCCATCGAGGGTCGTCGCGGTTGGCCATGTACAGCAGGATCGAGGGGATGGTTAAATAAATGAGGGCTTTGACAGTGGTCGCCTTGGGGTTGCGCTTAAACTCCCTGATCATTTTTTCGTTTCCTTGGACGTTGGCGTTCCAAAAAGCCACCAGCAGATTCCAAGCCCGGGTCTTTGATCCTATGCGTGCAAAGTCCAAGGTCACTTCCCTAGCTGCGAATGCCGCCTCAATAGGCGATTTTTGAGCTTTGAGCGCCTTCTTCATCTCACCGATACGTGTACCGGCTTCACCAAACTCAGACATAATCTGAAGCGCTCTAAGGGGATTCTTGCCCGCCTTGAGTAAAGTCCGAAGTGGCGCGTCTTTGATAGCTTCATTGCCACGCTTAGAGATCACCTGCTCTATGCTCTTTTGTAAATACTCACGGTCGAGCGATACCATCGCCGCGTGCTCCCCGCCACCCATGCGCCACAACCAGTAGTCACTGTCTTGAGTGACCAAGCCAAACATACCACGAGCCAGGTCTACACCCGGAATGTAGTTGTATTTCGAAAAGATGGCCGCCGTCAGTTGGTCGCGAGCAGGGTTGCGTACGATAAAGTCCGGGGATAAAGTGGCACCAGCGCGCAAAAACTTCGCCGGATAAGAAAGCATTTTGACCAAAATGCCGGCGCTTTCAATATCCAGCGCTTGCACGGCCCGGAGTAGATCCTTTTGCACTTCAAAAAACTGGGGCTTGCCTTTCACTAGGACAGTGATGGTATCACCTCGAGCAATAAAAGAAGGACGAAAGATGTTCACAATTCGCTCGTCTAGGGAGTCGAGAGTTTCTTGAGTATCTGGCGTCAAAAACTCCCGGATTCCTTTGCCGCCAAGCGCGGCATCCAGCACTTCTTTAACATTGACAGCGGTCGCTTGTTGCGGCCGATCAATTTTAGTGAACAGTCGGCCAAGCTCTGAGTCTTGTTGCGCCAGGCGCGCCATCGCCAACATCACATTGTTGCGCTCTGCGGCGTTGATGATGGCGTAGGTATTCTTTACGATTGACTCTAGCGGATTGACGATCTCCCGATCACTGCCCTTGATTTTCTTTAGGTTGTTGCGGACGTTGCCAAACCCTCGGCCCATATAGCCGCGGCTCTCCAGCTCTTCAAACACACGGAAGAAGGGGACGTATGAGCGGTTCATCTGTCGGATCTTTTTTAGAAGGTCGTCTTCGTACAAACCGCTGTCTTTGCCATAGTCCAGTAGCCTGTCTTGGTACGCATACAGCTCCTCAGCCTTAGCCGGGAAGTCTTTGTATTTTGTTTCCAGTTCGCTGACCGCCATATTCGCGTCGGCCTTATTGATTCCACTTTGAATCGGCTTCTCGCGTGCGCTCAGTTCGTTGGCCCGGCGAGCTACTAGGTAGATAGAAAAATTGCCAAGGGCGCCCTTGTCTTCCAGCGGCTTTAGGATCTCCCTGAGTGATTTGCCGTTGGTGTTGAGCACGGTCTTGCCATCTGTAGTTTTCCAAAAGACGCGGCCGAAAGTCCCCTTCTCCAAAAATGCTTCAGCCTTGCCTTGCCAACCGCGAGTCAGCCTAGCCAACACATAAGGATCCTCTTCAGAATTAAAAGTGACGCCACGCTTTTTAGCTTGCTTGGTAAACTCTTCAATCGGGTGCAGGTCGTCTACGCTCATTTCAAAAAGACGGTGCCACTTCTCAGTGACGCGCTCGCCAAAAGTTTGCAACTCGTCGTCGCTTTCCGTAGAGATCTGTGATTGCACTTTAGCCACTGAAGGCATATCAAGCCAGCGTGCGTAGTCAGCCGCGGCCTGATCCAATACGTCCCGGATCTCCGGCAACTCTTCCATTCTCTTTTCCCATACAGCGTAAAATCCTGGCGCGGCTTTCAGCGCCTTGGTCCTTTCGCCGGAATAGTACCAGCGTATAAACTCCGCTGTTGCTTCTTTGGAGCGCGTCTTGGGCTGATTTTTATACATCTCGCCGTTGCCATACTCTACCATCAGCGCGTCCCGCTCGGTAATGTTTTTACCACGGCCCATAAAGTACTTGAAAAACTCCATCTTGTCGTCTAGGAAGTGGCCCATCTCGTGGAAGATAGTCGGCAAGCCGCCGCTCTTGTAGCGGATAATCTTAGTGTCGGAGTAGAATATGGCAGCCGCTCCGGGCCGGCGGAATCTACCACGGCGAATCGGTACCACAAAACGGCGGGAAAGATCCTTGGCGATCTTGTTCCGCTTAATCACCTTGTCGTATTCAAGGCCTTTCTTAGCCGGGATGTTAGACTCCGGCGCGCGCGAAGATTGGAAGGCTAAAGCTTTGTATTCGGGTTCTGCCGAGAGGTCGAATCCGAACTCTTCGAGGGCTGCTTCTCCTTCTGTTGGAGCAGTCGCTCCTCGGTCAGCGACGCGTTCGCCAGTCGCTGTAGTCGCGCTTTCTCTTGTGGTTTCATCGCCATATGCTTCCAGTATAGCACGACGCTCAGAGGTGGTGTCTACCCCCAGGCGCTCGTCCATTTTTTGTAGGAGCTCGTTGTAAAAATTACGCTGTCGGGTTCGTGCACCAGTGGGGAAGGCGATAGCTTCAACTGAAGCCAGCTTATCAAATACTTTCAAAAAAAGATCTTTGGACCGGTTCTCCGGGCTAACCCATTTCGGGAAAGTAGATGGACTGCGGAGCGGCGTGGTGGTGTAGTCCGGGTTAATCGCGAATGTCCGCTCCCCTGGCTCAGAAAGCTCCAACTCTAAGCGTAGGTCGTCTAGCGCTGCCTGCGCACCATCAGCCTTCGCGTAAATCTGGCGAAGGTTTTTGGTGTTGGTCGCGATTATTTGGCTTGGCTCTGGTCCAGCGTCTTCTGTAGAAACTGGTCGAGTTCCTCGTCCGGGACCTCCTGCTGAATCTGGCCCGCTTCCACCAGGAATAGGTACGCCGCCTTCAGTGTTTCGAGTGTCAGTGGTTGATTGTTCATAGGTGACATCTTTTATAATTTCAATGATTTCATCCTTAGTATACAACACTTCTTTAAGAATTGCAATGGCCTGGTCAGTGGCGACTGGATTTTGCAACTGGCGAGTTAGTTCAGTTGCCCCTTTGGCTCTTCGAATATCTACTATCCCTAGATCCTTCCCTTCTTGAATTAGCCTTAGAAAAGCGTCCGGGGCCTGAGAGTGTCGCTCCGCGAAAAAGTCGTCAGTCAGACTGCGTCCTTTTTCAGTGCCTTCAGCCGCACGCTTAAGTGAGTAAAAGCGGGCAGTCTTTAGATCTGGGATGATTGCGGTCATTTCCACCTGCTTACCGGCCGCCTCGGCCAAGTCAAACATTTTTTTGGCGAATTTGTAGTCGGCAAAAGTGGTATCAAAAACGATTCCATCGAAGCCTTCCTGAGTGGCTCGTGGCAACAGGAAGTTGGTTTTGCCGCTACCCGGACCGCCGGCGATAAAGCGGACCACTGGATTTTCTACTGTTTTGAGTGACTCTTCAAAAAGCTGCACCGCGGCTTGCGAATAAAACTTGTGGTTCTCCGGCGCAAAGTCACCGCCAAAAAGCGGCTTGCCCTTGTCAGGGTCTATGATCACGGCCTGGCCTTCCTTGGTCGCCGGCTCAATGATCTGTTCGCGATACCGATCCACTACCTCTTGTGTGCTTTGCGGCGGCGTGGTCTTTAGCGCTGTTGCATCGCCTTCCTCAGACTGCGGCTCTGGTCCAAGTGGCGGTTGCTCCCCGGGAGGAGGCACGTCCGGGCCTAGCGGCTCTGGCTGCGGTTCCTCTTTTTGCTGCTCAGTCACGCCGCCCGGCGCGCCTGGCGTGCGAACGATCACATTGCCACTGCCGGACAGGAAGCCAAAAATCGAGCCAAAGAAGGCGGCCTCGGGTGTCCCTTCCAACAATTCGCGCTCCTCGCCTAAAACCATCATTGCCGCATTAACTGTGATCTCTTGTATACTTTCTGTCACACCTTCAGAAGCCGCCTGCAATAAGATCTCTTTGGCGACCACTCCTAGAATCTTCCCCTTGATTTTGTCTGCTATTGGATTGCTCCCAAGTAGCCTCATAATTGGCAAGCTCTCCAGCACGCCGTTGGCCACTCCTACAAACAAAGCCGCCTTCTCTGCCTTTTCTTTGTCTAGGCCTAGGTTCTCTGCTTCGCTCAAAAAACTGCCAGCCTCAATCAAGCCGGTGACAGTGAAAAGCGAGCCGCCCACTACTACTGCCGGCGCGCCTAAGCCGGCCGTAGTTAAACCAATACCCATACTGGCGGCCAAGTTCGGTAAGTTCATTCCCAAGCCCGAGGCGATCCACTCCGGGTCCTGAATCTTATCTGCAAACCGGCCCGGCTTACTAATCTCAAGGCCTCCATACTCGCTCATCACGCGCACCAACTCGTCGTTTTTTTCTGCGGACAGATCTAGTTTAGCCGCGACGCGCTTGTCCCCTTCAGTTCCAAAAGGAAGGTTGCGAGTACCGGCGGCCACAGCTCGTTTGACAGCGCCTTTGAGCGCCTCGATTCCAGTGACGAGGCCTTTGTTAAACTGATCAGCCACCTCCGGATCTGTGAATAACTTGGGGAAAGTAGACACTACAGCAACACCAGTGCGTGCGGCAATACCCGGGACCTCGCTGAGCTTCGTCTTTTTTTCTGGTGTTGCGCCCGGACGGAGCAAACGTACTGGATCATATGTGAATAGGTCCTGAATCCGCTGCCTCGCTTTCTGTTTTTGTTGGAGCGTAGCTTCTGCGGATTGCGCCTCACGAAGCTCCTGCTCAGTTTCAAACTGCTCGTAAACGGAAAGGGGAGGCGGGGGAGCAGTTTTGGCGGTAGATGTTGGCGAAGCAGTCGTGTCTTGAATCTGCCCTTCTCTGGCGAATGCCGGTCTAGCTACGGGAGCAGGTGCGTCAAGACTGCCCTGGTTGGCCTGAAATCGCTCGTAGACGGACTGCTTAGGCTGAGCGGGCTCTTGAGTCGTTCGCGGGGTTGGCTGTGGCTGAGCGGCTGGTGTGGGCTCAGAAATGCCTAGTTTTTCAGACAGCTTCCGATACCAAGGCGTTTCAGCTACCGGAGCCGGAGCTGGTGGTGTGGGTTTCGGTGCCGCGAACGACCCCTTTTGTTTTTGGAAGTCGTCGTATATTCCCATAGTGATCTAGTTGCTCGGTCCAAAGTACGGGTACTTGAACGGTTGAATCGGGAAGCCGGTGCCACCCTCAGATCCCTCGATCGCTTTTTGAAGGATAGCGTAGAAGAAAGCCGGATCACTTTCTAGCTTCTCACTGTCAGCCGGAGTATATCCGGGGAGTTGCTGAATGTACCGGTTGGCGGCGCTGCGCTCGTCCGCGGTTGGCTTGAAAGTGCTACCTTCTTTTTTCTTCAACCAACTGGCGTAGTCGCCAGGCTGTCCGGCCAGCACCCATTCCTGATAGCTAGCTGGCTGGCTTTTCGGCTTGCCAGCTGTCGCCTTGATCACCTTAGACTCACCGGCGTCACTCCACAACACAATGTCCCCGGTTTCCGAGTTGAACTGACTGTGCTGGAAGTTGTTGGAGTCGCCTTCTGAAAGGGGCCGAATATCGAACTCCGCTTTTCCGGTCGCCTTATTAAACCACGAGGTGACGATCTGATTGCCATCTATCTTAGTGGAGAAGCCCTCTATCCCCGCGCCCGATTTTGCATTGGAAGCATAAATCGCTTTGAATACGCTTGGCGTGTAGCCGGAGTCTTTCAGAAGCGCCGCAAACTCTTCCTCTGGGATTTGCTCCAGTGGTACGCCTCCTGCTGCTAAAGCCTTGATATCATTCCTGGCCTCAGTCGCCGAGGCTTTCAGGTAATCCACGTACGCGCTCGCCTTGCCGGACGCCTCTTCTTTCTTAGCCTGAAGCTCGTTTAGGGCACGTTGGTCAATCTTAGTATATAGCTCGGCGAGTAAAAGCTGCCTTTCCTGTTCAATAACCTGTTGCTCTTGCGCATTTACGCCGCGCACGCCTTCAGTCTGTTGCGCGCCAAAACTGCCACCGGTCGTACCGCGGACATTCTGAATGGCACGGTCTTGGCCGAGGCGGCCGACACCGCGCTGCGTTGCTTGCTGACTTAGTGTATTGGAATAGGCATTGATGGCGGCGATCTGTTCGTCAAACTGACCACGAATCCGTTGCCGGACCGCGTCCTTATCTTCGTCAGTCAAACCCGCGCGCTCCTGAGCCGTACCAAACAAACTTTCTTGAGCACGGTCCAGCTCAGTCTTCGGCCTTGCAACCGCCCCGGTAGTCGGCTTGGTGGTAGGATAGCGCGGCGTAAACTCTTGGTTGGTAGTATCTGCTGATGGAGTTGGAGATGGAGATTCTGTAGCGTTCGGAATTTGGCTTTGAATACGCAAAGCCTCCTGTGTGATCCGGTCCAACTCGCCGGAAATTCTTTGTCTTTCTGTTGTGCTTATTGGTGCCATATTGCTATTGCGCCTCGCCGTCCAAATCAGCGACGGCTTCTTTTAAGAGCGCCAGGAAATCGGCCTTATTTTTTCCTAGGTTTTCATCTTTGGCAAATTTGAAGGTGAGGATTACTTCGCCGGTTTTGTATCCGTAAGATTCGTATTTCATATATTTTAGAAATCACCTTCGGCTTCCCACGAGACCGTGAAGGAATCGGTGCTTGTTTGTTTTTGAAGGATTGAGAATGTGAAACCAACATCAGTCACACTCGTAATAGTTACCACGTACTGTTCTGAAGCGGACGTGTTATATACATGGAGTACCTTGTCGGTCTCGTGTTGGGTTTGAGC
>Ga0210043_1000612_pt1 | contig 37159 bp, 59 predicted proteins | sample CryGeymet201501t_FD_183990 | JGI IMG/M metagenome (GOLD analysis project Ga0210043, IMG submission 183990) | Groundwater microbial communities from Crystal Geyser aquifers in Utah, USA - Crystal Geyser metaG 2015-01t (SPAdes) (version 2) | ecosystem: Environmental > Aquatic > Deep subsurface >... | reverse complement strand
GAGCGGATAGGGTGGGAAGGCTGGAAGGCCATCACGCGCGCCCGCTATCTCCGGTGGCTGGAGCGCAATGCCGCCATGCTGGAGCGGAGCCGGTGAGCGCCGGGCTCACGATCCGGGCCGATGGCATGGAGTGGCCGCTCGCCACGTTCCTTGATGCCTATGGCTTCACCCGCACCGATGGTGAGCGGCCGGATTTCGCCGGGCTCGCCGGAGAGCTGGATGTGGTGACGGCCACCGGCGAGCTCCGCCAAGGCGTGGAGATGAGCGCGGTGCCGTGGTGGGAAACCATAGCGGTGGCGGTGCTCAAGGGCTCCATGCGGCTGGCACCTTGCCACGGATGCGGTGAGAGCATCGTGCCGGTTTCGGTGAGCACCGATGGAGATGGGCGCACCGTGCTCACCACCGACATTTGCGACCATTGCGAGGAGGATTGCTGGTGAGCTGGCCTTGCCCGGATCGCGTGCGCCTCGCGCTCAACGGACCCTCCGGCGAGGTGCTCCGGCTCATTGCCCTCCAGCCCTATCGCGGATCGGCGGCCAAACACCTCATCACATCGGAGCCCATCCCGGTGCCGCGCCGTGCCGTGTGAGCACGTAAAACTCCCCGGCGGTGGCTCCGCTATCGTGTGCAGCTCGCGCCGGAGGCAACGGTGCAAGTGCGGACAGCCCGGCACCCTCCTTTGTGATTGGAAGGTGCCGGGCAAGCGGAGCGGCACGTGCGACAAGCCAATTTGCGCCACGTGCGCCACCTCGCCCGCTCCGGATAAAGACTTGTGCCCGGATCACGCCCGCGCCTTTAAGGAGTGGAAGGCCACCCGCTCACCGGCGTGAGCCTCTCCGATCCAGCGCGCGGATCGCCTCCACCCGCTTGCGCTCAAGCCGGAGCCACTCATCCCGCTCCGCGCAATGCTGGCAATGATCGCCCTCAAAATAGGCGCGCTCCGAATAGCTCACGATCCAGCTCCTTGATGTGGAGCCGTGGGCATGGGCCTCAAGGCGTTACCGCCACCCAAAGAATTGCGATTAACGCCCTATCAACGTATATCTCCCGGCATGGGTGATCATCCGAACAAAGCCGACGCGCGAGGAGCGCCAAAGGGCAGCACCGGCAACGTGCCGCATGAGCGGAGCGAGGAGGCGGCAACGCTCATCCGCGAGCTCTCCGGCTATGGGATGCCGCAAGAGGAAATCTCGCGCGTGCTCAACGCCACTTATGGCGGCGGCTATTCGGTGGACACCCTGGATCGCCACTATCGCGCGGAGCTGGATGCGGCCTTGGCGCAACGCAAGGGCGAGCTCCTCCGCCGGGCTCACAAGATCGCGATGGGCGAGGATGTGCTCACCAAGATGGGCGAGGATGGCAAGGTGGTGCCCTCCGGCGTCTCACCGGATGCCGCGTTGCGCGAGAGCTCCGCCACGATCCGGTGGCTCCTTGGCGCGGTGCACCGCGTGCGCGACGGCATGGAGCATGATTTCGGAGCGGGCACCATCAACGTGAGCATCTCCGCCGATGATGCGGAGCTCTAGGCTCGCCCATGGCCGTGGTGCTCACCAAGGCGCAGCGCCGGGCAAATAAGCTCATCGCCCGGCACCGCATGGCCCTCCTCCGTGGGGGCTCGCGTTCCGGCAAGACGTTCCTCCTTTGCCGCGCCGTGGCCACCCGCGCGATCCGCGCACTGGCCACCAATCATTGCATCTTTCGTCTCCGCCGGAACGCCATCAAGGGCACCGTGTGGAAAACGCTCAAGGATGTGATGGCCAAGTGCTTCCCCGGCGTGCCGTTCAAGGAGAGCATCTCCGATCTCACCATCACCCTGCCCAATGGCTCCGTGATCATGGCCGCCGGGCTGGATGATGCGGATCGCGTGGATAAGATTTTGGGCATGGAGTTCTCCACCGTCTATTTCAACGAGTGCACCCAAATCCCATGGAGCTCCGTGGAAACCGCGCTCTCGCGCCTGGCTGAAAAAAGCCCGCTCCGGCTCCGCGCCTATTTCGATTGCAACCCCACCACCAAGCTCCATTGGACCTATCACCTATTCGTCAAGAAGCTGAAACCGGGCACGCGCGAGCCGTGGGATGAGCCCGATGAGCTGGCGGAGATGAAGATCAACCCCGATGACAACCGGGAAAATATCTCCACCGATTATTTCGACGTGCTCAACCGCATGAGCGCGGCCAAGCGCAAGCGTTTCCGCGATGGCGAGTGGAGTGAGGACACGGAGGGCGCTCTTTGGACGCTGGAGGGCCTTGATGCTCACCGGATCGCCATGGGCCGGGTGCCTGATCTTGTGCGCGTGGTGGTGGCGGTGGACCCCTCCGGCACCTCCGGCGGGCATGACAGCACGGCCGATGATGTGGGGATCGTGGTGGCTGGCCTTGGCGTGGATGGCCGGTGGTATGTGCTCGCGGATCATTCGTGCAACCTCTCACCGGCCGGGTGGGGACGCCGGGCGGTGGATGCCTATCGAGAGTGGAACGCGGATCGCATCGTGGCGGAGGTGAATTTCGGCGGCGCGATGGTGCGGCACGTGATCAAGAGCGTGGATGCCTCCGTGCCCTTCAAGGAGGTGCGGGCAAGCCGTGGCAAGATCGCTCGCGCGGAGCCGATCTCCGCCCTCTATGAGGAGGGCAAGATCAGCCACGTGGGCACCCATCCAGACTTGGAGGATCAGATGTGCGCCATGACCTCCAAGGGCTTCATCGGAGAGGGCTCGCCGGATAGGGCGGATGCTTTGGTGTGGGCGATCACGGAGCTTTCCGGTAAGAGCAAGCGCGAGCCTGGCGTTAGGAGATTGTGAGCATGGGGTGGATGGATCGCGTTGGCCGGGCAATTCTTGGCCGCAAGGATAGCGCCGTGGGGCCGATGGTGGCCATGCGCCGGGTGGGGCAACCCGTCTGGAGCTCGCGCAATTATCGGGCCTTCGCCAAGGAGGGCTATTCCCAAAACGTGGTGGCCTATCGGTGCATCCGCATGATCGCGGAGAGCGCGGCGGCCGTGAAGCTCCTCGCCTATGAGGGCGATGCGGAGCTTTCGGAGCACCCTTTCCTCAAGGTGCTCTCGCGGCCCAATCCGTGGCAATCCGGGCCGGAGCTGGTGGATGCCCTGATCTCCTATTTCAAGCTCGCGGGCGATGGCTTCTTGGAGGCGGTGGAGCTGGATGGCGACATTCGCGAGCTCTACGCTCTCCGGCCGGATCGCATGAAGGCCATCGCCGGGCGGCGCGGCTATCCCATGGCGTGGGAGTATTCCGTGGACGGCACCACCAAGCATCGCTTTGATGTGGACCTCCTCCCGGATCAGCAAATGCCGATCCTCCACATCAAGGAATTTCACCCGCTGGATGATTGGAGCGGCATGAGCCCGGTGGAGGCGGCCGCCTTTGCCATTGACGTGCACAACGCGGCGGGCGGTTACAACAAGGCGCTCTTGGACAACTCCGCATCGCCCTCCGGCGCGCTGGTGTTTGAAGGCGGCGAGGATAGCGATGGCTCGCTCTCCGATGATCAGTTTGCCCGGCTCAAAACCCAATTGGACGAAAAGCACACCGGGGCGGCCAATGCCGGGCGGCCGATGCTCTTGGAGGGCGGCCTCAAATGGCAACCCATGGGCATGAGCCCCAAGGATTTGGAATTTGTGAGCGGCAAGCGCGAGGCCGCGCGGGAAATCGCGCTCGCCTTTGGCGTGCCGCCGATGCTCTTGGGCATCCCCGGCGATAACACCTATTCCAACTATCAGGAGGCGCGCGCCGCGCTCTATGAGGAGACGGTGCTCCCGCTGGTGGACAAGGTTTGCGAGGCGATCTCCAATTGGGTGCAGCCCACCTATGACGGCCTCCGGATCGGCTATGATGTGGACGCGATTGAGGCACTCTCGCCGCGCCGCTCCGCCATTTGGGATCGCGTGCAAAAGGCTGATTTCATCACCACCGATGAGAAGCGCGAGGCGGTGGGCTATGGCCCCTATAAGCCAACCGACACTCCCGGCGGCACGATCTTGGTGGGCGGCGCGATGATGCCGCTTGATGAGGTGGGCTTCACGCCCGGCGGTGCCGCTCCCAATGGCGAGTGATGAGGTGCGCCTCCACGGTGTGACGGTGGGCCGGGTGAGCGTGGAGATGGGTGGCCGCCGCTCCGGCAAGACGGTGCGCGCCTCGCTCAAGTTCAAGCCTGATCACATCGGCATCATGCACGCGGCCGCTCGCTCGCTCGACAAGGGAGAGGATCGGTGAGCACCCGGCGGCAACGTGAGCTCCTCAAGCAAAACCGGCTCCTTGTGCGGCAAGAGGCTCTCGCGGAGCGCGATGTGGCCAAGGTGATCCGGGCGATGGCCGATGATCTCGCCAACCGGCTCACCTATGGCGACGTGGAGGCCATGCTCCAGATCGTGGATCAGCACCGCCCGGCCATGGCCGCCGTGCTGGAGAAGCGCCTCCATCAAACCGCGCTGATCTTTGGCGGCCGCACGCTGGATCGCATCACGGCCAACCTCCCCAAGAGCTACTATGCCGGGCTCGCGCCTGGCACCGGCCCGGTGCGCGGCCGCGATGAGGTGGGCATGGAGCTTAAGGATGCCCGCGAGGTGTTTGAGGGCACCATCCTCCAGTGGGTGCGGCTCCACGCTCTCCAGCGCGCCACCTCCGTGATGGGCACGCTCAAGGAGGCGGTGCGCTCCGTGCTGGTGGAGAGCTTTGGCGACGGCACCGGCGAGGCGGGCACCGTGAAGCTGATCCGCGAGCGCATCGGCCGCACGCTCTCCGCATCCAGCGCGGCCCGGATCGCGCGCACGGAGATGCACACCGCCTCCACTATCGGCGCGGATGAGGCCGCCCGATCCACCGGCCTGGAGATGATCAAGGAGTGGGCGAGCACGGAGGATAGCCGCACGCGGCCAAGCCACGCGGAGGCGGATGGTGATGAGGTGCCGCTTGATGAGCCTTTCGTGGTGGGCGATGCGCGGCTCATGGTGCCGGGCGATCCCTCCGGCCCGGCCGAGGAAATCATCAATTGCCGGTGCGCGATCCTCCATCATCCGGTGATCGGCGGCGAGGTGATCCGATAGGGATTGCAAGCCACATTATTATGTGGCAATGAGAGCTCCTCAACAAGGGAGCTGAAACCCATGACGATGATTGACAAGGCCACCGGCCGCCCTCTCCGGATCGCCAATTTGCAAGCGGAGCTGGAGATGATCACCAACCTCACGCGGATGTGGGGCAATGCCGCCGGTGCGCCGGTGGATGTGCGCGTGATCGGTGAGCGCGTGATCGGTTACACCACGGAGCTTGGCGCTCTCCGGATCGCAAATGATTGGAGCCACCAAGCCCGCAACCGCTATCCCGATGTGCGGGATGCTGGCGTGCTCGGCTTTGCCTATTCCATGGATCACCTCCTCCGCATGGAGCCGGTGCCGGAGCTCCGCGCCGCGTGAAGCCGCGCTTTCTGATCGCCTATTCCGCCTGCCCTCTCACCCTCGCCGCCTTTGAGGCCGCCGGGGTGGAGGCTTGGACGTGCGATCTCCTCCCCTCTCGCGGCCGCCCGGATCGGCACCTCCAATGCGATGTGTGGGAGGTGGCGCGGGATCGGCGGGATGGCGGGCTCTTTCACCCGATGTGCACCTATCTCACGGTGAGCGCCGCGTGGGCGTTCAATGATCCCGATTTCGCGCGCTATCCCGGCGTGGGCTATCACCAACGGCCCAAACCGGGCACGCTCACCGGAGCCGCACGCCGCGAGGCGAGGGAGCGCGAGGTGGAGAATTTCCGCGAGCTCCTCGCCCTTCCCTATCCCAAGGCGATTGAGAACCCGGCGCGCTCATTCATCGGCACCGCGATCCGCTCGCCTGATCAGACAATCCACCCTCACCAATTCGGAGACGATGCCAGCAAGGCCACCGGGCTTTGGCTGGATCGCCTCCCACGCATCCGGCCCACGGCATTTGCGAAGCCTCGCGCGCATCCGGCCCACGGCACCGATCTCCTTGGTGATCCGATTGTGGGGCGCTGGAGCAATCAAACCGACGCCGGGCAAAACAACCTTTCACCGGGCGAGGGTCGGTGGCTTGAGCGCAGCGCCACCTATCCGGGCATAGCGGCCGCGATGGGATCGCAATGGGGAGCCTATCTCACTCGCGCTTGCTGATCAGCGCCATTTGCCGCTATATCGCCTCACGGTTTTCTAGTGTGAGGCGGGCGAATGAACGGCACCAAATTCCAGCTCAAGAGCGATCCGGCGGTGGACACCAAGGCCGGAGCGGTGCCGCTTGATCTCAAGGCGGTGGCGGAGGATGGCGAATTTGAGGGCTATCTCTCCACCTTTGGCAACGTGGATCGCGGCATGGATATGGTGATGCCCGGCGCGTTCCGCCGCACGCTCAAGGAGCGCAAGCTCTCCTCCATCAAGCTCCTCCGCGATCATGACACCCGCAAGGTGATCGGCAAGTGGCTCTCCATGGATGAGGATGATCGCGGCCTCAAGGTGCGCGGCAAGCTCTTTGCGGGCACCGTCCAGCTCGCCACCGAAACCCTCGCCCTCATGCGCGAGGGCGCGCTTGATGCCATGAGCATCGGCTATCGCACGATCAAAGCCCAATGGGATGAGGAGCAAGGGGTGCGAAAGCTCCTTGACCTTGATCTTTGGGAGGGCTCTATCGTCACCTTTCCGATGAATGAGATGGCCACCGTTGATGCGGTGAAAAACGATCTCACCATCACCGATGTTGAGCGCATACTCCGTGAGGGAGGTGCGCCCGGCGCGTTCGCAAAGCTGGTGGCAATCCACGGCTTTGAGGGCGCAACAAAGCGGCTTGGATCACGACGGGAGGGCGGTGAAAGCGGCAAATCCATTGCGGAGATGATCCGCGAAACCTCTGCCAACATGAAGGGAATGGCAAAATGAGCAAGCACACGATTGACGCCCTCCGCCGCGACGGGATCACCGGCCCGATGCTGGAGCGCAAGGGTGCCACCGGCGGCAACGGCGACGGCACCACCGAAATCAAGGCCGCCCTGGATGATCTCCAGCGCACGGCCAAGGAGCACCGCGAGGCGGTGGATGCGGAGCTCAAGGCTCTCAAGGAGAAGGGCGCGGCCGATCCGGTGCTCACGGAGCGCGTGGGCAAGCTGGATAGCGCGCTCACCGATATGGGCAAGAAGCTGGATGCGCTCCGGCTCAAGGATCGCCGCCCGGAAACCACCGGCGCGGATGGCGTCAAGCGCGAGATGACGGAGGCGGAGCTCAAGCACCGCGAGGCCGCTCTCAAGTTCATCCGCAAGGGCGATGCCTCCGGCTATCAGGTGGATGAGCTCAAGGCTCTTTCGGCTGGCACCGATCCCGATGGCGGCTACATGATCACGCCGGATATGGATCGCAATATCTCGCGCGTGGTGAGCGAGGTGAGCCCGATCCGCGCCATCGCCAATGTCGTCACCACCTCCAGCTCCGCTTTCAAGCGCCTCATCAACGTGGGCGGCACCGGCTCCGGGTGGGTGGGCGAAACGGAGGCGCGGCCGCAGACCGACACCGCGAGCCTCCGTGAGCGCACCTATCCGGTGATGGAGCTCTATGCGATGCCCGCCGCCACGCAAACGCTGCTGGATGATGCGGCCTTTGACGTGGAAGCCTGGCTCGCGGATGAAGTGCAAATCGAGTTCGCGGAGCAAGAGGGCGCGGCCTTCGTCATGGGCGATGGCGTTGCCAAGCCTCGCGGCTTCATCGGCGGCTATACGCCGGTGATCAATTCCGGTTTCACGGAGGCCGGTGGTGCGCCGGGCTATGTGAAAACCGGGGCGGCGGCCGATTTCCTTTCGGTTGCCGATGGCGATGAGGAAAACAACCTCATCGACCTGATCACCGCGCTCAAGACGGCCTATCGTTCCAATGCGCGTTTCGTCATGAACCGCTCCACGGTGGGCAAGGTGCGGAAATTCCGCGATGCGGACGGCCGGGCCTTTTGGCAGCAATCGACGGTGGCGGGCCAGCCCTCCACCCTCCTTGGCTATCCGGTGGTGGAGGCGGAGGATATGCCCGATGTGGCCGCCAACGCCTTCCCGGTGGCGTTCGGGGATTTCAATCGCGGCTATCAGATCGTGGATCGCTTCGGCACCCGCATCCTCCGCGATCCCTACACCGCCAAGCCGTTCGTGCTTTTCTACACCACCAAGCGCGTGGGCGGCGGCATCCGGATGGCGGAGGCGATCAAGCTCCTCAAGATGGAAGCCTAAGCGGTTTCGGGGGAGGGGCATCCGCTCCTCCCCTTTCCTCAATTCTGGCCACGAAAGGGCAAGACTATGATGTTTGATCTCATGAACCGGCTCGCCATCAAGCGCGCGATTTCCCCGGTTTCGATTGCCGACAACACGGCGGCGGTTTCGCAAATTCTGGATATGCAAGGCCAGATGGCCGCGTGCCTGGTGATCGCCACCGGCTCCATCGCGGATGCGGATGCCACCTTCACCGTGCTGCTGGAGGAAAGCGATGCCTCCAACATGGCCGGTGCAACGGCGGTGGCGGATGCCGATCTCATCGGCACGGAGGCCCTCGCGGGCTTCCAGTTCGATGACGATAACGAGTGCCGCAAGCTCGGTTACAAGGGCTCCTCGCGCTACATCCGCGCGACGATCACGCCCGCGAACAACGCGAGCGCCGCGCTCCTTTCGGCGGTGTGGCTCACCACTCCGCAGGATCAGCCGGCCGCCAACCCTCCGGCGTAACGTGATCGGGGCGGCTCGCTCCTCCCGCGTTGCCCGGCCTGGGTAAAGGGAAGGTGGGCTCGCCCTGATTGCCACGGCTCTAATTCGGGGAGCCGCTCCGTTGGGCATGGAAACCGAAAAGGGCGAGAGACGGCAGGGGCCGGGGGGAAACCTCCGGCCCTTTTCTTTGCCCGGTTTCCGGCTTTGGGATATGAACGCGCGAGCAAGGAGGCGCGAGCATGGGCGATGTGTTGATTTCAGGACCGGCGGAGGAGCCGGTGGGCGTGGCGGAATTTCGCTCCTATCTCCGCGATCCGGCCGATGCCGATAGCGTGCTCACCCGGCTGATCAAGGCCGCGCGCGAGTATGTGGAGGAGGCCACCGGCCTCATCATGGTGAGCCAAGTGCGCGAGCTCACGCTTGATGCTTGGCCGGGCGGAGGCGATGGCCTTGGCTGGTGGGATGGCGTGCAAGAAGGCGCGCTCATCGGCCGCGCGCCTCGCTATGTGGAGCTCCCTCGCGGCCCGCTGATCTCCATCACCTCCGTGAAAACCTATGACACCGGCAACAATGCCACCACGTGGGAGGCCGGGAATTACTTTGCGGACACCGGCACCCGGCCGGGCCGCCTCGCCCTCCTTGATGGCGCGGTGTGGCCGGTGCCCACCCGCGCGGCCTCCGGCATCGTGATCCGCTACGTGGCCGGGCACGCCAACGCGGCCGCCGTGCCCAATGCCCTTTGCATGGCGATCCTCCAGATTGCCGCGCACTGGTATGAAAACCGCGAGCTCGCGAGCCTGGATGCCGTCAATAAGGTGCCCATGCAAGCCGGGCGCATCCTCTCCAAGTTCCGGGTGGCCAAGCTATGAGCGCGCGCCGGAACCTTGGCCGGATGCGCCACCGGCTCACGATCATGGGCGTGGTGCGCGTGCCGGATGATGGCGGCGGCTATGAGCGCGCGGATGCGGTGATCGGCACGGTGTGGGGCCGGATTGCGACGGTGGGCGCGCTGGAGGCCAACACCTATTCGCAGCTCCAAGAGCGAGTGACCCACAAGGCGCTCATCCGGCACCGCGATGATGTGGATCAAGGCTCCACGATCTATTGGCTCAACGCCGGTGCGGCGGAGCCGGAGGTGGCCAGCACGGCCGCGCCCGATGGCCTCGCCCTCTATGTGATCACGGCCGTGGATGCCGATCCGGATGGGCGGCCGGGCGAGTTCATGGAGCTCACCCTCCGGCAAGGTGGCAACCTATGAGAAATCCCATCACCGTTCGCGTGCGCCGCGAGGAGATTGATGGCGGCTTTGCGGCCGTTGAGCCCAAGGTGCGCGCCGGTGCGATTGATGGGCTCAACGCGGTGGGCCTGGCCATGCTCAACGCGGCCAAGCGCCGCATCCAGAAAGGCCCGGCGAGCGGCCGCGTCTATCAGAAATATGGGCCGCGCCGCACTCACCAAGCATCGGCTCCCGGCGAGGCTCCGGCAACCGACACCGGCGGCCTTGTCAATTCCGGTTTCCATGAGCTGGATGAGCCCGCCTTGGAGGTGAGCATCGGCTTTGCAAAGTTCTATGCGGCCATGCTGGAGTATGGCACCCGGTTGATGGCAAAGCGGCCTTTCCTCCTCCCCACGGTTGAGGAGTGGCGGAGCAAGATCGCGCGGGTGATCAAGGCCGCAATCCAAGCGAGGTTGAGTAAATGAGCGATCCGGGATTTGAGCTTCAAAAGGCGATGCGCGCCGCGATCCTCTCCGATGCCACGCTCAAGGCATTGATGGGCGATCCGGTGGCGCTCTATGACCTTGTGCCGGAAAACGCGCCCATGCCCTACATCGCCCACGATGAGCCTGGCACGGCGGAGTGGGATGTGACGCCCACGGAAACCGATGATGGCTTTGGCCATGAGCACACCCTCATGCTCCACGTTTGGAGCGCCTATGAGGGCAAGAAAGAGGTGGGCGCGATCCTCTATCGGCTGGAGCAGATTTTCCGCGATTGGAGCGTTTCATTGACCGGGCATCGGCTTGTGAATATACGCTACCAATTCAGCGACAGGCTACGCGATCCCGATGGCCAAGCCTTTCACGGTGTGATCCAGTTTCGGGCGGTGACGGAGGAAATTTGAGATGGCGGCGCAAAAGGGCAAGGCAATCCTCATCAAGGTGGACACCAATGGTGTGGGCACCTTTGGCACCATCGGCGGGATGCGGAGCAAGAGCATCTCGCTCAACAAGGAAACGGTGGACGTTACCGATAGCGATAGCGTGGATCAGTGGCGCGAGCTCCTCTCCGGCGCTGGCGTGAAATCTTGCTCCATCTCCGGCTCCGGCGTTTTCAAAGACAGCACCAATGAGGCGCTGATCAAGACCAATTTCATGACCGATGTGATCGCGGATTATCAATTCGTGATCCCGGATTTCGGCACCTTTGAAGGGCTTTTCGACATCACCTCGCTGGAATATTCCGGCGAGTATAATGGCGAGGCTCAATTCTCCATGAGCTTTGAGAGCGCCGGGGTGCTCACCTTCACCGCCGCCTAACCGGGAGCACGTCAATGGCCGATCTCACCATCACCGCCGGGCAAACCGGCTATCTCGACACCGCCGATGGCAAGTGGAAGCTCGCGGACAACAACAGCGCCACGGCGGCCGTTCGCACGCCCGGCGGCATCGCCCTCAACGGTGCCTCCAATGGCCAGCCTCTCGCGGTGCTCACGCAAGGGCCTATCACCATCGGCGCGGCTCTCACCGCCGGTGTGGCCTATTACCTCTCCGATACGCCGGGCGGCATTTGCCCGGTGGCCGATCTTGGTGCGGGCGAATATCCCACCGTGATCGGGATCGCCTCCAGCACCACCGTGCTCAAGGTGTCGATCAACTCGGCTGGCGTGGCGCTCTAGCCGCTCACGCCATCAAGAGCTATGGAAGGGGCGCGGGGCAATTGGGCCTCGCGCCCTTTTCTTTTGTGGAGCTCTGACAATGGCAAATCGTGCACGCGGCGAAACCGTGATCAATGTCCCCGATGTGGGCGAGGTGACACTCTGCCTCACCATGGCCGGAATGGCGGCGCTGGAGGATGCCTTCTCCGTGGAGAACCTCCAAGAGGCGGTGATGAAGGTGGGCGAAAACCCCTCCTCCAAAAACATGGCCACGGTTATCCATGCCCTCATGATGGGCGGCGGGCAGGATGGCCAATATGGCGTGGAGGAAATCCGCCGGTGGAAGGTGACGCCCGGCGCGATCCGCGAGGCCATGGCGGCCATGAACGCCACCAATGAGGATGGGGAGGGAAACGCATCCGCCGGAAACCGCGCGGAGCGGCGAGCGGCGGCCAAGAAGGCATAGACCCTCCCACGCCCTGGCGGAGGTGGATGGAGCTAGCGCTCGGCCACCTCCGGATGGCTCCCGCCACCTTTTGGCGATATAGCGTCAAGGAGTGGCTCGCGGCCGTTGATGGATACATGGAGAGCATCGGTGCCGATGAGACGGCGGAGCCCTTCACCAAAGACGATCTCGCGGCCTTGATGGAGGAGCATCCAGACCAATGATCGGCACCCTACTTGAAAAGCTCTTTGTGTCGGTGGGTGTGGACCTCTCCGGCTTTGGTTCGGAGCTGGATCGCGCCACGCAAGAGGTGGACAGCACCGCCAATGATATGAAGCGTTCCTTTGCGGACGTGGGGCGGAGCTGGCAGCAAACCGGCACAAACATGATGAAGGCCGGGGCGGTGATGACGGGTGCCGTCACCGCTCCGCTTGTGCTTTTCGGGCGGCACGCGGCCCAAGCGGCCATTGATGCGGAGGAGATGCAATCCGCGTTCAACGTGGTGTTTGGCACCATGGCCGCCGATATGAATAAATGGAGCGAGGAAACCGGCAACGCCATGGGCCGCTCCACCCAAGAGATGCAGCGCGGCGCGCTCGCGTTTCAGGAGCTCTTTGGCAAGGCCCTTGATCCGGCCCAAGCGGCGGAGATGAGCAAGCAATTTGCGGTGCTCACCCAAGATCTCGCGAGCTTCAAAAATCTTTCCAATGAGGTGGCTCAACAAAAGCTCTTTTCCGGCCTCACCGGCGAGGCGGAGCCGCTCCGCGCCGTGGGCGTTTTCCTCAATGATGCGGCGGTGGAAGCCAAGCTCCTTGAGATGGGCATCCAGAAGGTAAACGGCCAATTCACGGATCAGCAAAAAATCCTTGGCCGTGCCGAGCTGATCCGGGAGCAACTCGCTCAAGCGGATGGCGACGTGATGCGGACGGCCGACAGCACGGCCAACCGCATCCGGGCGAGCCAATCGGCCTATGAGGAGCTCTCCATCACGGTGGGCACCATGCTCATCCCGGCGCTCACGCCCTTGATCGGGATGGTGAGCGATCTCCTCACCGGCTTCAATGAGCTTGATCCGGGGGTGCAATCTTTCATCGTGGGCGGTGCGGCCATTGCCGCCATGATTGGGCCGCTCCTTGTGGGCCTGGGGGCACTTGTCTCCATGGCTGGCACCCTCCTCCCGCTCCTTGGCTCCGCCGGTGCCGCCGGGGCTTTTGCTGGCCTTGGTGCGGCGATCCTACCCGTCACCGCCGTTGTGGCCGCGCTGGTGGCGGCCTGGATGCTCTTTGGCGACAAGATCGGCCCGGTGCTCTCCGATCTCTGGAGCAAGGTGCAAGAGGTGCTTGGGCCTAAGCTCATGGCCTTGGTGGAGACGGTGAAAACCGGCCTCACCGCCTTGTGGCAAGGGCCTTTCGGAGACGCTCTCCGGATGGTGATCACGATCCTTGGCGAGTTCGGCGCGGCTTACACCTCCGTGATGGGCGAGGCGCTGATCCGGATCATCTCGGCGGCCGTGGATTTGATCTCCGGTGCCTTCACCACGATTGTGAATGTGATCAAGCTGGTGGTGGCCGTGCTCACCGGCGATTGGGCTGGAGCATGGGAGGCTACCAAGGCGCTGGTTTCCGGCGTCGTCACCACGATCCTCAACGTGATCAACAGCCTCGCGCCGGGAGCCACGGCCGCGATGCGCGCGCTCTATGAGGGCGTGAAAACGTGGATTTGGGATCGGCTCAACGTGATTTGGGAAGGCGTCAAAACCAAGATCGAAACCGTGAAAGGCTGGTTTTTCGGCCTCTATGATGCGGTGGTGGGGCACTCCTACATCCCGGATATGGTGGACGAAATCGGGCAGAATATGGCCCGGCTTCAATCGCTCATGGTGGACCCGGCGAGAGCCGCCACCACCTCCACGCGCGAGGCGTTCCGCAATCTCGCGGGCGATGTTTCCGGCGTGCTGGATCGGCTCTTTCCGCTCCAAGCGCAGCTCCGGAGCGTGCTCGCGGATATGGCCACGCTGGATGCGGCGCGTGCGGCTGGCCAGATTGACGCGAGCACCTATGACGCGGCACGCGACAAGCTCCAGCAAGAGAGGGGGGCGATTGATCGCGAGCTCCATCCCATCTCCGTGCTGGTGGCGGAGCAAATGGAGCCGCTCACCATTGCGCTCACCGATCTCTCCAGCATCATGGTGGAGCTCCCGCGCATCGCCACGGAGGCGGAGCTCGCGCTCCAAGACTTTGGCGAGCGCCTGGGGGATGGGATCATGGGCGCGCTCCGCGATGTGCTCTCCGGCCGTGGGAGCCTCAAGGATGTGGTGCGCGATCTCTTTTCGCGCTTCATGGAGGATGTGATCGTGAGCTCGCTCCGTTCGCTGGAAACATCCATCTTTGGTGAGGGTGGCCTTGGCGGCGCGCTTGGTGGCCTTCTCTCATCGGTGATCTCCGGCCGCGCGGTGGGCGGGCCGGTGGTGCCGGGCCGGGCTTACACCGTGGGCTCCGGTGAAATTTTCCAGCCTTCGCAATCCGGCCGCATCCTCTCGCGCAATGATGCCATGCGCGCTCTTGGCGGCGGTGGTGGAGGTGAGCGCCGGATCGCCATCACCATTAGCGGAGCTCGCGGCAATCAAGAGATCATGGAAATGGTGCGCCAAGGCGTGCAAGAGGGCATCGGCCAATATGATCGGGTGGTGGGTGATCGGGTGGATACTAGCTTTAGGAGGCGTGGATGATCATTGCATGGCCGGGCGGGCTCTCGCCGCGCATCATCAATTTGCGCCTCATCAACAAGACGCGATCCGCCGGTGAGAGCCTCACCGGCTTTGAGCAAGTGGCATCCTCGCTTGCCACGCGGTGGGCCTTCTCGCTGGAGTTTAACAACCTCAAGCGCCACCTCATCCCGGCCTATCGGGCGATGGTGGCGGAGCTGGAGGGCCGCACCAACGCTCTCCGCGTGCCGGTGTTTGATCCGCAATTCTGGCCATCGGATGCGGAGATCGGGATCGCATCGGTGCCGCATAGCGACGGCACACCGCTCTCCGATGGCGCGGAGTATCTCACCACGGATGTGGAGGGGATCACGGCCACCGGCCTTAAGGGCTCCAAGGTGCTGGTGGTGGATTTCGGTGCCTATGGGCCGATCTTCTCCGGCGGCCTCTATTTCGGAGTGGAGGATGAAACCTATCTCGCCACCTCCGTGCTTTGGGCCGGATCGGTAGCCACCATCCGTTTCCAACCGGGCCTCCGCCAAGATCACACCGATGCGCGCGTGCGGCTCCGGCCGCGCCTCATCATGCGCCTGGTGGACGATCAAGGCGGAGAGCTCCCGCTTGAGCGCGGCATCATCGGAGCGCCCTCGCTGGAGATGGTGGAGGTGCTCCCGGATGAGCTTTCCTTGATGGAGGCAGAAGCGTGAGCTTCTTTCCCGAAACCATTGCCGCGCATCTTGGTGGCCGCACCGTGCGCGCTAGCTTCTTGGTGCTCTTTGACTTTGCCACGGAGCCGATGAGGATATGGACGGGCGCGGGCAAGATCACCTCCGGCGGCCATGAGTGGCATGGCCTCGGCGCGCTCGGCTCTATCTCCGGCCTTGAGCAAGCGGTGAATGGCGAGGCACCGGAAACCACTTTCGTGCTCTCTGGCATCAATTCGGAAATCCTCACGCTCGCTCGCCAAGAGTGGCGCGAGGAGGCGCTCAACCGGCTGGCAAAGGTCTATCTCCAATTCCACAATGATGAGGATGATCGGCCGCGCGAGCTCTTTGATGAGCCCTTTGCGATATGGGCCGGGCGGATGCAGACACCGCGCTTTGAGCTTCAAGGCCCTACCAAGCGCCGGATCACGGTGAGCGCGGAGAGCCTCTTTTCGCTTCGCTCGCGCCCGGCCTTCTCCCAATATACGGACACCGATCAAAAGCTCCGCTTCTCCGGTGATCGCGGCTTTGAGTTTGTGCCGGGGCTTGTCAACAAGATCGTCACGTGGCCGGACTTCTGACGCCGGAGGGAGAGGCGATCCTCTCCGCCACCATCCGCGAGTGGGCATCCACCGGATGCGCGCCGCACCCTTGCGGGCTGGAGGTGTGGCGCTACGTGAACGCAAGAAGCGGCCGGGAGGCTCCGGAGCTCCCGGAGCACCAATCCAAGAAAGCGATGGCAACGCTTTTGCGTGAGGAGGGCGGCCTTGAGGCTTACGCCCGGCGCTTGGTGCTCTCGCTTGGATGGGTGGAGATCGCCGCACCAAGCCGGGGCGATGTTGGCGTGGTGGAGATGCCGGGCATGGGCCTCACGTGCGCCATCTCGCTCGGCTCCAAGTGGATGGCGAAAGGCCCTCACCGTGTGCTAATCGTGCCAGCGCCGCACCGGGCGGCATGGAGTTTTAAGGGATGCCACAAGCTGTAGCGGCCGCGATTGTTGCGGCGATCGGATTGACCGGCACGGCCGCCGCGATTGCAACGGCCGTAATCACGCTGGCGATCACGGTGGGCCTCAACTCCTTGGCAAATGCAATTTTCGGCCGTGGCGGTGCTGGCAAACCCTCCGATGGGCAACGGATCATCCGCGTGAATGTCGGCTCGCGCATCCGGCATTATGGCAAGGTGCGGGTGGGCGGGCAGCTCACTTTCTATGAGAGCCGCAATGGCAACCTCTATTCGCTTGTGACTACCGGCCAAGGGCAGGTGAGCGCGATCACCGAATATCTCCTCAACGGCAAGGTGGTGACTGTCAACGGCGCGGGGCTTGTCACCGATGCCAAATTCAAGAGCGCGGTGAGCATCCATCATCGCTTGGGATCGGACAGCCAAGCGGCCTATTCGCAGCTCTCCAGCATCTTCACGGAGTGGACAAGCGAGCATCGGCAACGTGGATGCTCCTCCGTGCTGGTGATCGCGCGCGGCGTGAAATCGGAGGATTTCGCGGAGGTTTATGAGGGGAGCCGGGAGCCGGAGCCCCAAGTGACGATGGAAACCACGGCCGTTTATGATCCCCGCGCGGATAGCACGGCGGTGATCGGCTATGATGAGGAGGGTGCTCCGATCATGGGCTCCGGATCGCAGCGCCTCAACACTCCAGCCACGTGGGCCTATCGTGACAATTGGGCCTTGTGTTTTGCGGATTACCTCGCCCACCCGGATGGCTACGGCATGGGCCGGGATGCGATCAATTGGGTGAACATCGCGGAGGAGGCCGCCATTTGCGATCTCACCGTGGAAACGGTGGACGGCCGCACCATCCCGCAATGGCGCGTGGCGGGCTCTTACAAGCTCGCGGATGATGAGCGCCGGGCGGTGGTCAAGGAGTTTCTCAAGGCGGCCGATGGCTTCATGTGGCAGGATGCCAATGGCCTCGCCAATATCCGGTGCGGCCGGTGGATCGCGCCCACGGTGCACATCCCGGAAAAGCACATCATCGGCTTGACCGCGAGCCTCGGCACCGATGCGCAGGATCGCGCAAACGAGGTGCGCGTGATCTACATGGAGCCGCGCTTTGACTACACCGAAACGGAGGCCGCGCCGCTCATTGATACGCCCGCGCGGATCGCCTTGGGCCGGGCGGAGGTTTCGCGCTTTGATTGCTACTATTGCCCGGATCACAATCAAGCGCAGCGCATCGGCAAGCGCATCCTCAAGCGCCTAGGTGAAAGATGGGCTCTCACCGTCACCACAAACCTCTATGGGCTCAATGCAATCGGTGAGCGTTTCATCACCGTGAGCGTGGCTGCGCTTGGCATCTCGGAGCTCGCCTTTGAGGTGACAAGCCTCAAGATTGATCCGGCCGCGCTCAATGTGGAGCTTGGCCTTTTGGAGGCATCGGAGGGGGATTTCTCCTTTGACGCGGCGGAGGAGGAGGGCGCTCCTCCCGGCGATGTGCCATCCACCTCCGTGCCCATCGTCATTGAGGAGATCGCCAACCTCACGCTCGCGGCCGTCAACGTGAGCCTTGGCGGTGCCTCCGGCGTGGGCATCCGCGCTACGTGGGATGCGGCCACCCGCGTGGGCCTCCTCGCTCAAGTGCAATATCGCACCGGCTCCGGCGATTGGCTGGAGATGGCGGTTTCCCAAGATGATCGCGTGGCGCTCACCGGGATCATCTCCACCGGCGTGGCCTATGAGGTGCGCGCCCGGCACATCACCACGGCCGGGCGGCCTAGCGATTGGAGCGATGTGGAAACGATCACGCCCACGGTGGCAGAAACCGCGCCTTCCACGCCCTCCGGCTTTTCGGCCACCGGCGGCACCGGCAATGCCACACTCTCATGGATCAATCCGCCGGAGAGCAATTTTGACCACGTGGAAATCTATGAGAGCACCACGGCCGATTTCAGCACAGCAAGCCAAATCGGAGGAGATCAAGCCGGATCACCGGGGGCGAGTGATAGCGCCACGATCACGCTCTCATCCGGCGTGCGCTATTTGTGGCTAGTGGCGAGCTCCGCATCCAGCCTCAAGAGCGCGCCCACCGCCGCGCAAGTGGTGACGGTGAGCTGATCCTCGCCAATCGGCACCTTGCCTGATATGAAACCGCCGGAAACCTCAATCCGGCGGAGTATCAAATGGGCAATATCGCATCGCAATTCGCAACCGCTTTCCGCGATTTCGTCACGGAGGGGGTGGCCTCCAGCGGCCCTCATGATGTGATCAAGGAGGAGGTGCGAGCCATCGGGCCGATCATTGAGAGCGCCATCGGCAATGCTGGATTGGGAGCTCTGGTGGATGTGGTCAAGGCCACTCGCTCCGATCTCAATGCCGATCTCGCTCATCCGGCTGACACGGTGGCGCTGGTTTATGCTGATGCCACGGCCGCGAATAATGATCTTTACATCAAGGTGGGCGCGAGCGGCTCCGGCTCTTGGACGCTCACCACAATCCTCCATGATATTGTGGAGGTGTTGGCAGCGCCGCAAATCACCTTGGCGGCAGCGGAGGCGGATCGTGCAGAAGCGGCGGCGGAAAATGTAAGCCGGAAAAGCGCAAACCTCCTTGACCCACTAGATGCCGGATGGGCTCTTGACCGCCGCGTGAACCCACCAAACGGCTTGCTCACCACGGTTTCCGGGTGGGATACGACCCCCTTCATTCCCGTTGAAAGCGGGCAAACTTACATCACCAATGTTGAGGGCTTTTTTGCCCAATACAATGCAAGCGAGGGCTATGTTGCTAGCCTCACGCCAACCACCGTTGACAATTTGCGGCAAGTCACCGCGACGGCAAACGGCTTTATTCGCGGATCAATTCAGCGAACGGGCAACTATGCGCGCTCGCAAATCTTCTTTATTGCTGGCAGTAGCGCGCCCACCCAAGTGGAACCGGCTGGCGACTTGCTCAAAGAAGATCGCCTTTTCGGGATTAACGCAGCGCAAGCCCTCACCATTTTTGATGATGCCTCCATTGAGCCTCGCAAATTGCTGGCGTGGGAGGAGAGCCCGAACAAAGCAAATCCCGTTGGCCGCCTTGACGGCTTTTTCATGTCAAGCAATGGTGCCCTAGCTTCCAGCGCCATCTATTCGGTTTGGCCCGCTTTCCGCGTAGCGCCGGGGCAGGTGTGGACGGCCAATCAACCCATGCGCTTTGTCACGTTCTTTGACGCGGGACGCCGGGCTATGGTGGCGGTTAGTATCATCACCACCGTTTCCTCTTTTACCGTTCCCGCCGGGGCGTGCTTCGCGGTGCCGACAAGCAACCTTCCAAGCGTGGGCAGTTTTGCAATTGAGCTTGGTGCATCCGTGCCGGTTTGGTCGCCATACGGGTGGCGGCCGCGCACCGCACTCCCCAATGGTGAGCCGGTGAGCTGGGGCGTGCCGGATGGCTCGGAGCTGGTGGATGCCATTGATGATGAGCTCGGCACTTCAACTTGGAGAAGCGCGGGCGATGTGCCTGATAGTTTCGGGATGGCTCGCTTGCGTGAAACCCGGCAAAGGCTTCGCTCGCTTCGGAGCGGCGTGCTTGGCGCAGCGGCTCAACTCAATATCGGGCTCATTGGTGACAGCTTCACCCATGACAGCGGCCGTTATGCGCTTAAGGTGGCTCGCTCGCTTTGGGCAAAATATCATGCCGATGATCCAAATGAGCTCTTTGGCCCGATTGGCGTGGGCTGGATTAGCTTCAAGGGCGCGGGCTCTGGCAGCTTTCCCAATGGCACCATCTTTTGGAATAACTTTGTTACCGGCTCCGGCTCTTGGACAAGCGCCAACGGCACGGGTGGCGGCCCTGATAGCGGGAGCGAAACTAGCAGCACGGCGGGCAACCATTTGCAATTTGCCTCCGCGCTGGATTACGCTCGCGGCCTCCAATATCGCCTCTTTGCGGAGGGTGGCTCCGGCGTGATCCGTTATCGGTGGACGGCAAGCGGAGATTGGACGGAGATTGATCTTTCCGCGCTTGCGGCTGGCGTGCAGATCATCGCGCTCACCGGCGCTCCGGAAACCGGCACCGGCATTTTCCGCGTTGAGGTGGTGAGCGGATCGTGCACCCTCTATGGTGTGGATCAACGCGCGGCGGCCACGGCTGGCGTGATCGTGCACAAGCTCGGCGGCACCGGCACAAGCATGAACCAATGGGCAAATTTGAACGCGGGCCGCTTGCAGGCAAGCCTTGCAGGGCTTGGGCTCAACCTCACGTGCATCATGCACGGCACAAATGATCAACCCTCGCGCACCAAGGCGCAATTCAAAGCCGATGCTTTGACGCTCATTGATCGCGTGCGAACGGCCCGGCCCACTACCGATGTGCTCTTGATCGCGCCTCCGGAAAATCAGCGAGTTAATTCTTTGCCGATGAGCGAATTTGCGGCGGCCCTTTATGAGATCGCGCGAGATGATCGGGATGTGGCTTTCCTCAATCTGCAAAATTCTTTCGGTGTTGCACCGGCAGACTATGCGGCAGGATCGGCGCGGCCTTGGTGGAATGTGGACAACATTCACCCGGACAATGCCACCGGCGGATATGCCATCTCCGATGCTATCCTCACAATGATTGGCGAGGCATCCGCCTAAAGGGAGAAATTCAATGCAACCGATTACGATCCAATCCGCCCTCAAGGCCGCCGGGCACTACACCGGCGAGCTTGATGGCATCTTTGGGCCTCGCTCTCGCGCGGCGGCCGATGCGGCACTCAAGGCCGCCGGTGTGAAGCTGGAGGCATGGCCTCACTCGCGCCGGATGGTGGCGATCCGCCAATGGGTGCTCAAGGGCGCGGGCTTTGATCCCGGCCCGATTGATGGCGTGGAAGGCCCGAAAACCCGCGCGGCCGCCTATGCCTTCTCCAAGCCGGTGGGCGTTGAGCTCCCATGGCTCACGGAGGCGGAGAAGGTGATCGGCCTCCATGAGGTGGTGGATAGCGAGGAGCTCCGCGCGTGGCTCCGGCGCGACGGCCCCACCCTTGGTGATCCTGCCAAGCTCCCTTGGTGCGGCGATTTCGTGGAGACGGCCATCAAGCTGGCGATCCCCAAGGAGAAGGTGCCTGCCAATCCCTACCTCGCCCGCAATTGGGCCGATTGGGGCGAGGATGCCACCCGGCGCTATGGGGCGGTGATCGTGTTTTGGCGCGGCACCAAGAAGGGCACCCAAGGCCACGTGGGCTTTGCCACCGCGATTGATGAAGCTCGCGGCCTGGTGGAGGTGCTTGGCGGAAACCAAGGCAATGAGGTAAGCCGGGCATGGCTTGGCATGGATCGCATCCTCGCGTGGCGAGCTCCCAAGGGGTGGGCATCCAAGATGCCGCTCATCGGAGCTCGCTCCAGCGGTGGCGCGGCCATCTCCACCAACGAGGCATGAAATGAGGGCGGCCGCCATTATGAGTGACGTTGAATATCTCGGCCCGGATGGCGGCCGCCTTGCTCTTGCGTTTGCCGCCGGGTGCCTCGCGTGCTTCACGTTCCTATCCATGGTGGGCGGCTTCATTTGGAAGCTGGTGGGTAAAACCCGCGTGGATCGGATTGCGGAGCTGGAGGAGGCGCTCAAGGAGGAGCGCGCGCATTGCCGGGCGATGGAGGCCCGGCTTGTGGATCGCATCCAAGCACTGGAAACGATCATCCTTTTTGAGCGCGCCGGGCAGATTGCCCAAGGCGCGCAATTGGCGGTTTCGGAGGTTTCTCGCGACGTGCGCGAGCTCAAGCGGAGGATGGAAAATGAGCAAGGATGACGCCTCGCCGGTTGAGGTGGCCAACGTGGAAACCGTCAACGTGAGCACCGGCGGCGATCACCTCCCCTATGTGTGGATCATCGGCATGGTGACGGGATTTATTCTCATCGCCTTTGCGATCATCACGTGGGCGGTGCTGGATGCGGTGAAAGGCTCCGGCATTGACGCGGCCACCAAGGGCTCCGTGATCCAGACTTGGAACAATCTCGCGGTTGCGGCCGCCACCTTTTGGGTGGGCTCCAGCCTCGCGGGCAAGATGATGCCCGGAAAGGACAAGGGCAAATGATGGCGCTCCTCACCTCTCGCTTGGCTGGCCCTATCGGTGCTGGCCTCTCGCTTATTCTGGCCATCGCCCTCGCGTGGGTGTGGATCGGCAAGGATGCTACCATCCGCGAGGTGCGAGGCCAGCTCACCACCGCGCAAGCCGATCTCAAGGCCGCGCGCGACGATCTCACCCAATGCCGCGCCAACCGGATCACGCTGGAGGAGGCCAACCGGCTCCGCAATGAGGCGGTGGACAAGGCGCGCACCGAAAGCGCCGGGCGGATCGCGGAGCTCCAGCGCGCGGCCGCGCGAGCGGATGCAACCGCCACGGAGGCCCGCCGGGCGGCGGATCGCATCTTGGCCGCCAAGGGCACCGGCAATGTGTGCGCGGATGCGGATGCCCTGATCTTGGGAGAGGTGAAATGAAGCGGATCGCAACCCTTGCCGCGTGCCTGGCCTTGGCCGCGTGCGGCACCACCCGGATTGAGCGGCCGGAGCCGATCATCCGCACCGTTGAGGTGAGAGTGCCGGTGGACGATCCGGCGTGCGCGCGTGAGGCGTTGGCGCGGCTTGGGGAGGCTCCAGCCTATCCGGACACTCCGGAGGCCATCCGTGCGGCTCCCAATCTCTTTGAGCGCGTGAAGCTCCTCCTTGCCGGGCGTGAGCTCCGGATCGCGCGGGAGGCGGCCTTGGCCGATGCGCTTAGGGCGTGCGCGAGCTCCGCAGCTCCGCGTTAAACCGGCGGAGATAGTCTCCGGCCTCCTCCACACGGTATGAGGCGCGGTTGACGCGAGCCACGGTGCGCGGATCATAGAGCTCCGCCACCGCCTCGCCATTGGAAAGCCGGGTGACTATCCAGCTCATTCGCCGCGCTTGCCCATTTGACGCGGAGCCCGGCGATCCACCCAAAGCGTGCCGCTATCCATGAGCGTGCCGACATAGGCCACCACATCGCGGCCCACCTCCTCATCCTGATCAAGGAACGTGCGCGCGATCTCCGCGATTTGCCGCCGGGCGAAAGTGCAGATTGCCGCCTCGCGCGTGCCGGGCTTGGCGTGGCGCGTGGCATGGTGCGCCTTAATCAGCGGAGCGAGCGGGAAGCCTTCGGAGCGGTGGACGCCATGGAAGGAGGTGCGGCACCCATCGGAGCAAAAGCTCTTGCCCATCCCACGGCCACCGGCCGGGAATGATGCTCCGCAACCGGGGCAAACGCGCGTTTCCGGATTTGCCGATTTAAGGGGTGCTGGAGCGGTTTCGTGATCGTTTGGCATAGTGGACACCTTTCAGCTCTAAGGTGCGAAAGCGTGTAAAACGGAAACGGCCAAATCGCAACAAGATAATGTGTCGCCAGAAACAAAGAGGCCGGGCGTGTGAGGCCCGGCCGTGGAGTTTGGGAGAGGATGCCTGAAAGGCGCTATCGCTTTACCGTGAGCCGCTCCACTTTGAAAGGGCGATCTCCCGCATCGGCTCTCGCGGCGGCCGTGGCCGCGTCCACATCGGGAAAGGGCTCATTGCCCCAATGACCGCACTTGGAGAGCCGCGCGCCCTTAAGCCATCCGTGGGTGGCCACCACGTAGCGGATCGGCTCATCCTTGGCAGCGCGGCGGCTCATCGGGCGATCCGGCGGCCGGTGGAGCACTCCAGCTCAAAGGCCATGCGAGCGGCCACCGCCATGATCTTGGCGCGCTGGCCTTTGGTGCTCATGGCAACCACTGGAGCCCGGCAATCAAGGGCGCGGAGAAATTCCGGGAGGAGCTGATCAAAAGGCACGGCATAGGCATCCCACTTTCCCCACGATCCAGCTCGCACGCTTGGCACGGTGACTGTGATTGACTTGCACGATTGATCCACGGCCGCGCGAGGCATTACCCACGAAAAGGCTTTCTCCTCATGCCAGCCTATCAGGATGATCACATCGGCAAGGTGCTTTCCTCCATGCCCGCGCGGGAGCGCCCACTTGAAAACCGCACGCCTCCCAATGGAAAAGTCACACCCAAAGGCGTTTGAGAATTTCACCTCCGCAAAGCGCGCCTGGCCATCCACGGTGAGTTCCACATCGCATTGATGGGTGCGCGCAGTTACCACGCCGGAAAGCATCCGCGCCACCATCACCTCCCAAAAGAGAGGTTGCTCCATGGGATTAAAACCGGAGGCGGCCAAGATTGCGGCCGCCTCCACTTCATCCTTGCTCATGAAATCAGCAACGCGCACGCCCCATGAGCTTTGAGCGTAGCGCCCGCGATTGTCAGGATGGATCGGCATCGGGCCCCTCCAGCTTGTGGAGGAGATCGCAAAGGTGCGCGCCGGTGATGAGGCCATGCTCAAGGTGGAGAGGCTCAAGCTCCGGCTCGCCCACGGCATAGGAGGCGCGCTTGGGCCGGATGTGATCCGCCACCGCCTTGATGCGCTCCGCCACCGTGAGGATCACCGCCCGCTCTGTCATGAAGCCATGGGGCGCGAGGTGCTCCTTGGCCGCATCGGTGATCCCGGCCACGGCATTGCTCAAGAGCGCACCGGCCGCCCGGATCGCATCATAGCGCAGCTTGGCCGCGAGCTCCTCCTCGGAGTGGGCATTGCCGGAGTATGAGGTGGGAGGCAAAGCCACCGCGCCCTCCAGCTCCTCCGCGCGTGCGGCGAGCTCGCCCTTGCGCCAAGCATCCATGCTCCACGCGAGCTCCTCCGCCTCGCGGCATTGGATGAGCTCAAGATCGCGCTTGGCCTCGCTGATCTCCTCGCGGGCGAAAGCCTCACGGATGGCCTTGCGGCGGCGATCCACCCACTCCAGCACAAGGCCGGAGGCGAGGGGATCATGGGCGCGGAGGGTGAAAACCGGCTCGCCGGGTGCCGCGCGCTCCATGCCGTCAAATGGGCCGGGTGCTCCCTTGGTGCTCATAGCGGGAGCTCCCCATCGGTGGCCGCCGGGGTGGGCTCATCGGCAAGGCCAAGGATGCCCTTGGTGGGGAAAGTGGGATTGGCCCAAGAGACGCTCTCCACGATCACTCGGCTCCAGCCATCCCCGCTCTTGTCAGGCACCTTGACGGCATCGCCGGGCACCACCGGCTCCCCGTCATTGTGATAGGTGTAGCTCCGGCGATCACCGGGGCGAAACTTGACGGCAACAAATTGGCGATCACTCATCTTGCAGCTCCATTGAAAGAGGCCCGGCGGGTTCGCTCCACACCGGGCCGGGATTGTCACTTGCCCTTGGCGGGCGTTCCGGGATCGGCGGCCGGGGGATCACCCGCCGGTGCGGGATCGGGCTCCGCCTCCGTGGCGGTTTCTATCTCCGCGCCCTTTCCGATGGCATCCGCGAGCTCCTCGGCGGTGAGGGCCTTGGACTCCACCACGTGATCGCGGGCCTTGGCGGCGCTGGAGGCGCGCACCACGCGCTCCTTGGGCTCGCCGCGCACCTTCACTCCATAGATCGGCATTGCATCACTCCTTGACGATGTGCGGGCGATGTAGCGGCCGCCCGCGAGCCGCACGGCTCACCCAACCTTGGCGGCCAATCCCTTATTCTGATCGTGCCACGTTTGGCCGTTCCCCGCTTTGTTGTAAGCGAGGAAACCCTTTTGCGCGGCCTCCAGACCCTTGAACCACTCGGCATAGACGGCCTCACCATCGGCGGCGCGCAGGCGGCCCTCATCCACCAACTGGCGCTCATGGGGCTCCAGCGCATCATAGGGATCAAGCGGCGTGCCTCCACCGGCGTTGCCATCATCATCCTCCGCAAGCCCGCGCTGGATGAGGTTGAGCATCGCGGCGGCCGCATATCGCTTCCCATAGGCCACGGAGGAGCCCACGGCTTGCACGTCATTGCGGCCCTTGCCCACATCGGCCGGGAGCATGATGGCATCACCGCGCTCCTCCCATCCGTGGCCGGAAAGGATCGGCGTGACCGTCACCCGGTTGCCCTCGCCTCCCACGGAGAAATTGAGCACCAAGCCGTGGCGGGTGAGCACCGGCGTGATGAGCGGTTGCATCCGCTCCCACGTGGCATAGCGGGTGCCGGTGTGGGTGTTTTTCCCATCCTTGGAGATATGCGGCATCTCGGAGATCGCGCGCACCTTGGCAGCGATGAAGGCCGCCCGCGCATCCCGATCCTCAAGGCGAAACATGAGCTCCGCCATGGCCACGGCTTTCTCCGGTTGCACGTCCGGATTGGTGAGCGCCTCGCGGAGGAGGGAGAGGCGTTGATCCACGGTGATCCCGCGCGGCTCATCGGCATGGGCGAGCTCGCGGCCGGGGCCGCCGGTGGTGATTTCTTGGGACATTTTCAGCTCCTTTTCTGGAGCTCCCACCATAGCAAACTAGGGCGGGAGCGCCACGATTTAGATGGCTTCCTCAAGGAAATAGGAGGAGAAATCCTCATCCGTGATCTCGCCGGAGGGATTGAACGGGAGCCACGGCTCGCCGCGCTCATAGATTTCCGAATAGGCGAGGAAATCCCGCTTGGCCGCCGCGATCTCCATCCGGCCCTTGGTGTGGATGGCGGTGCGCTGGCGTTGCCCACCGGCCACCTCCATGAAGCGCCGGGCCTTGGCGAGCTTCTCCTCGCTCGCGCCATCCGCCTCCAGCTCATCCACCGGCGAGGGCTCAAAGAAGCGCCACTTGCGCTCCAGAATGTTGGGCACTCCGCCTTTCTGCTGAAAGACAAAATTGCACGCCAACGGGAGCTCGCGGAGCTGGATCGCTTCGATGAGATCGCGCTCGCAATCGGCCGCCTCATCCATGATGGAGAGGGTGCCGGAGCGGATCGCCTCCGCCGCTTCCATGTATCCGGCCGCGTCAATGTGATAACGCTCAAACCGGATCGCATCGGTGATCGCTTGATTGAGCGCCTTGCGGCTGGAATTGGCGAAAGTCTTAAACTCCACCCACCGATCCGCCTTGAGGTAGTCAAAGCGCGCCTTCATCGGGATGCCGGTTTCCGGGCACGTCCAGAAAACCGAAACCTCCGGCTCTCCGCCGGTGAGGAGCTTTTGCACGGCGGGCACCATGCGGATGCGCTCCATATCCACCATGATCTCCTCATAGGCCTTGGCCGGGATCACCACTTGGCCGGGCTTCACGCTCGCGCGCCACTCCTCCTCCGCGAGGTGCCAGATAGGCCCCTCATATCCGGCGGCCTTGAGGCGCTTGGCCTGATCCAGCACACCGACATCCTCCTTGAATTTCTTGGGGAGGCCACGCTCCGCGAGCTCCGCCTCAATCTCGCGGCCGCTGGAGAGAAACCCCTCTTGGCCGTTGAAATCGGCCGTGGTGATCTCGCGCACATAGATTTCCGCAAAGCGATCCGGCTCCAGCCTGGCGCAATGGTATGCCCGGCCGATGAGCCGCGCCATGTGGCGGGACCGCTCTTGCTCCGGCGTGAGCTCCGGCGGATTGGGATTGAGGTGGCTCTCCACCCAATAATCCGCCGCGCTCACACGGAGGCGCTTGATGCCGCTCTTTGAGAGCCGCTCCGCCGCGAGATAGGTTTCCTCCGGCATCCGGAAATAGATGCCATCCTTGATTGCTTCACTCATTGTCCAGCTCCTCCATGAGCTCTTTGATGCGAGGCCATGCCTCACGGATGGTGTGGATGATGCTCCACACCGCGAAGATCCCGGCGGAGACAAAGAGCGCCTCCGCCGCAATGTGTTGCCAGCTCAAAACGGCTCTCCCGCAACCCGCTCCGATTGAATGAGGAGCTGATCAAAGAGCCAATTCTGAAAGCCGCGAGTGCAATCCGCCTCGCCGCTCTTGAGGTGGGCAAACTCCTCCAAGAGCGTGGCCGCCACCTCGCGCGTGCCCTTTTGGAAGGGCAGAACGGAGAGGAAAATCTTGCCATCCTTGGCCATGCCGTGGATGGACGGCCCAAGCGTGGAAAGCACGATCACCGGGAAATCCCGGATCGGGAAGCCACCGGCCTCCAGCATGGAGAGGGCCTTCTCCAGCATCTTGGATTGAGCGGGCTCCAGCTCCACGCCATCGCCCTCTTGCATATCGGCAATGGCGCTATTGCGGGCAAAGGCCACGGCCGCCGGATTGGCCGTCTTGACGGTTTCACTCCCCATGCCGATCTCACGCGAGAGCTCGCGGAAAGCCTCGCCCGGCTGGCCATAGCGGGGCACATCCATGTAGTGCTCATGATAGAGCTCGCCGCACGTGAGTATCCGCCGGAGGATCGCGCGATCCTCAATCTGGCCAATGCCGCGCTCCAATTTGAGCTCCAGCTCATACCAATTCTTGGCGGTGCGATCCTCCGTGAGCTCCAGCTTGCCAAGGATGTTATATGTGAAGGCCATCGGGCGCGGAGAGGTGAAAATCCGCACGCCGCGATAATAGACGAAATGGCTCACGCCCTCGCGAACCTCAATCGCATCATTGGTGATGATCGGCTTGCTCTCCAGCATGATGGTGTGACGCTCCGGCCACACCTCCATCATGGCCTCGCCCTCAACGGTGATCGTGGTGTGGCCGTCAAGCGGGAGAGAGGCGGCGGCCATTTGCTGATCCTCCGCGAATTTCCAATAGCGGCCGCCCTCATCGCGGCAATTGCTGGCCAGCTCGCGGAACGCCATCCACGGCTCCCAATCGCGGCCAAGCATCGTGGTGAAGCCAAGCGGCTCACCGTTCATGCACACCCGCTCAAAGGGCTCTCCCCGGATCATGATCTCCTCCGCCGTGAAGGCGAAAGCCTCCTTGCCGCGATGGATCGTGAGGTGGCACTTGTGGCGGAGGATCGCGGCGATGGCGAATTTGAGGCCGGTGCCGAAATAGCCGATTGCGCCATCATTCTTGACGCTCACGCCCATGGTGGTGACGGCGGCCATATCAATGAGGCCGGGATTTTGGAAAACGATCATGGTTTCAGCTCCTTGGTGGTGTGATCAGGATTGAGCGGCGAGCTCGCGCGCAACGTCAAACATGGCATCGCCCGGCCCCCATAGGTGCTCACAATTCTTGGGCATGGCGATTAAGGGGCGGCCGCCCTCCGCCTTGGCGCGGAGCCTGGCAAAGGTGCGCCAATAGAGGCGCTTGCGCTCGCTGGAGTGACGGCACGCGGCCACGAAACCTTGCGGATCATAGAAGCCGTGAGGCGTGCGGATCGGCGGCATAACGCGATCCACGATGCGCGCCGCGCGCTGGTGATATGTGCTCATTGGGTTTCAGCTCCCTATGTGGAGCACGATCCTTGCCACACCATTATGTGTGGATCAAGCGGCAATGAGATAAAAAAGAGGGATTGCCGAAACAATATGATGTGTGGCAATGGTGCTCCTCCAGTCACAAGCGGAGCCACATCATGGATGACAAGAAGCCGCGCCACCCGGATGAGGTGCGCGATGCAATCACACGGAGCGCGATCACCAAGGCGGAGCTCGCCCGGCGCGCGGAGGTGCACCCTAACACCCTGGCCAATGTGGAGAGCTCCGATTGGAGCCCGCGTTGGAAAACGCTGGAGGCCCTTTGCAAGGCCGCCGATGCGATCCGGGCGGAGCGCGCCTAATCCTTTCGGCTGGAGGGATCGCGGCCTCCTCCAGCTCATCAACCCGGCCGCATGGAGCACATCATGGCAGACGAGAAAGCACCCGAAACCAAGCCGCTCTCCGCTCCGGAGAGTAAGCCCGCAAAGCCCGATGAAACCAAGGGCAAACCCAAGGGCAACAACGGCCCGCCCGCGCCCGATTTCGACGCGGCCGCCAAGATCATCAAGGGCATCAACGCCAACGCGGAGAAGCGCGCCAAGCTCAACGGCGATCTCTCCGCCGAATGGAAGCGCGTGGAGGATGTGTGCCACGTCAACAAGAAGGCGGCCAAGGATGCCCGCGCGATCTCGCAAATGAGCGATGAGACGCAATCGGACTATCTCCGCTCTTTCTTTGGCCTCATGGGGCCGCTTGGGATCGGCGTGCGCCGCGATCTTGTGGACCTCGCGGAGGGCGTGCCCGGCCTCATGATCCCGCTCAAGGATGCGCCGGTGAGCGAGCTGGAAAGCGGCTCCGTGGCGGAGAAGGCGATGCGGGAAACCGCCGCAACCGACAAGGCGAAAGGGTGAGGCGTTTCCTCGCTCTGGATCAATCGCTCTCATCCACCGGCTTTGCCGTGTGGGATGAGGGCGATGCCCTGCCTCGCTCCGGCTCTTGGCCTCTATGCGATGGGATCAAGAGCCGCCCGCTCGCTTTCGTGGGCATCCATCAACAGATTGGCGCGATCCACCGCGAGCGGCCGATCTCCGCCATCGCCTATGAGCAACCGATCAAGACACCATCCGACAAGGTGGAGAAGCTCATCGGGCTCTATGGCCTCGCGGCCCATATCGAGAGCATCGCGCACGTGAAGCTCATCCCGTTTGAGGTGATCTCCGCGCGGAGCTGGCGCTCAACCTTCATCGGCAAGGAGGCGCATGGCGTGGGATCGGATCGCGTGAAGCGGATGGCCGTGGAGCGGTGCCGCCACTTTGGGATGGACCCGCTCACCCACGATGAGGCGGAGGCCATCGGCATCCTTGATCACTACCTCCACACCCTCAAGATCGTGCCGCCTTGGCGCGAAACCCACCCTTTCTTGCCGCCTTGCGGCTGATCAACACTTGGGAGCTGAAAACCATGTTTATCCAATATCAAGAGCTCAACATCCGTGGCGAGCGCCTGGAGCTCATCGAAACCGCAAACGCCATCATCGCGGAATATCAGCGCGCCGGTTACACCCTTTCGCTCCGGCAGCTCTATTATCAATTCGTGGCTCGCGACCTGATCCCCAACACGGAGCGCAGCTATAAGAACCTTGGCAACCTCATCAATGATGGGCGCATGGCCGGGCTGATCTCTTGGGAGGCGATTGAGGATCGCGGCCGTGGCATCCGGCCTTGGCTCATAGAGGAGGATGAGCAAGAGGTGCTCCGTGGAATTGAGCATGGCCTCGCGCTCGACTATTGGGAGCGGCAAGGTGCCTATGTGGAGGTATGGGTGGAGAAAGACGCCCTGGCCTCCGTGATTGAGCGGCCGTGCAATCGCTACCGCGTGCCCTTCATGCCGTGCAAAGGCTATCTCTCCGCATCGGAGGCATGGCGTTCCGGGCGGCGCTTCATGGAAAAGGCCAATGAGGGCCGCCGTTGCGTGCTCATCCACCTTGGCGATCACGATCCCTCCGGCATCGACATGACGCGCGACAACGGGGATCGCGTGGAGATTTTCGGAGAGAGTTCCGGCGTTGAGGTGCGGAGGATCGCGCTCAACATGGATCAAGTGGATGCCTATGCTCCGCCTCCCAATCCGGCCAAGGTGGCGGATAGCCGCGCGGCCGATTACATCGCGCGCTTTGGTGCCACGTCTTGGGAGCTGGATGCGCTGGAGCCGCGTGTGCTGGATCGCCTGATCACCGATGAAATCCGCACGCTCATTGATCCCGATCTCTGGAATGAGACGGCGGAGGAGGAGCGGCAACGGCGGGAGGTGCTCACGGCGATCTATGATCGCTTTGATGAGGTGGCTGATTTCCTCCGGAGCGAATGATCGTGCGCCTTCATTATCGCGGCGAGCCCTTCCCGTTGGAGGCGCTCCGAAAGGAGCTCGCGGAGGCCGGGGTGGAGTTCCTTGATCCCACCAATGAGTGGGAGGTGCTCCGCTATCGCTACGGCGGCAAGGTGGGCATCGTCTATCGCAACAAGAAGGGCTTGGCCAATCCCACCGGCGCGGCTGGCCAGCACGTGGCGGCCCTTCGCGCCGGGCGGCCCATCACCATGAGCACCAAGGAGGCCAAGCGCCTCCGCCCGGCGGCCGCGCTCCAGCTCTACACCGATGCGAGCTCCTATCACACCACCGGGGCCGCCTCATGGGGCGCGATCCTGGTGGATGCCAATGGCACGGAGCATGAAGCGAGCGGCCCGCTCAAGGGCGAGGTGAGCTCCAGCACGGCGGCGGAGGCGCGAGCCGTGGCCAACGCCCTCCATCACTTCATGCGCGAGGGCCTGATCACCGGCGATGTGCGGGTGGTGTGCGATAATCAAGCGGTGGTGGACAAGCTCCGCTCCGGATCGCTCAAGACGAAATCCGCGCAAACCCGCGAGGCCCTCCTCCACATCCACAAAATTGCGCGCGGCCGCTTCACCGTCTTTGCCGAATGGGTGAAGGGGCACCAACCTGCCAAGGCGGCCGCGAGCGATCCGCGCGTGGGCTTCAATCGCCGGTGTGATGCGCTGGCCAAGGCTCATTCGCAAAGCCTCCACACGGAGCGCAAGGCGGCCGCCTGGGCACGTGCGGACGCGGCAAGGGCGGAGATGCCAAGTGCGCCCGCATCGTGAAAGCGTTTCACACGGAAACACTGGCCTTGCCACAATTGGATTTGTGGGTGCAAAGAGAAGGGCCGGGCCTCCCATCACAGGAAACCCGGCCCAAAGCGCGGGAGCTGAAACCGCACACACAAGGAGGAACCCCTTGAGCGAGATGATCACTATCACCCTGCCATTTGGCGACAAGGCCCAAATTGCATTGGACACCTATCACGCAATCAAGCGTGCCGTGCCGATCCTCCGTGAGGATGGACGGGTGGCCGCCTATGCGGCCGCACCACATGAGGGCATCACGCCGGAGCTGGTGGCGCACATCCGGAGGCGCATGATCGCTCGCGGAGAGCTCCCGGCTCGCGCGTTTTCAAGGCGAAAGGAGACGGCCGATGCAAGCCTCACTCTTTCCAGCACTAGAGGATAACGAGATGGCAGAATTTCCCGCCCTACCGCTTTGGACGGATGCCTATCTCGCGGACACCCGGCACCTCTCCACACTGGAGCACGGAGCCTATCTCCTCCTCCTCATGGAGGCATGGAGGCGGCCGCATTGCGATCTCCCGGATGATGATCGCCTCCTCGCGCGGCTCGCCGGGCTCTCTCTGGATGAGTGGATGGCCATCGCGCCGGTGGTGATGGAGCTTTGGGATCGCGACGGCCGCCGCAAAACTTGGACGCAAAAGCGGCTCAAGAAAGAGCGCCTTTATGTGGGCGAAAAAAGCGCATCTCAACGTGATCGCGCGAGAAAGCGTTGGAATAAAACGGAAAATGATGATGCCACGGCATTGCCGGATGGATGCCGGAGCGATGCCCCCACACCCACACCCACACCCACACCCAATGTATCATCTAACGATGATACAAATACCCGCCCGAAACGCGCGAGCAAATGGAGCACGATCCCTCGCCCGGAAACTGTCTCCGCCTCAACGTGGGAGGATTTCGAGAGGTACCGAAAGGCCAAGGGCGCACCTATCACCGAAACCGCGATCCGTGGCTTTGAGCGAGAGGCCGGGAAAGCCGGGCTCACACTGGAGGGCGCGATCACGGAGAGCATTGAACGAAACTGGCAATGCTTCAAAGCCGATTGGTTCAAGGGAGCTGGATATGGGAACGGAAATCGCAACGGTGGCTCAAACGGCCTCCTTGACGCTTGCACCGAATAGCGAGGCCGCAACGCTCCTCGCCATCGTCAAGGATGAGCGAGAGCTCACGCCGGAGCAATTCGCCATGGTTGCGCGGATCGCGGAGGGGCCGCCTCCAGCTCTCCCCATCGTTTCGGAGGATGATGTGCGAAAGCTCATCGGCACCATGGTCGGAACGCTCAAGGCCGCTCGCACCTCCACCGATGAGGGAAGGCTCAAGCTCGCGGTTTACAAGCGGATGCTTGGGCACCTCCCGCTCGCGGCTCTCCAGCACGCCACGCATCGCGCCCTCGCCACCCTGGAGTGGATGCCCACTCCGGCGGAAATCCTCAAGCTCGCGGAGGGCTATTGTGGACCGGAGCGCCTCGCCTATTCGCGAGCTCAACGCCTCGCAAGAGATCGGCGGCAACGCCTCTTTGAGGAACGGTGCAAGGCGATCCGCTCTCGCGCCATCCCGCCCGATGAGTTCCACACCCTCACGGATCAGGAAATCCGCTTTGGCATCTCCCATCGCGCTCTCCTCCGCGAGCTGGATGGCACCGTGATCCTTTGGACCCTTGAGGATGAAAATCGCATCATCGCGGAGCGAATGGCTCAATTCAGTTTGGAAGGGCCTCCCCTCTCTCCCACGGATGAGCGGGACAAACGCGCGGAGGAGGCTCCGGCGCGTGCGAAATCGAGTGGATCGGTGGGCGATATTGCCGCCGGGCTCATGGCAGGGATGGAGGTTTCGGATGGCGAGGGGTGAAACGCTTCGCACGATAGCGCAGCTCTCGCGCAACCGGGAGCGTGCGAGCATCGCGGCCTATCTCCGCGAGCTTGCTACCGGCGAGCCCGGCGCTCCGTTTCTGGAGGCGGCGGCCGATCTTATTGAGGCGGGCTATCATCGCCCGAATGGAGGAAATCATGAGCAAGCGTGAGCCCGCATGGTCGCGGCCGATGTGCAAGGATTGCGGGAAACGGACGCGCGAGCATGGCTCCAGCCGGTGCGCGACGTGCGCCCGCAAGGAGCCGGTGTGCTCCGTGTGCCATTGCCGCAAGGGCCTGAATTTCGAGAATTGCCGCGCGTGCGATTTGGCCGTGCGGATTGCCATCATGCGGACGCGCCTCCGCGTGCAATGGCTCCAGCTCAAGGGCGCGATCAAGGAGATGATTGGTGGCTGATCGGATTGTGGACTTGCTCACGCTCGCGGGCGTGCTGGCCTTGGTGGCGTTGCCGGTGGCGGTGATCGTGATCGGTGTGCTGGTGTGGATCAACCGGAGGCGCGCTCGCGCGATCAAGGATTGGGCATGGAGGCATGGTGATCTCAAGCGGCGGCTTGCCGATGTGGAGGCGTTGCGCCGGGCGGAGCAAGGCAAGCTTCAGCGCGAGCCCGTCAACCTCGCGGAGCACCCGGATCACGCGGCGATCCGCTATCTGGAGGAGCTCCGCCTTGGCGAGGGTGATAGCGTCACGATCCTTTGCGATGATCCGGAGGCGGATAGCACCGCCAAGCGGATGGCCATCGTGTGCAATGGGGCATGGACCCAATGGCAGGATCGCCGCTTCTATGGCGAGAGCATCGTGCAATGCCTGGCCAAGGGCGTGGGCGCGATGAGGATCACGCCGGTGGATCGCACGCTCACCGCTCCGGTGCCCTCCATGATCCGGGAGCACGTGGGCGATCCACCCTTTGGCAGCGAGCCCGCGTGATGGCGGCTCCGCGCTGGAGGGAAAACACCGGGCGCATCCCGCGCTCGCTGGATCGCAAGGGGGCGCGCATCCGGGTGCGCCTCCGCAACGGATCGGAGCCCAAGGAGACGTGGGCCGCGCAAACCACGCGGTGGACGCTCACCACCGGCCCGGCCTCCGCCTTTGACGTGATCGCCTATCAGGCGGAAAGCGAATGAGGTGGGCTTCTCCCGATGTGTGCGCGGCCGATCTCGCGGCGGTGATCCGCGAGGCGTTTGAGGAGATGATCCCGCCTCACCGGCGCGCGGCTGGATGGGATCGCAAGTGGCAAGAGATTGAGGAGTGGGCCGATGATGCCGACAAAGATTGAACCTTGCACCCGCGTGATGGGCCGCCCGGTGGGCACCCTTGAGGAGGATTGCATGGAGCTCCAGATTTCGGATGAGCATGATCCGATATGGGGAAACGTGATGCGCTCCGCGTGGGTGCCATCGCCGGAGGAGCGTGAGGCCATTGCCAACGGTGCGCCCATCATCCTCCAGATCGTGGGCAAGTGCCATCCGGTGGTGGCGCTCTACACCGGGGCTTGGGCCGGGGCGGATAATCCGGCATAAGCGCGTTTCAGGGATGCGACGGGTGGCGCTATCCACCCAAGGAGTGTGATGATGGCAACGCAAGCGGAGCGCCTGGAGGCGCTGGAAACTGAAATCGGCGGCATCAAGGCGATGCTGGAAAAGGTGATGCCCTACCTTGAAGGCGCGGCCAACGGTGAGCCGGTCAAGGTGACGGTGGAGGGAATGGAGCTCCTCATCGGCCGGGTGGATGATTTGGAAAAGCACCTCAAGGATGGTGAGACGCTGGATGAGCTCCGCTCGCTGGTGGCCAAGGCCGCTCCGCTCTCCGATTTCGAGACGCTCACGGAGCGAGTGGAAAAGCTGGAGCTTGACGGGATGCCCGGTGGTGGTGAGCTCATCGCGGCGGAGCTGGTTGAGGGCTATGATCCGCGCGGCGAGGTGCTCAAGGCGTTTCGGCAGATTGAGGCCATCGCCAATCACATCAACGTCAAGCTCCCGGCGTAAGGCGGCCGCTTCCCGAAAGGAGGTGATCTTGATCTCCCGGCCGGGGGCACCGGCAAGAGGGCGGGGCTTTGCGGCTCCGCCCTTTTTGCGTCTTGAGCGGCACATTATCTTGTGATAGCCCAAGGGCTCCTCAAAGGGAGCTGAAACATGAGCAACATCAAGCCCGATCCCAAGTGGCCCGCGATCTCCGATCCCGCGCCCACGGCCGCACCGGCCAAATTCCCCTATGATCACGGATCGCTTGCGGAGGCGGATCGCCGCGCGGCGGAGGCTATGCGCGATGCGTGGAGCGGCGGCCGTGAGTGCCCGGCCGATGGGCCTTGAGAGCAAGGCGGCGGCGGTGAGGATCGCCCTCACCCTCACCCATAACGGCGATTGGCATCCTCGCATCGCCCGCGAGCGAGCGATCCGCAATTGGAAAGCGCGCAAGGGCAACCTCACCGGGCGGCCGCATCCAAGCGAGCGGATAGGGTGGGAAGGCTGGAAGGCCATCACGCGCGCCCGCTATCTCCGGTGGCTGGAGCGCAATGCCGCCATGCTGGAGCGGAGCCGGTGAGCGCCGGGCTCACGATCCGGGCCGATGGCAT
>Ga0210043_1000610_pt1 | contig 37190 bp, 51 predicted proteins | sample CryGeymet201501t_FD_183990 | JGI IMG/M metagenome (GOLD analysis project Ga0210043, IMG submission 183990) | Groundwater microbial communities from Crystal Geyser aquifers in Utah, USA - Crystal Geyser metaG 2015-01t (SPAdes) (version 2) | ecosystem: Environmental > Aquatic > Deep subsurface >... | reverse complement strand
CTACATTGATAACGATAAAAATGGACTCAACATAAAGGATTTAAAACTATGACAAACGCAAAAGACCCCGTGTACCCGCAGACAACAACAGTTGAAGTGCAGAGCAAGATCAGGCATCTCACACCTTTCCCAGAGATGACTGCAACAGGCGGCATAACAATGCGCGAGCACTACGCGGGGCTTGCAATGGCCGCAATTGTGAGCAATCAAAAATCAGGAATTGAGCCGCCCCAGATCCCAGCGACAGCCCTGTGGCTTGCAGACAAACTTATAGAGGAGTTAAACAAATGAAACTAGGCCAGCTTATTTATAAATCTAGAGAGAAGAAAAACCTCACCCAGCAACAACTAGCTGATGCTATCAATACGACCGCGCAGTATTTATCAAACATTGAAAGGGGAGTGAGCCCCATGGAGGCTCGCAAAATGAAGCGAGCATCTGAGTTTTTAGACGTTCCGCTTAGTAAGATGATAAATGCTGCAACGCAAGATTACAGAAAAAAGCTCATCGAGAAGATGAATTGATTTTCTTTATCTGTCGGGGCTGTGGTCATTTTTGGTATCGAGTAAACTGGCTTGGGTCGAAGCTTTATACGCAGTGCCCAAACTGTGGATCTTGTGACGTGGAGTTAGATCATGATGAGTGATGAGAAGTTGATTGCCATAAACCATTTTGTGTTATTAAGTTTTATTATTTACAGTTGTTATCATTTTTGGGGAGCATTATGAAGGGGATATATATGGAGATGTTTTTAATTTCAGTGATCGTGTTTGCAGCGGGCGTTATGGTGATCAATAAGTTTGTGATCGAGCCTGAAGGAAAAGAAGTTGTGAGCATAGAGGAGCGTCTAAAGATCAAGATCGACTCTCTAGAATTGAAGATTGCGCGTCTTGAAGAGAGCGAAAAAGCCATCAGGGAAAGTCTTGACCACACTCAGAACCTGGCTGAAAACGGCGAGCAGTTCATGAAGGCAAACGAAGCTGAGATCAAGAATCTTAAGAAACTTAATAGCACTATGCAAACAGGCTACATGGAGGCTTTCACTAGACTTGATCGCTTAGAAAATGTCACTCAAAAAGCGCCTGAGATTATGCGCTTGCAACTTGAAGAATTTAAAAAGCCCATCATTGCCCAGATTCAACAGACAAGAGCGCAGAGACCCGTTCAAGTGGTCTGGAAAAAACATCAAGCAAAAGATGGAAAACTTCACTGGGTGATGACAGATAAGACTGTCGAATATTCAAGGGCTGAGTATTTAAAGAAGATTAAAAAACAGAGTAAGAAGAAATGAAACACTTTTTAAAAATCTGGCCCCAATATTATGAAGCTGTGAGTGAGGGTGTAAAGACTTTTGAATTGAGAGAAAACGATAGAGGCTTTCAAAAGGGAGATCGAGTCGTTTTACAAGAGTGGGACCCTGTGGAGCATCAGTATTTAAAAGACACCCAGAAGCCTGATCTTCAGTTTGAAATAGGTTATGTGTTGCCTGTTGATTCTGAGCGCGTGGTGTTTAGTCTTCTTGAGCTATCAGATGAAGACGATTGAAGCTCAGCTTATTAAAAGAATCAAGGAGTATGAGAAGCTTCTCCGAGCAAGCCTTGGGATTTTGAACTCAAAACAGGTCATTGTTTTAAAAAAAGATGACGTTTTTTTAAGTGCTCTAGATAATTACAGAGCTAGACTAAAGGAGTATGGCATCGAGTAGGGCGGTGTTATACTCTTGAGGGTGTCTTGGGAGTATGGGCCTAGCTGTTGCTTTGTTGTTTGTTTGCTTCACTGCCTGGGGGATACTTCCAAGACGCTTTTCAAAGTGGAGAAATCATGGAAGATTTGTCTTGTCCTGCGTGCGCAGCACCCGTTATTCACAAGTTTTCACAGAAACTTCAGAACTACTCCATCTTAGAAATTACTTATCAATGTCAATCAAGAATCAGGAAAATGCTGCCACTGTCAGGATTTGAGTGGATTTCAAGATGTTATCTATCGCGCAACTAAGGATTCAAGTTATACTTAAAGCAAGGGCGTGCCTGCCAGGGTGCAGTGATCAGGGACGATCACTCTCTTGGCGTTGTCTTAAGTCGCAAGAGCTCCTGTTCAACTCGTCTTATTTTAAACTCTTGGTGAGTGGTCACGAAAACGATCAGGGCAAGGGCCGTGAGCGCGTAAGCTATAAAGAGTAGTCTTTTAAGCATGATTGGCTTTAAGGTTATCTAGGCGCTTGTGGGCGGCCTTTGCTTTTTCTTCAAGAAGGATGATCTTCCTGGCGTTCTCTTCTTTTTGATTTGTGAGAATTTCGAGCTTTGCCTCGACTTTGATCAGTGTGCTTTTGATGTATTCAAGATGAATGAGAAGATCTGGGACTTGCGCTAGAGCGTTTGCACTTTTGTCGATCACTTTTGTTGCATACGCGTCATAGAGTTTTTTAGCGAAGTGGTAGGCCAAAGCCCCTGCGGGTGCTGCAACACTTAAAGTCTGAGCGTCTACTTCCATGACTTGAATTATCCTCCAGGAGAGCCCTGTTTTGCAAGCCTATTGACTTTTCGCAATTAAAAGTGTTTAAACAATTACGTTGAAACATTTCTTTGGGGGAGTCCTTGAGTCACTATAGTTTTCAAATCAAGCCGGAGCTTAGGCCCTACATATGGGAAGCTCACGATTACTTTTATCAAGAATACTCAAAAATCAATAACGGTTCAAAGCCCCAAAGACTCAAAGCCCTCAAGTATTTTAAAGCCCTTGAATGGGTCTACGAGGGGCACTCAAGAGAGAAGCTTGCTCAATACTTTGAGGTGACTGAGAGTTCAATCAGGGACAAGATTCATCGCTGTCAGATGAAGACAGAGCAATACTTAGAGCTTAAGAAAATAGGAAGACTTTAGACTTGTTAACGCCCTACAAATTTCAAAAGAAGATCATTGATCGCCATAAGACTCAAAAAGCTATGGCGCTTCTTATGGAGGCCGGCACTGGCAAGACCATGATCGCCATCAATTGGTTCAGGGAAAAGTTCAACCTGCATGGCGAGCTTTTGCCAACAATCGTGTTCTGCCCCATCATTGTTTTAAACAACTGGAGAGATGAGATCCTTCAGTGCTCTCACATCAAAGTCGAGAACATTGGTGTCGTGATGGGTTCAAAGAAAAAGCGCCTTGATACTATTAAAAATCCAAAGCACAAGATTTTAATTGTAAACTATGAGGCCAACCGCAGTGACGAGATCTTAAAAGCCCTCATAGACTTTAAAGCGCGAGTGGTGATCTGTGATGAGTCTCATAAAATTAAGAACCCTAGACTGCTGACAGCCAAGCGCAAGAAAACCACAACGGGTGCAGTGTTAGAAATATCCAAAGACTCTTGGTATAGAGCCATCATGTCGGGCACACCAAACCCAGCGCCTGAAGACATTTGGAGCCAGTATTATTTCCTTGATCGCGGTGAAGTGTTTGGTGAGAAATTCTATTCATTCAAGAACAAGTATTTTGTGAACAAGAATGCAAACTGGAAGGATTCGAAAGCCTTCCCAGACTGGCGCTTTATTGAGTCGAAAGCTCCTGAGTACAAACAAAACCTTGCTCGATATGCCACTTCAATGAAAAGAGAGGAGTGCCTTGACCTGCCAGACCTTATTCAGCAAAGAGTTGAAGTTGAGCCATCCCCAGAGATGCTCAAGCACTACAACGAGCTTAAGCGTGATTTGATCACCTGGCTTGATGGGCAAGAGGAAAACCCACTGGCTGTGCAGAATGCTTTAACTAAGACTCTGCGCTTGAGTGAAATCCTGAGCGGCTACATGAGGCTTGAAGACGAGTCGCTCGTGTCGTTTCAAACAAATCCCACACTTGATACACTGTTGGAGCTCATCGAATCCATAGGCAAAGCGAAAGTGATTGTCTTTTGCAACTTCAAACAAAACTATGTGGACATTGCTAAAGCTCTTGATAAGAAAAAAATCAAGTACGTTGAGATTCATGGCGGCATTTCGACAAAGCAAAAGCTTGCAAACGTGGATCTGTTTAATGATCTTGAGAGTGATGTTCAAGTGTGTATTGCTAACCCTGCATCTGGGGGCGTTGGCATTAATTTAAAGTCCGCAGGCTACACGATATATTATTCAATGGGGCACTCTCTAATTGACTTCGAGCAGAGTTTAGCTAGAAATTACAGATCAGGCAGCATCGATCTTCATCAAAAAATTACGCACTATTATCTGTATCACAAGGGTCTTATGAGTGAGCTTGTGATAGACGCTGTCTTAAATAAAAAGCGTCTGGCAGATAATTTATTAAACCTTAAGGAGCGTCTATGCAGGTAAAAGAATTGCAAGCCGTGTGTTTGCAAATGAAAAGTATAAACAAGCAAATCAAAGAGCTTGATGATAAGAAAAAAGATTTGAATCTAGAGCTCTCAACTCTTAAAGCTTCAGTTGTCGAGCATCTTGATAAGCTTGAGATTAAGAGCTTTGATTTCGGTGAGGGCAAGGTCACAATCGTTGAGAGACGCTCTGTGAAAATGCTTGATAAGTTTCAATTCTTCGAGTGGTTAAAAACAAAGGGCACATTTGAGGACATTGTGTCTGTTAACGCTCAGACTTTAAATAAGATTTACAAAGATGAGTTTGAGTCAGCTCAAGAGTCTGGTGACATTGAGTTTTTGGACGCAGGCTTACCTGGCTTAAGTGAGCCACAAGTGTTTCGTGATATTCGTATTTTAAAATAAAGGGCAATCATGCTCTTTGATAAAAAGGAGAAAAATAAGATGACTAAGGAACTAAAAAAGAAGGAAGCCTCGCAAGAGATTCAAGTATTTACTGAGGGTACATCTATGGGTGTGGCCGATGAGTTGTCATCATCAGATGTGCAGATGCCTAGCATTATGCTCATGCAAGCAAACGCTGAGCTTGTAAAGGACAGATCAACTGACGTGAAGTCAGGAGACTTTGTGAATTCCATCACCCAAGAAATCTGGGGGTCAATTGATGAGCCCCTAGAAGTGGTAGTTGTGAGTATGTTTAAAACCCGTCAATGGACTGCTGTTCAAGGTAATGAGTGGATCAAAACTGAAGCCTTCACGCCAGAAATGGAGGGTGAAGATTACGAGATTGAGCTTGATGGGAAGACTGTAAAGCGCCAGAAGATTTTCAATTACGTTTGCTTCAGACCACTAGACATCAGAGAGATTGAACTGCCAAACGGTGAGAAGCACTACGTGGCAAACCCGTTTGTGGTGAAGTTTAAAGGCGCGTCTTCAAAAAATGCCAAGCGCTTCAATCAACATCTTCGAGATCTTGCGACCTTCAAACAACAACCCTCATGGTGCATGAGCTTTAATCTGACGGCCTACGAGGACTCAAACGAGCATGGGTCATTCTTTGTTTTCGACATGAAAAAGAGAAGCCCTACGATGCGTGAGACTCAATTGGCAGCAGCAGCCCTCAACAGGATGATTAAAGAGGCGCAAGCCAAGGGTGGCATTGACGTAATCGACCAGGAAGAAAAAGTCGTTGATGTGCCGTTAAAGAATCATGCGCCGGGCGCCCAGGAACAAGCGAGATTTTAGAGTAGACAAGTATTAAGCCTCCGTGGTGTATTTTATTCACGGGGGTTTTTAAATGACTGAAGCCTACATAACCAAGAAGGTTAAAGAATACTTAATGGAGCTTAAAAATCATTTTGGCCCCGCGTTTTATTTCCAGAAAGTGTCCGACAGATTCACTGACGGCATTCCCGACTATTATATTACATTTAGAGGCAAGAGCTTGTGGCTTGAGCTAAAAGCCCCAGGCGAGCGGCCAAGGCCTCTTCAGATATACGTCTTAAAGCGCTTAGCTAAGGCCGGGAACATGGCCGAGTGGACTGATAATATAGAGGACGCAAGGGAGTGTATAGATGAGTTTGTATCAACTTGCGACGCGAAAAGCTCAAAGATATTATAGGCTTGCGTATTATTAACTAAATTAGTTGAGATAATGAGATTTCTTTGTTATTCTGTAAAAAGTCAGGTTAACAAAGGAGACAAACAATGGAAAACATACTTTTAAAAGGAATCGCAGAAAGCCAAGATTTTAAAACCGCCCTGGTTGCGATTGGATTTATGCTAGATGTTGTTCTTGAAATTGAAAGTAATCATTTCAACGAGCAGTTTGAAAACACTTTGGTGAAAATGATTTCATCCATGAAAATAACCCCAGAACAATTTATTAAAACTTTAGACATGATTGACCCCGGTATGGCTGGCGAACTTGATGGTTTTTTAGAGGGGGTGAAGTGATGTTTCGTCGCATTGTTGTCATATACGAATTCTTATTAATAGCGGGTTTTTTATAATGTTACTAGCTGCTTTTGCTAGTTTTCTGCACGGTTATTTTGGCCCTAGAGAGGCTGCCGCTCTCATGCTGCCGCTCGTTTTGAGTGTCATAAATCTTAAGCTCTGCTCATGCTATTTAAAAAGAACTAAGGTAACTCCTGGTTGACCTGACAGTTTTACTTTGGAGTGGCGCTCAGGAGCTAACGCCCTGTGCGCTTTTTATATGAAAGGGTCAAATCATGAGTGAAGAAATCAAACGCCTGCAATTCGTGATCGCTCAAATAGAGCTTCTTGGAGCCTGGAAAATGGCCCAGTATCTGCGCTCAATCATGCGTGAGATGATTCAAAACGATACGTCTCAACTAAATTAGTTGATAAAAGTTGTCTTTTTTGTTATTCTGTACAAGTCAGGTTAACAAAGGAGATTATCAAATGAAATATCTAGCCTTAATATTCTTACTCGCTGCGTGTGGTGAGAGCCAGAAAACAGACCCAGCGTTTTCCCCTTATATTCAAGAAATCAATCAAGATCTAAACGGGCACTTGAATATAAAGTCCACAATCGTTTTCGGAACCCCTGGACCAAGATTTGAGGCCACCTGTTTTCAAGAAAACTCAGTCATAATTGTCGATCAGGAAAAGTGGAAAGACATGACTCATGAACAGCGCTACTGGGTTCTTTTGCATGAAATCGGTCACTGTGAGCTAAGCCTTGAGGACTCTGAATTGCTTGGACCCAATGGTTTGCCCACAACCTTTATGTTTAACCCGTCAATTCAAATTGGGTTATTTGTAGAAGAAAACCCAGAGCTTAAGGACTTTCTTCTAGCCCCCTTGAGAGGAGAATAATCATGAGATATCTGGCTGTATTTTTATTCTTAATCGCGTGTGGCGAGAGTGATAAGCCTAGAACGTACATCATTCAGGGCGAAGAGCTTACTTGCACAGTCCTTGATTCGCAAGAGTGTGGACTCACCCTGGCTTGTGAAGGAAGCGGCATTCATCAGTGTGTGGGAAATTAAGAAACTTTCCCACCGATTTCGACCTTGTTTCCGGCAATGACTTTTGTCGCCATACCCCACAAAAGATCAATGTCTGCTTGGCTCATCTTCTCATGCTTTGAAGATCGTCTAATATCAAGAAGCCTATCCTTTGAGTATTTGGTAACATTCACCGAGTCGTTTTGATTGCCGCCTAAATAATGATCCGCACCTAAGTAGATCGCAACATGACCCTGCCACCCACTTATTGAGCCGCGCCAGAAAACGGCAATGTCGCCAGGTAGTGGGTTTTCTTTTGTCGAAACACCCCACTTGAGATAAGACCTGGCTGCCAAACTATTAGTTGAGCCCATACCAACTGACTCTAAGCAATAAGCAATGAAGCCTGCGCACCAAGGCACATCGTCCGTGAGCCCTGAGTCGGTGTTTTCAATGCTTGCGCCATAATCAAGATACTTTTCAACCTTAGGGTTTGAGCCATCTCTCCATTCAACAGTCCCCACTTCGCGAGAAGCAAAGGCTAGAAAACGCTCGTTTCTAAAGTGACGTGGCGGCTTATTCTCAGGTTTAGATAACTTTTTAGAACTAAATAACTTCTTTAGACAATTCATTGTTTCCTCTTATACTTGTTTAAAAAATCACGCTCAAAAATCATAAATATCTGCTTATAATAGTTGTTCATCTTTACATAATCATCATGCGGAACGCTCACCATGTTGCGAGCCGATGGGCTGTTCCATGGGATTTCAAACTCTGTATTGTTGGCGGCACTACAGTGGAAAACTGGAGACTTTGAGTAATCACGTCCAGACTTTTCATCAATCGAGTAATTGTCATACAAACACATCGGGATATCTGGAGGCTTTGGAAGTCCTGCACAACTAGTTATTAAGAAGAGCCCTGTGAGACTTAAGCCTACGCAAGTGAGCTTTGACCTCTTCAGTTGTAGTCGCATCTTGAGCAAGTCTGATTGTTTCATCGTCTTCCCTCGCGAGTGCTGAGAGTTTTTTGTTCTCTTGAATGGTCGTTATGATCTCATTCTTTGCATCGTTAACTAGATCCTCAAGAATGGGCCTTAAGATTGAGGTCAAAAGGCCCGTTAACCACGCTGACACTAGCCCTCTTGCCCGTCGATCTTGTCGATCTTTGGCAAAACCAAGGCATCAAGCTGATCAATAAAAGGAATCACCAAATTATCATAAGGTGTTTCGCTCAATACAGCAGACTCTTTGATCCATTGCTTTGTGATCTGGTAGGCCTGCTCTGCAAGGTCTTCTGACTCAACAAGTCCGGCTGCTTTTAATCTCGCACCAAGCTCTTTTAAATCATATGCTTTTTCCATTCTATTCCCCCCTTGGGTTTTGGTTAGTCTATTTTAATAACTCTGAAGCCACAGTCTCCTGTCCCCGTACTATGTCCCGTATTTGTGTCGATGTTAGATCTGAGAATATCGCCCCGAAGGAGCCAGGCTGTTACTGTAACTGATTCTCTGCGGTTCGCAGTTGTGACGCCCGAAACAAGCGGTATGTTGCTGGAGTGACTTGTTGGGTTTTGTGCCAGGTTTACCTGGTTTCTTGTAATGGCAAACTCTCTACCCGCGTCCACGTTTTCATATTGAAACGTAATTGAATAGCGCCCGCTCTCGTTAATTGTAAAGCTGTCTCCATTGGTGGCGTCTGAGGCTCTCGTAATAGCGGCCCCGGTATTTATATTGACTGAACTAAACTGTAAGACTCTTGTTGCGGTCGAGCCAACACCCACGGCGGTTAAAGCCCAAACCTCATTTTGTTCTTTATTCTTAACCACGCCCAGGGTTGTGAAGTCGGGGGAGCTAGAGATTTCTATCCAGTGTTTGCCAGCATCATTGCTTAACGTCTTACTAACGCTTAACCTAAAAGATAGAACGTCACCTTTTTGCAGTTCACCTTCCCACAAGAATGGAACTAACGCGTCAGCTACAGGTAAATACCCAGCGGCTTTGTTAATCGCCCCATTTATGTACGCATCTACTTGAAGACTCCCGCTCGCAGTATAAAAAACAAACCCTTTTGCCCTAATGTATTCACGTTTAGACGCAGTATAAGAATTGCCATCCCAAGCCCCATGAGAGTCTTTAATTTCTGTAAAATCAATATCGGTCACGTTAGCAGTTATAGAAGTCGCGCCATTACCCGCACCACTCACCCGTATCGTATGCTGGCTCAACTCGTTCTCGGTGAGGACTTGGCCAGATGTCCAGCCTTCGATGGGGACTGAGAACTCAAAATAAATCTTAGAAGAACTCCTAAAAATTACGTTTGCGTTAGGCGCAGAGCTTGGAGAGCCAGAACTTGGCGCCGTGCTAAAGTCATCAACAAACGTAACTAGCGATCCTCCACTTGGAAGCTGAAAAGCGCCGCTTGTAAAATCGTCAATAGAACTACCCGATTGTCTCCAGTTTCCAATATTAGTTGTGGCACTTCGAGACGCTGAAACTTTTCCATTGGCTAAAGATATAGTCGCCACACCCGCCGTTGGGGTTCCTGTTGTAATAACCCCACGTATGTCCATGTTTTCACCGACTCTGCGCCACTCGGCAAAGTCTATTGTTGCATTAAGGCTTGCCGACAAGGTCGGTGTGTAAAATTGCCACCCGCTAACAATAGCTGAATTCACCTGAGCCGCAGGGCCAAACTCAAACTCATCAAACACCATGACAAAGGCATTGGTGTTGGTGTTGTTAACCCGAAGTCTTAACTCGATTTGCTCGGTCGTAGTTTCAAGGCTTGCCGTGTATCTGAAGGTAACAGGGTCGCTCACATTTAAAACTTCTCGATCCTCTTCTTGACCTGAATACAAGAGATTTTCATTTGTCACATCATAGACCTCTAAAATCAAATCTCCTGAAACGTAACCACTAATCGGAAGCATTGCAAAAGAGCCATACATAGTTTTGCCACGATCAACTAAATCAATCGTTTGACTAGCTAAATAAATGCGCTCGTTCTCAGCATCTGCTGCTGCCTTTGTTAGTTTAAGTGAAGTTGTCTTCTCTAATACTTCTCCTGAAGTAGTAGTGGGAACTAGTGTTAAATTAGTAGCGTCCGCTGATCTTAAGGCGTTTAATGTGAAAGTCCTAGGATTTCCAAACAACGCAGTGTCTGCCCTTGTAATTAAGTTACCTGTACCTGCGCTTTGATCAATGCGCGTGTGATAAGTCCCTGTCAGAAACGCAGTCAACCCTGTGCTGTAAGTCGTAGGTGTTGTTTGAGATGTCGCCATTGATGCGTTTGCAACTGTCGTGGTCCATACTGTTGCCCCTGGAGAACTGACAGGGCCCTCTATAATGCTGAGTGTCGCGTCTCTGTCAGAAGACGATCTCCATATATCAATGACAATATTGTCTATGCGCTCATCAACTAAAGAAAACTCTTCAGTGTTTTCTGAAGTTAAAGCGAAGTTTGAATCTGAAGTTGTAACGTTATAAGGGGTCGTGTCCTCTTCTAATTTCTTGAGCCAATTTCCAATAGTGCCGTTCTCAAATTTTGCAGAGTCCGCGTCAAAGTAGTTTTTCTTGCCACCCCCACCAGCACCCGAGCCCACTTCAACTTCATCACCGCTTGAGTTTAAAGAGTAGAGCTTTCCATCATCTTTAGCGTAAAACTTTTTATAAGTAGCCCCTGGGGTTAAGGGAGTGGCTTCAAGCTCCTTAAGAGTTAGCTCATCATCAAAGGTTTTATTCGTTAACTTCTGATCGTCTGTGGTGCCCACAACGTCACCCTCAACAGACGTGAGGTTTGGAAAAGCCTGAATAAGCCTTGTTCTAATTGTGTTCCACCAAGAAGGGGTTACGTCATCACCAAAGTCTCGAACTGGTATGTCATCAAAAATCCCCATTTATTTATTCCCCTCAAGATGCTTTATGCGAGCTTCTAACTTTTCTACCTTCTCTGTCAACTCTCTAACGATGGGTATTAGCATCACGCCGATTGCCCCGTAGTTTACACCCTCGCACTGGCCGTCTTTACTTTTCGGCACAATTCTCGGCTCTATTTCGTTAACCTCTTCGGCAATTAAACCAATAATATCTTTTCCGTTTTCAGCATCATCATCGATACTGTCGAAAACCACAGGCCTTAAATTTAAAATATTATTTACATCTAAATCTTTGATGTTCTTTTTATATCTTCTAGATGATGTAAATCTCCTAAGTCTCCCATCAGATGTAACTGTTACGTTTGCAGCTGGACTAGCGACAGTTGAATCATAAATATCTTGAGCTATAAACCACAAAGAAGAATTCAGAGTCATTGTTGCAGTTGTCACCGTGACTCTAGTGGTGCCCTCCGCGTCAATGAAGGCTTGAGCGTTATTGCACCTAAACCCAGTTGAGGTAGTGGCGTTTGTGTTACGAATCCCAGTCTCACTAGAGTTGCAATAAAACCCAGTCCTAGTGTTTCTAGTCAGCGTTAGATCCCCCGTCGTTGTGCCAATGTTCCCAATCCCTGTGCCGTGAGCCACAAGGTTTACCGCTCCATTAGAAGCCGCATTGAAAGTAAGCCCCGTGGCGGCTGACAAAACCCCCCCACCAGAAGGCCTCAGCGCAACGGGGCTTCCCGTTAAGTCTAACCCCCCAGATGATGTTTGAACTGTCATTGCCGCGTCACCTTGGATATCGTTTGTGCTGACCGTTGTGGCCTGGGCTTTGTCTAAAATAGCAGTCTCTGCTCTAACATTCTTAAATCGAAAAGAAGTGTCCCCAAGGTCTGCGCCCTCGTTTGTGGGAACCCCGTTTACGTTTCTTGGTACAATGTCGCCACTCAGACCAATCTTGTATTGATTCGGGTCCGCAGGCTCAATAATCTCACCCTCAGCTTTTGTGACAAACGTGTTGGTTCCCATAAAATTAATTCTCCCTTAAATTAAATATCATTGTATCTTTACTCGGATTTATAGTGATTGCCATGATTTTAAATGAAGTTGTCTGCGCGTTTATCACCAATGAATACTGCCCGACAGGATACCTGGCTTGTCCGTATGCAGAAAGCCCATAGCGCGGAATCACGTTTTCATCTGCTGACCTATACACAGTCGGATAATCGACTAAGACTTTATCCTTCATCATAAGCTCAATGACCTGGTTATTGATTGAAGTCTCAAGCTCAAACTCAATCTTTGGATCGCGAAAATCATTCTTGATCTCATCTAGTATATTTTGAATCTTGGAAGTTGAAGCGTCACTTATCACGTCAACTGAGAGCTCTATTTGCTGCACCCCGTATTTAGCTATGCTTGTCGCATCCGTTGATTTTAAAGCAGTGTCTTGCCACTTTACGAAGTTAAAGACCCTGTTGATACCGTCTCGAAAGTTCTTAATATCAATGATGTTTTCGATCCCGTTGATTGAAGCCTGGCCGAAAAAAGTATATTGTGAATCAACTGTCTCTTCACGACTTTGAACGTAAATCACCCCGTCTTGAATGTATAGAACAGAGCTTGCAGCTAGAAGCAAGTCTCCGCTATCGAGAGCCTCCCTGACAGTCTTGTTCTCAAGATTGGACTTATCATCAATCCCTTCGTCAACTGCGCACACGATATTCGCTTGGTCTACTGTCAAGTAATCAGTGATCGGCGATTGATTGAGCATCGTGTAAATGACCCCTGAAAAAGTGTCGCCATTTGAAATTGAAGAGAAAGGAACCTCCACTCTTGATAAAAGAGAATCAAAGCCCGCAAAGCGAAAACTTATGTCCTGATCATCAATGCTCGCGATACTTGAAATCTCTGACAACAAGCCATCGAAAATCACAACCTCAGATGACAGAGGCCCGTCGCCACACTTGAAAAAACCAGCCTTGGAAAACGTGCTCCTCACATCCCATGTGATTTGGATAAGAGAGTCCTGTCTTTTGTCTGAAAAAATGGACTTTTCAGTGTCGGCTGCAGAGTATTTCCCGTGATCGTTCCTGAGTTTGATGTTCACTCCACTTGTCTTAAAAATCCCGATATCATAAGTCGAGTTGTCAAGGGACCTTGAAATAGAGCCAATGGATATCACATCACTAGAGATATCAGTGTACTCTTCAGCATAAACGCCTGGAGAAACAAAAGGCTTTATATAAACTCGATACCTGCTCACACGACCTCTATCAGCTTAACTGTCATGCCCATACCGTTGACATAAATTCCCTTTTCCCATTCAGGCTGCCACTCGCTGGCCACGCCACAAAGGAAAATATCCTCGTTCCTATATCCAATTCTCTTATAACGAAACTGAGTCTCATCGCCCGCACTTGGCCAAAATAAAAACCCGCTTGGTTGAAAAAAATGAAGCTCTTCTAGAAGTGTTAAGTCATCGTCTTCAGGCCAAGAAGACAAAACAAGGTCGACACTGTATGCGCCAACACGCTCAAGAATCTTTGCCTTACCGCTGATTGTGGGCACTGCCTTTTTTGATAAGTTTATCGTGGGCTTTTTAAGTATGGGGTTACCCTTAAACTGGCCGCTTCCAATAGTCTGCGTCACTATGAACTGTCTGATTGTTTTATCAACGTCTCCTGTGATCGTGGCAGTTATAATGAGCCGCACTTTAGAGCTCTGCACCTGATCAAATTGGTGAAATATTGTGGATCTTGTGTTGTTTGTAACATCAATCACTGTTGAGAAATCATTCCATGTTGCGGCGATATCATCCCACCACTCTAATGAATAATCCTTAAAGTTCACGCCCACTAGAATCAGCGTGTTAAAACTTAAGATATCATCACACGTCATGATAAGAGTCGTGTTCCCGGCATCACTTGAACCGATCGTCCCCCACCCAGAGTTGTTGTCCCTGTTGAGCATGAAGCGCGTAAAGTTCTCACCAAGACCTGTTGCCACAGAGTCGGTGATATCCCAAGAGGCATTATCAAGATCGAGATCAATAAGGTTTTTTCTGAAAAATCTTGGCTGCCCGCTCATCCTAATGCCCCTAATCCCACGCCATCAATACGACGCCTCTCAATTAATTTCTGCTCTATAATCTCAAAAGCCTCATCACGAAAGCCCACAACAACGTCCATAACGCCACCACTAGCCGTGCCGCCTGCTTCAGGGGAGCCGAACTTCTGTTGAAAGTCTGGTACGAGAGCCCTTGGCACAACAGCCTCGCCTGGCTCAAGCATCATAGGGACCCTGTCCCTTGATCCGCCACCCACGCTTGGCACAATGCCACCACGCTTGGCACTCAAGACGGCTGCTGCCTGCTCGCCACCAAAGGCAATAAGAGCACTAGCTGCCGCAATACCAAGGGCTGGCCCCACAATGGGAATTCCCGCAAGTGAAGAATAGGCACTAATTGCACCCTCTGCTGTCTTGATACCGATTTGAACGAGTGAGGCGGCCTTGCCAATACCTTTAAGCGTTTGATTCTTGCTTTGAGTTAAGCGGACAAGAGAGTTTGCAGTCTCTCCTGCAAGCTGGACCTCTTCTTGAGCAAAGAATCTGTTGAGCTGAGCTACCTCTTTTCCAAAGCGCTGCTCGTCTTTTATAAAGTTCTTGCGCCTGTTTAAGTTCTCTTGAAGCTCTTCAGCAACAGCCTCTCGCTCAATGTCGCGCTTCGATTGAATCTTGTCGCGAAACTTCTGGACCTCTTGCTCATCTAAAAGTTCTCTTTGTTCATCAGTCAATTCTTGAAGCTCTTCTTGCAAAGCTTGCTCTTCATCAAACTGCTGCTGAATGCGATCAAGCTTTTGCGCCGCTCTTTCTTGCTCCTGCTGAGCCAACAAATCAGCGTTTTCAGCTTCTACGTTTTGTGCCGCCTGAAGTTGTTCTTTTAATATTCCAAGTTGTCTTTGATTGGCCTCAAGCTGAACTTGCTCTGTGGCAGACAAGCGCTCTTTTATAGCAAGCTGCGCGTTCTCGTTTTCAATCCGATCAATGTCTTTTAAGAACTGAAGCTGGCCTTGCTTGTTCTTTATTCTCTGATCAGCAGCTTTTTTCTCCTCTTCTTGGATCTTCTTTAAGCCCTGATCAAGGATTTCTTCTCGGTCTAGGTTTGCTCTAGCTGCCTGTTGTTTTAAAAGATCATTCTCCCTTTCTCTGATCTCACGAACCCTGGCGGCAGCCTCTTGCTCTTTTGAAATGAGATTATCTAATGATTCATCTTTCCCACCAGCATCTGCTGGGTCTTTGGGATCTGTGCCACCAACGCCTGGCAGGTTAGGAGCCGGAGCATCTGCTGCAAGAGATCCTGCAATGGACTCATTATAAGCTTTTGAGAATGCATCGCCTGCGCCTTTTCCTATCTCAAGACTTCTTGTGACAAGTCCATTTTTTATGTCAGATAAGCCCTTTAAAATGCGGTCCTTATCAAGCGTGAAAACACCGACAAGTAGGTTCCCAACTCCGCCAAGGGTTTGAAAAATACCGCTTGCAAAGTTCTTAACGATTGTCGAAAGGGCTGCGAACGTGCCCGCTGCCACGGCCCTTGTCTTATCAAGGTTTGAAATCATTAAGGATAGGGCCACGAGCACGAGCCCTATCCCTGTTGCGGCTGCAAAGCCCCTTACAGTTGTAGTGGCGGCAATTACTCCTGCTCTGAAGATAGCAACAGCTTTTGTTCCAAGAGCAAGGGTCAGGTTATAGGCTTTTTGAATGTTACCTGCAATATTGAGGGCCGCGTTTGCAGCAATCACCGCACGTTGAAGCTTGATGTACCCTAAAACAAGAGTTGAAACGACTGCAATGAGTCCCGTGAAGCCCGCCACAATACCTGTTACAACCGCTATGATCTGTATGGTGCTCTTTGAAAAGCCTGCAAACGTGCTCGCCACTGCTGTCAGAGCTGTAGCAAGTGCATTGAGTGCAGGAGCAAAGACCTCTCCAAAGGTGACCGCAACAGCATCGCCTGCTTGCTTGAGGCGCTTCATCGTTTGTTCAACTGTTGCCTGTTTGGTCGCAAGGGCCTCTTGAAAGACTGTGCTCCTGCTCGCGGCATTGCCGATCTCGTCGATCTGCTTTGCGACAAGATCGCTCTGACCGCCCGTGAGAGAAAGCACAACAGCCAAAGCTTCACTTGATCCTACAAGCCTTTGAATCTCTGCAACGTTCCCACCAGTAGCAGTTTTTAAAAGATCAAGGGACTTTACCAAGCCTCGCCTTTTAACATTCTCAAGATCTAGGGCGTCCCTGATCTCTGCTGATTCATTGACAAGCTTTGATTGAACTAAAATAAGTGAGTTAAATGCTGCTCGCAACTGAGTGGCCGCTTGTGCTGTGGGCTTTGCTCCATCAGCAGTCAGTGAAGAAAGCGAAGCTAGAGTCTCATCAAACGAGATTCCAAGGGTCTTAGCAATACCCCCTACTTTGTTGAACTCTGTTGCAAGCTCACCAACTGTTGTGACACCAAACTTTTGAGCCGTAAAGAACTTCTCTGCAATCTCAGTGGCTGTTCCAGCCTCATCCCCGTATGCAGTCAAGGTGGCGGCAAGTGCTTTCACAGCAGTCGCAGTGTCTGTAGCACCTGCAATAGCAAGCTGAGTGGCGGCTGTCAGAGTGTCGACCGCCTTCTCAGCTTCAACCCCTGAAGAGACAAGATCAAATAAACCTTGGTTTAGAATCTCGAAGCTCTCACCACTTTGAGCAGATAAAGCAATGACACCCTCTTTTAAGCCGTTGATTCCGTCTTTTAGATTTTTTGTTTTAAAAGAGCCCTGATCAAGAAGTGTGACTACGTTCGTAAAACCTTTTTCAAAGTTAGAGAACCTAGCAACAGTCCCAGCGACAGCACCCGCAAGGGCCACGAAAGCAACAGTTGAAACCTTAGCAGTTGTTGCAAGACTTCTCTCAAGATCTTTTGTCTTAGCCTTTGCCTTGTCAATTTCGTCGGTAAAGTTCTTAGCAGTACCGTTAATTTTTATTAATAATTCTTGATCCTTGCTCATGCTGCCTTTTCATTCGCTCAAGTAGTTTTTGAGCCTGGGTGTCGTACTCTTTCTGCTCTTCTGGTCTTATATCAAGAGGCTTTGGAGATGCCTTAATCTTCTTGTCATGAAGAGCCGCTTCCCATTCCCTAGTTTCTGTTATCCCTTTTTCAATCACTCTTTTTATTTGAATGATTTGTCTTAAAGTTAAAGCGTAAAAATCATCAAGTCTGTAACCGTACCTGACAGCGAACATATCGAAGAGCTCTGCAAAACAAGCCTCCGCACTCTTTAAACGTCCGCTGTTAAGGACTTTTTTAACTCAATATCCCCCTGAATCTCATCAAGCTTTGGCTGGCTTACCCCCAAGCATTGGACTATGGCCTGTCTAAACTCCATAGCCTTCGAATATTTGTGCTTTAAAGTGTCCACAGCTCTATTGAAGTTGTCTTGATTGTTGTGAAAGTGAGCCTTGTCTTTTAGAAGATGCCAGGTCGTATCAAGGACGGCTCCAAAATCATTAATGTCTTGAATGCGCTCGCTCAAAATCTCAACTCCGTTCGGTTTTTCAGGGGTAGCGAAGTGATTGTAGGCCCACACTTGAGCGGATAAATCAAAAGGGCGCAGAATAAAGTTAACCTCGTTAAGCTGGATTTGTGATTCTTGAGGCTTGAGCTCATGATAGGCAATCGGCATATATCTCCCTTACTTTTACAGTGTACTTGATTGATTGTGTTTTTCAATTTATTATATGTTCAACGATTTGTAATTACAAAAGGTAAACGCAGCATGAGAATCAAGAAGAAAAAGAAAACCAAGTCCGAGTGGATCGCCTGTCGAGTCTCGAAAGAAGAGCAAAACGATATCAAGATCAAGGCGAATCTATATACTGAAGGGAACGTGAGCGAGTGGCTCATTCATGCGGCCAGAAACTACGCACCTAAGAGAGAAGAGCTTGAATAAGGGGGCTATTCCTAACCCCCTTAAAAATTAACCAGCAGTGGCCGTTATTTTAGCTATGCTGTTTACTTCACTGTCGTAAAGCAAATCAATAGTCAATTCTGGGATTGAAAAGACAGTCTCTTCTAGAGCAATAGGAAAACCTGCTCCAACAGCCTTGAACATTTCAATCTCAAAGAGTGATCCATCAGCACGCTTGGCACTCAAAGCCACTAGACCATGCTCTGGGAACGTGGACTGAGATTGCCCAATAACAACAGTGCTAACGCCACCATGAGCAGCAGCGACTTTAAAGAAAGCCGTATCCCCCACAGTCATGCCTATTATGCCCGACCCGCCGGTGAGTTCTACACCTGTGTTTGGAACAGTAACAGCCGTGCTAGCAGCGATCGTCAATGGAGCCGCCGTGATCTTAAGAGCATCGTTCTCAAAATCAATGTCTGTTCCTTTGTCCGCAGCAATGTCGCTTAGAAGATAAACGTCCACTGTTGTAGCACTTGCGGCGACAACAACGTAAGTGCCATCTTTTAACTCGTCCTCTCCCCCAGTCTCAATACCAACACTTGCAAGACCAGTGGTCGCTACCAAAGATCCCTTAACGCCTGTTAGGGCCTGCAAGATTGAACCCGTTGTGCTCGAAGCAGTTGTTGTGACAGTCGCACCAAGGTAGAGCTCAAACAAAAAGTCAGGCATAGACTTCACTGTCGCTGTGAACGTAGAGTCTACGGTCTTTGCTTCAGATGCCCATGCAAATTTGTTTGATCCGCCAAAGAGCTTCTCGGTCTCTGCTGAAAAAGTGATTGTCCCACCACCTAGGACTTTTAAAATCCCGTAAGGTAAACGATCAGAACGACGATAAGGCGTCATGCTGTGAATACCATAAATAATTCTGTTAGCTGATAATGCCATCTTAGATTACTCCTTCTGTCTTCAAATTCTGAATAAACTTCTCGGGCACTTCGATCTCTTCACCCTCAACGATTCGAATATCTAGCCCGTTGGCTACAATGCGAAAGTCCTTGAGTGGATGGATCTTGACCATGCCATCAGAGACAACCTCTTCTTGGGCTATCTCTTGAGTCTCTTCATCATCTTCATGATTGTTAAACATTTTTAAACTCCTTAACTTGCGGAGACTAAACATCAAACGAAGCGGTAAGATTGATCCCAGCCATCCTTAACATTTTGCCGCTTATATCCACTAAGCCAGGCGACAAAGAATCTAGCTGAAGTTGACTATAACCGCGCAGCTTTGCGTGGTTCTCTATGGCAACTTCTTGAAGCGAACGTGAATATCTTAACAATTGATATATTGTGGATTCTTTTAACTGCTCGCCCCTATCAGGTACACAGACCTCAATAAAAACGTTCACAGTTTGAATCGCAGCATCTGATTGCTGGCTTGTGAGTTGCACTCCGCCTAAGCCCCATACAATGAACTGGGGATAGTTCCACACTTGAGGGATGTGATTTAAAAACCAAGCGTCATTTGAAATAGTAGGAATAGAAAAATCACTTGGATTCACAGTGCTCTTTTCAGTATTGATTTGAGTGATTTTGTTGTTGAGATTTGCTAGAAATATAGTCTTGAAATTATCAAGAAACATCTCAACGTCATACTTTTTCTGAGCCATTATTGAGCACTCCCCGAAACAACTTGCGCAACATAGTCTTTAATAATATTTGTCCACGCTTGAATGCGCCCTGAAATCAAAGCGTCTTGAGCTTTTTCGGCGGGACCACCATCGATAAAGATCATCTTGCGTTGAGGGATCTTTTTCCTGGGCCTATCCGATTGATGATATTTCGCATAGTCAATCTTGGTTCCAAGCACCATCGACTGGCGCCCCACGAAATACTCGGCGCCCTGAGCGCTCTTTGAAGACAATGATTTCTCTAAAGCCCCTTGTCTTTTTAAGAGAGGATAAGCAAAACCGACCTCTTCTTTTTTCAAAGTCTCTGCTCGCTGCCGCTTGGTGACTTCTATCCCTCGAAATCTTACCTTGTCCTGATAGTTGAAGCCACCAAGCGGCGAATAAAGCCCAGGACCCTTCAAAGCAAAGATCTTCTTATTCCCACGATACCAATGATTGGCAATCAGACCAAAAGGGATTCGAAAATCACTTACCTTATCTGATACTTCATCAAGCAGCTTTTGAAACTGAGCATCGTTTTCTGGAATAAAACTTATGATCTGATCGCTCACCAGTTATTACCACCGCGAGTTATTGTGGGGGTTCTTACACCTGCATAGTTAGTGCCGAAAACAGAAGCGTCCCTTGGACTTGAGGGCTTTCTCGTGGCGTCCACAAGATCAATCACCGGCTCTATCCAAGTGCCACCGCTACCAACAGACTTAAAAGTCGGAGTAATGTCCTCAAGCAATCTATTGGCTTTCTTCTCAAGATTCGTTTGAACGTCCTGCTCTTTATCAGAGTTAGAGCTCGTAGCCTCTAGAATAGTCTTGATCATGTGAGCGACTTTGTACTTTGAAATCGTGCCCACAACTTTTAACGCTTCAGTGCCCGTGATAGGAGTCACATAATAGCGATTAAGTCTTGCATCGATCTCAGCATCTGCTTCTGCTATGAACTCGGCCACGTCCTCTTCAGTCACAGCAGTGTTTGTGGACTCGTTCCCAGTGTCAGCACTGATCGTGATCCCTCGAAACATAGACTTAACTTTTGCAAGAGTCGTGTAAGGCATTAGTCCTCATCCTTTACTTCTAAAGATCCAGAGTTGATTGCAACAATAAGCTCACCCTTGCTCATGCCAGTATAGCCCTTAAAGTTTTGATCCTTGCAATACTGTCTGAGCTCTTCAATTGTATAGTGCTCGTCCACTAGATTTAAACTCTCGGTCTCTTCAATGTCATCAACTTCAACTAGCTCTTCAATAACCTCTGGCTCTTGAACGTGCCCATCAATTTCAAACCAGCCCTTGAACTCATCTGATTTGAGAATAAACATCTCTTCTTTTTTAAGCTCAATTTCTTTTACTTCATCACGCAAAATGAAATTGTTTAAAAGATGCATCCCATTGTTTTTAACAAAACGCTTTTGCTTGTCTTGTATTTTTACCTTCAATTTCATGTTGTCATTTTCCTTTCAATATTTAAAGGGCCCTGATTAGCTCAGGGCCCTAAGATCAAATTAGTTATTGATCTTTATGGCTTTCCACCAAACGCCAAAACCAAAACCGATGCGCTGATCAACACCGTAAAGATATTCTTTACGCATGAAAGCACGCTCGCCTTTTTCAAGAGCTTCAAAGGTCAAGTTGCTACGCTTTTGCATAACAAATGGCTTCAAAGTTCCAGAAACATCAAACAAGTACCAGTCGCTATCAGCAGGAAGACGGCTAGAAATTACTTTCTTAGCAGCACCCTTTAATGTGTTGGTGTTGTTGTTGATTTTGTCAGCAGTGATGATGTTGTCAACAACACCTTCAAGACCTGGGTGGGCCACGATCACAAGATCCATATCGCCTTCGTTTCTTGGCTCACCTTGATCATCAACAAAACTACGCATACGCGCACGCGCACTGATAAAATCAGCAGCAAAAGTGGCATCAGTATAGGCTGTTGAAAGTGTTCCAGACACGATGTTTGATTGCGCAGATCCGCTCTCGTTATGTGAAGCTGAAAAGAAAGCAACTCCATCATAGCCAAGATTAGTCACGCCTGCTGCAATTTGATCAAACAAAAGCTTGCGAGGAAAAGTCTTCGCACGAATGGCAAGATCTTTAACTCTGAGCTTCACAGCCCCAAGTTGATCGTCTTCCATCACGTTGCGATTTACTTTTAAAGTCGCCTCGTAGTCTTTGTTAGGGATTGAATAATCGAAGTCAGCTAGACCGCTTAACTTTCTCTCGTCCAACCACTCACGCATTTGAGGGGACTCACCAAGCCAGCCATACTTCTCAGAGTCACTTGTGGAAGTGGTCTCCATGATCATTGGCATAACATCAGCAGGATTCTCACCGTTGTTGAATGCGGTCATGAACTCAGTTCTAAGACCTTTTTCTAGTAAAAGTGCATTACTTACTATTCCCATTTCAATTCTCCCTTATTAAAGCGCAGCCGCTGCAGCTGGGTTAACGCTCAACTTCACCCAAACTTGAGTGGCTGAAACAAATTCATCAATCTGGCCTACGGGTGCGCTCGTGCCAGCCGTCTTAGTAACGGTCTGATCGTCAGAGGCATAGACCACAACGCCAACATCACCCTGAGCAAAGCCTGCGCCCTCAAGAAGATAACGACCTTCAGTCTTAACCTTACAACGAAGATCACCGGCTGAACCACCTGAGTTATCAACAGTCTCTTCAGCTACACCAGCGAAAACTTCGCTGACCGCAAGACCTGCTGGAGCTAGAAAACCAGCTGCGTTAATTGTGCAAAGTGCTCCGCGATAAATAATATCAACGGCAACAGGCATTGCGCGAACGACTCCATCTTTTTCTGAAACTTCTTTTGCTGCTGTTAGTGCTGCCATTATTCACCTACCTTATTGTACTTGATGTAATCCTCTTCGCTTAAGCCCATCTTCTTACAGATTTGCTTCTCAGCTTCTGACAATTGCACCTGTTGAGTGCCTTCGCCTGAACCTTGAGCTTGAGTGTTCATTTTTTCACTTAAAGACAACACGTCTAGAAGGTCTTTGCCTTCATTCAAAGCTACAAGTTGAGCTTTGTTGATCTTGCCTTCATCGAAAAGCTTTTGATGCTTATCTTGAACTTCTTTTTTAACAATTTCAGCTTTAAGAGTTTTAAGCTCGTCACCTAATTTTGTATTATCGTCTTTTAAACTTTGAGTCTCAGACTTCAAAGTGTTCTCACTTAAACGCAAGTCAGAGATTTGCTTTTCAAACTCATTGACCTTTGCTTTGTGATCACTAAGGGAAATAGTTTCCATTTGTGGATCTCCTTTTAAATGTTTATCTTTTAAACCAACTATTGCATCCATCTTCAAAAAAGGCCTGTTCACTAGACCGCCACCGAAAAGAGTGGGCCCGTGATTGATCCCTGTATGAGGATGAATGAAATTGAGATTGAACTCTGGAGAGAAATACCTAAACTCTCGGTCGTTAAGTGCTAACGCGCCTTTAGGTGTCCATTTCACTACTCCATATAGCTTAGTGCCATCTTCACTCAAAAAGACTTCCTTCACCCAGCCAGCCGCTTCTCTGGTCTCGTGATCAAAATCAATTGAAATGTCAATGCCATAAGATTTCTTCTCAAAATTATCTTTAAAACTTTTTAAGTCACCCTTGGTGAGCTTCACTTCACCATAACGAGCATGAAAGCCTGTAACAACTTGCGCAAGCTCTATGACTGAGGGCAAGTTCTCTGAGAGCTTAACACTCTCGTCTTGAAGATTGTAATAGAACGGATTGTCTGGAGTCATCTCTCTTAAAATACCTACAACAATTGAAATTCCGTCTCGAATCTCGACTGTCTTCATCGTGGACTCAATAAACCCCATCTCATCAAACATTGAAGCGTAGTAAGCTTTATCGTCTTCAGTGATTTCCATGCCGTCTAGATAATGAGCTTTCAAGAAGTCTTGCACCTGCTCTTTTCGCTCATAAAGAGTTTTAACAAACTCGATTCTTTGCATGAGCGAGCCTGGCTCGATCTCATTAGACTCTAGAAATTGATCGATCTCTTCATTGGCTTCAAGAATCTTTTTCTCCATCAGGAGTTCTTTTATAAGGCTCATTTTACATCCTTAAAGGTTATGGATTTTTGTGCGGCCTCACTTAATGGAGGAAGTCCCGTTATTGCTGGATTATTAGTAGATGTTTTAAGATTAGCTCTTATGTATGACTTGCAGTTATGAACTACCATTTCGTTTGCAACAAAACTCTCGTCCTCTGAAACCGCTAGATTGTAGAGTCTATTATTATCAGATATTTTTAATTTATTTATGCTCTTTATCTTTGACATAAATTTGCACCTATGGTGTAAGAGCTTTGGACTCTAATGGGAGTAAAAACACTAAGGATAGATAAAAGAAAACTTAAAGACAAATCAGTCATTCTTGAAATCCTCAAGGCAAACAATGTCATCATTTAGAGTTAAATCAAAAACTTGAACCCATCCTCTAGATTTTGTTAAGACTGGGTGTTCCCCAGTTATATTTATTTTAACACCATTATCTAGCTCAATTAAATAATACTCTTTATCTTCAAATCTATCCATAACTTCAGTAATTGGCATCAATCTATTTTTATGAGTTAAAACCATGTCGCCAACTTTTAAATCTTTTATTTTTACCGCTCCGCTGCCAGTCATAATCAAAGAATCTTCAAGAACTGCGTTATGGTGAAGTGGTGGCTGATATCTCACAATGTCTGCTGATGTCACATCGTAAGTCGTACCCGCAAGCGTTTTGCAAATATCAGTCTTTGGATCACTGTTCACAAATGTGTAGGATGCAATCTGCTCTTGAACATCATCGGCCAAAAGATACTCGTTTCGAGCGTTGCCGATAACTGTGGCCGAGAGGTCAGCAGCGACTGTTTTCTTTGTCCCAGAGTTGATAGACTCTTCAGCAGCAGCTTTTAAATCTTCCCTTAAGACTGCAATGTCATTAGTCGAGGGCACACTTGAACCAAACTGAAAGGCAACAGTGTCGGCTACGTCCCTGGCCTCTTTCTCAGAGATTAGATTTGCTTGCGTTGCAATAATAAGCTGGACTCGTTTTGGGAGCTTTGAGAAATCATTGAACTTAAAAGATTCTATCTCAAACTCTTTTAAAATCTGGGGCTCATCTTCACTAAACTTTACGTTTTGAACTCCCACTTCACTCTCAACTAGCTCTAAAGAATCCCTTGCGGCACTTGTTAAGGCGCCACGAAGCTCTTTTCTGAATTGAGCAGTTCCGCCTATTTTCACATTGTCGATAGCTCTCATTTTCTGCTTATCGCTCAACGTCTTGTAATTCTTTAATAGATCAACTGTATACTTTTCAGCAATGTTCGTGAGATTGCGTCTTATGATATCAACAATCACTGCCTCATGCTTTTCAATCAAGACCTTAGTATTGTTTGAGGGCTCTTTTAGTTCTTTGATCTCGATCTTTTTTGATTGATCACCATGCGTGTGCGCGGGCGTGTCCTTATCAACTTCAGTGCGACCTATGACCTCACCCTCATCATTCAAAATTTCATGATAATGAGACTGGCCTCTTTGAATCGAAGGGCCTGTGCCTTTGTGCCTGTGGCCTAGCTTCTCACTTAGTTGCGTGGGGTCAGATTGAGAATCGTTATCAGGATCAATATTATTATTATTGCCACCATTATTTGATGATGCATCCGTTTCGCCCTCGTTTTCAAGCATCGTGCCCTCAGCTTTTTTAGGAAGACTGTAAAGGCGTCTAACGTGATCTTCCAGTTGCTCGTCTCGACTGATAACGCCAGCACCTGTGAAGCCCGTAATGACCTCCATCAATTCTTTGCCAGCGTTGTCAGTGATTCCACTTGTCATGATCTTTGGGATAGCCACTTCATCAGGACCAAAGTTCAATGACACAAGCTGAGGGATAAGGTCCTTATTGATCGTGTCTTGAATGATGTTTGAATAGTAAGAAAGTCCAGCAAAGAAAAAATCAGACAAATCAGCACTTAGAGCATAAGCCCCGGTGTTACCACCTGTTCCAAGCTCAAGAAATGAAGCAAGAATAGCTGAGACCATGTTCTCGTCTTCAGCTTTAATAACGTGTGTTAGCTTCTCAGGATCAAAAGTGTTTGAGTGAAGCTCTAATTTCCATCCCTCAGGGTACATAAGATAAGAATCTTCAGCAGAGGTAAAGTTCTTTAAAACTTCAACGGCTGTCTTATATTCTTCCTCTTCTGGTTTTATGTTTTTTGGAATCATGAGCATAGGTGTTGGAATAGCAAAACGCTCAATACCGATGAACTGAAGCTCCATTGCTAACAATTTTCTTTTGTAAGGCCCATAGACGTTTCTTAAAAGTGGAAAGCCTATGTTATCGCCCTCTTGCTCACTGAAAAGACATAAAAGAAACTCTTTAGGAATCTCTACGTTAACCCTGATGTCAGTATTAGACTCTTGCTTAATTCTTAAGAGCTCGCCCGTGGTCTCATCATGAATCCACTCAATGATTGTACTTTGCCTACGAAAGCCAAGCTGGCCTAAGCCAGTGTAGGGGCCAAACTCCTTGTCCGTTCTATTCATGTGGACAACTTCAAAGATCGCGTGCCCATGAGCAATGACAGTTAGAGCTTCGTTTAAGAACTTGCTCCAATTAATGTCGTGAAACAAAATGTGCTGAATAAGATTAGCAATCTCTAAAGACTTCTTTTCATCATCATAGGGTTCAATAAACCACTTTGCAGACTTGATGGGATTGGCAATGGCACTTAAGATTTTTCTGACTTGAGTATCAGATCTACGCATTTTGTCGTAGACCGCAGCAGCCTGAAAGCCCGTTAAAATCTCAATGTGATCTTCAGTGTTGTGGATTTTTCCAACAACGTCAGTGCCCGATGCACCAAGAGCCTTATCATGCCGCTTTACTATTTCACCCAAAGCTAAAATCCCTTTTCAATGATGCTAATATTCTCTTACTTTGATGCCCGATTTGCGATCAGTCTTCTTTGCCCTTTTCACAAGCGGTTGACTTTTTTCTTTTTTGGTGAATGTTCCGTGTTTAACAATAACATAACGTCCATAATTCGCCAAAGCTAATGAGTCACTCTCGTCTGGACTCGACCTTCCAGTTCTTTTCTTGTAATCAACTTTAGATTCAATAACAGTGCGACCTTTCGAGTCAATGCGAAATTGAATGCTCGGAAGCTCTTCAAAGTAAATTGACTCATCCTGCAAGTCTATTTTTTCCTTCAAATCACTTGCTAACAAATCAAACATCTTAGCCTTTAAGTTAAAGTACCTGGAGCGATCCTGGTCCTGCTCTTCTTTTGAAGCGTCCGAGTTGTTGGGACTTGCACCAAAGTTAACCTCGACTATTGTCACATTCTTGCCGATGCGCTTTTCCCTCTGCGCCTCAATCAAGTTGTCATAAACACCAGCGCCCATTCCCGTGGCATCAATGCACACAATCGTGTCTGATCTTTGATCCTCATTTATTTTATTAATGACAGCCCCCGTCAGATACGTGAGCTCTCTTTTCATAAACTTCTGAGTGTCAACGTGTTTAAAGCCTCGAAGCTCTGTGATCACTGACTTGTCTGAGCCCATGCGAGCTACATCGACCCCAATAAGTCTTTGAGCCGTTAAGTCTAGGGGCACGTCTCTTGCCACAGCCTGGACCACGTCCTCGTATTGCACCAAAACATTTTCATCATTGTCTGGGAACTCGCCAAAGACCTTAGACTTTACAAGCGGGTGGTCTTTGCCAAGCTTCATCACATAAGGCACAACAAACTGGGCTGTAAGAAGATAAGGCACAGGCTTTTGATATCCTTGAATTTTCTCTAAACGCTCTTCATCATTTAAGACCGAAAGGCGATCAATCTCATCCTGCAAAGACTCTTTGTTGGTGAGCCCGTTTGCGATCATGTTCGGCGAATCAAAGCAGCTGATCTTGATGTTTCTCCAAGAAGGATCCGAGAAACATTTAAAAAACTCACAGTTTCTAGTCGTGGGGTTTGCAATGGCGACGAACTTCACCATCTTACCAGAGGTTAAAAGACCCTCTGCCATGACCCACACATCGTGACTAACACCAGTGGCCTCATCAAAGAGAACAAGCACATGATCACTATGAAAGCCTTGAAAGCTTGAGCCCTGCTGCTCCTTTTGTCCAGTACCTGCTGTTGCCTTGGGACTAAAGCCCATCATGTAGTGCTTATCATTAAGTTTAAGTTCTGTATCAAGGAGCCTGCCGCCTAACGGCACCGGTGCACTCTTGAAGGCGTCCCTGATTTCACCCCATAGAAGTGCTTTGACCTGTCTGTGAGTCGGGGCGGTTGTAATCACAATTGAATTAGGGAAAATGTTAAAGAACCAAAGAGCAGCCCTGGCCATAAGCCAAGTCTTGCCGACTGAGTGCGTGGCCTTAATCGCTATGCGATCATATTGATTGATCTCTTGCAAGATATTGACCTGGTAATCTTCAAGAGCGGCGGCACCTAAGACCTTCCTGATCCATTCATCGGGATAGTCTCTATAAAGCGAGTAGAGATCAATCTCAGATTCAGTTAACATCTTTTAGTTTTCTTCTTCTAGCTTCAGTGCGATTGATTTCTTTTTGCCTGCGTCTTTTCTCATACTCTTCAGCAGCACCCTTGGCCCACTCTGCAAAGTTACCCACATGATGAGTCACATCAACGTCCATTTTGTCTTGCCACTTGGCATAGTTTTTAAGACAAAAAATCAGCATAGTCCTGTCGCCATTCATTGCCATCTGCACAGCTTTCTCTTCAAGCTTTGTGGCGACTCGCTTCATCTTCGATTCATGGTACTGGCTGAAGGTCATGCCGTGGTCTTCTTTGAGCCTGCGGTCAATCGTGTTTGTTGAAATATTAAGATATTCCGCGGCGAATTCTTTGGTAGTAGACTTAAATTGACAAAGGGCATTGAACTTGTCGTAGTTCAACTCAATCGGGTCTGGACCAGTCTTCTTTGCCACGGTGCACCCCTATTTTATTTGATTGAGCCACTGAAGCTCTATTTGTTTCGAAATTCTATTCATCATGTATGGGGGGACGGACATACCACATAGATATTGTGAGCCTGATTTTAAGTAATTAAAATCTTCTGGGAATGATTGGCATCTTGCGATCTCTTTATCAGAAATAAAGAAGTCTGAACCTGAATAAATATATCTGGATCTAGTCGTTTGTGTATCAACAGGCTCATTCATAAATACCATTTTTTGACTCCATCCCGTTTTCTTATTGTGTTTTGCAATATTAAATTCAAAAATTTCTTTTGTTTTATTTCTTAAACACCAAGCTCCGGCACCAATTAATGATTTGCAAACTCTAGGCCTAATAGTCGAATCATCTTCGCAAACTTGAGAAAATGATATTGGTCTTTCATCAAACCCTAAAACAAGCTTAGGCAGTTTTAAACTTTTTTTCTTAGCTATAAAAAAAGTCCTCTCTCTTTTTTGAGGAACTCCCATAAAAGCAGCGTTTAAAAGAAATAACTGCAAGTCATAGCCAGCATGATTAAACATCTGAGCTATTTCTTTCACATAGCCTTTGGCTTTTCCCACCACAAGACCTTTAACATTTTCAGCCACGACAATTTTAGGCTGTAATGTTCTGGCTGTCTCAATAAAATGAAAAAACAAATCATCAAGAACTTGGACGGCCTGGCCTTCACGGAACTTTTTATTTTTTCCCCATGCTTTTTCTCTAGATCCTGCCATTGAAAAACTTGAACAAGGGGGAGAGCCATCAAGAATATCTAAATTAAATAACTCTTCAGGTAATTTTTCCCGCGGGATTTTATTAAACTCTTGAACGCCCATTAAAAAACTATGTTTTGGATTATGATTTGTTTTATAAATTTTCATCATTTCCGGATCTATTTCAACGCCGCCAAGGACTTCAAATCCTGAAAGCTTATAGCCCATTGTCGAACCACCACCACAGTGAAAACAAGAAAACACTTTGTAACCATTAGGTTCAATTTCTTTTAAATCTGTAAGATTCCATGGCCCTGTTTTATGAATTGTCTTTACCACTGTCGTCCCATTCAAAACCGCATTTAGGGCACTGATGCTGAAAGTTATCAAATGAACCAACATCAAGCTCGCTGCTTGAATTTTGAAGCTCTTTTTCTTCAATGCTAAAATCATCAAGCCCCAATAGTTCAAAATCCATCTCACCAAGATCAAGATCCTTGATGCTCTGAATCATCATGTTATCATCATGACTCGCGAGCTCTGCGATCTTGTTATCAGCGATCATGTCTTGAAATTCTTGGGCTTCGTTTTCGTAGTCTTGAAAGTCAACTGCCGCTTGAGTCCACCCAAGGGCCTTGAGCGCCATCAGTCGGCCATGGCCTTTGACTAGGTAGCCTGATCGGTTAGATACCACCAAGGGCGAACGTTGACCCTGATGCTTGATGATCTTAGAGAGCATCGCGATTTGCTTATCGGGATGTTGATTAGCGTTTCTGGGGTTTTCAATAATATGATCAATGTCCACGAGCTTGTCGTAAGCGCACTTGAATTCCATGGCTGCCTTTTTCTGAAGATGCCAAAACAGTGTCACATTAAGTTGAACATTTTTCAAACTAAAAAAGGCCTACAGCCTTCAACGAGAAAAAGAACTGTGGGCCTGAGAGTGCGTGCGATTGCATGATGCTATTCGGTGAGAAGACTGTTTTTCATTATCTCTTTTATCTGGGCGTTTTTTATGTTCTCTGCTGCCCAGCGTCTATAGTCTTCTGGGATTTCTGACAAGGGGAGTCCTTGATGTTTACCAAAGGGCATTGTCCACTCGGACTCATCTACTGTCATGGGTAGGTCACTAAATATTTGAACACTGGTTTCATAATCATAGAGCCTGTGCCTGATCCCACCTCCAGCGTTTTTATAAGTGTGCAGGACTTTTCTGCGATCATGATAATGCTCATCAATTAAATGGGATTTGAATCTCGAGAAGTCAGGACCTTCAAAGGGCTCATTTATGCTCATGTCGACAATCCAACACATCGCTTTACCGGTGAAAGGATCTTTTGGAAGTTCCACTTTTCCTGATTTTATCTCATGCCTTTTGTACTTCATAAAACTGCCTCCAAAATAGCCTTTTACCGATCAACCGATTACCAATCTCAAATAACTTAGTTCGTGAAAAAAATTTTTAATTTTTATTTATATATATTATATATATTTATTTATTTATAATAATAAAGAAAAGGTTGGTAGATTGGTAAAATAAACAAATCCTACTAGTGATTTCAACAACTTCCAATCTACCAATCTAATTATAAAACCCAATCTTAGCTCGGTTTTTAAATAAGTGAGCTTACACATTATTCATCCCGTCACGAAAAATCCACGAATAACGCTCCACTCCATCCACGAGGACGGTTGGAATCATTCTTGCATACACCAGGGATGGATTTCATAAAAGGAACAACTCGAATTTCAAAACTTCGTCGTTTGAAGCGGTGCTTCTCGCCAGCAAATTTATTAAAATGTCCCCACAAACTCTCGGTCGACAGGAAGGGATCACCACCTATATTCTTCTTAAAAAATTCATTTTTATCATCTTCAGACAGCGTCTCGTAAGATCTGATATGTGTAGCTACAAAGTCAGCAATTGGATCAGATTGTCTGACAAGCTCTTGATACCTGTCCTTGCCGTCTTGGATTTCAGTGAAGCTTCCACGCTCCTCGACCATTTTAAAGGCGATTAAGCACTTGTGAATGATTGAGCCGTACTCGGGCGCAATTTTTTTGAATATGTTTTTAATTTTAAGCTCTGGGTTTTTCTCAAGGTCCGTAACGCATGGCACAATAATAAGGCGACGCTGCATCCCACTTGTGGTATCTGGCAGAAAAGGCATTTCATTATAAGAGATTATGAATTTAGCGTAGTTTACAAAAGAAAAGGCTCCCATGTGTTTAAACTCAGCTTCATAAGGATCATTCCCAGTGAGCTTTTTTAAGGGCCCGCTGGCACTAAAGGCAGACTTTGGCTCTTCAGCACAGAAGTTCACAAGCTTTCCCACAAGGCCACTAGCTGAGAACCTGTTGTCTTTAAGGGACTCTAAAGCCACGGACGATATATTTTTCATACCCACAAGGTTTTGAACAATATTAATAAAGGTGGTTTTTCCGTTAGCACCTGCGCCATCAAGAATCAGTATTTTATTGAAGTTCGAGTAATCACAGCCGCTTAGAACATAGCCGATAAACTCCATGAGGAGTTGTTTTTTGTCTTCTTGTTGAGAGGATATAAGGTCGAGGAACTTATCAAAGACAGGGGTATCTGTTTTTTCGCAGTAATCGTGTTCAATTTTATAGGTGAAGAACTCGTCTTGGTCGTGTGGGACAAGCTTCATCATGTCTTTTAGGAGAATACCGTTTTTAAGATTGAGTTTATTTCTAGGGTTAATGAACTCGCCGTGGTAATAGCAACGTGTCCTGGCCATTTTAACGAAGTTTCCGGAGTGATGTGGGGTCAGTCTTTTTCCCGCCAGATCGTAGATGTATTTTTCAATGCCAAGTTTATCAATGGGCTCGTAGAAATCCCCGTTTGAAATGTAGTTCATGTTTTCTTTTGACTTAAGGTGCATGACCTTTTGAGCGTACTCGGCAAAGCCATGATAATCGGGCACGGGTTTTTTCTTCCCTTCAGGGTCATCGATGTAAAACCCAGTCTTTAGCTGTGGGAAGAGCTTGTATTTTGGATCTGGCTTAATGCTCTCGAATATTTCCTTTGCAAACTCGGTGGCGTTTTCTTTGGCATCTTTTGATTTTTTAAATTTCACGGGCCATTGGAAATAAAGGAAGCTCTCGCCTGTATTGATTTTTTTGTCAGCATCTAGGAGTTTTTCAACAACGGACTCAAAGGGCTCATCCATGTACCTAAGCCTTGATCCAAGGCGACTTAAATAGTTGTGTGATCCTTTCTTGCACCTGCCTGGCAGGCTATAGAGCTCCATGGAGGTTTCTTTCTCACCCGCCACGGGGTCAGGCCTTAGTCTGTGGTTTATTTCATCAAGCCACTCTAGGATTTTTGGATCAAGTAGGGGTAGATCATCAATGTCAATTTCAGTGAGTTTATTTCCGACCCACTCGTAGTAGACGCCACTTGGGTGTTTGCTTGGTGGCAGGACAGCCTGATTCCCAGTTGATAGGATTTCAACATCGATGTGTTTGAACTTTTGGGCTTGCTCTCCGTTGTAGCGATAGAATCTAGCGGGTGGTTTTTTCCTATTGCCAATGCGTCCACAAAAAACTGGTGGGAGCATTTTCGTAAGCTCTCTTCGAACCTCTACTTTTTTGGGGTTCACATCATCTTCTAGAATATCGATATCAAGGCATATGACGCCACTTGCTTCGCCGCAAATAAGGCCAAGGCCTTCGGATCTCGGCCACACCCAGTCATATTCGGGGCTTATTATTTGTTCTCCCCAGAGGCTCTGCCAGCCCCTACCAGCAACAGGTCGCTTTTCGCCATTAACAGGCGTTACCGAGTACCCGTGTTCTATATATTGTTCTGCCAGTTCTTTGATATGTGTTTGCTGCATCTAGTTGTCTCCCATGTTGAGTTGACTATATATGGAGACGAGCATAAGGTTATGCACAGACTTATCCACAATAGTATATGTTTAGGGGGAGATGGCTGCCTCCCCCAAGCAAGCCCGCTCATTAAAGCTCTACCCTCAATCAAAAATCAATAGTTGACACTCCCTCACCATGTAAATAATTTAAGTGGTGAGCGCTTAATACGATTCATCGATAGTACGAGAGTGGTTTGCTACACACACTTATCAACTAGAAGTGTTAAGCGCTCGATTTTTCTGTTGACCTCACGCTCATTCAAAGCCTATACAAATATAAACAAATATTATTAATAGGGGGTTCTATGAGCTTAGAGGACGAGATCCGCGAGCAAGCATCAGTTTATTCAAAAGAGTTAGATAGGGTGAAGGATCAGTTTGCAGACTATCAAGAAGAGTTCTCAAAGCTTTCTGGGCTTTGCGACGCTTTCGAGAGTGAGCTTAAGCGCGCAAGCGAGAAGTGTTCGCTCTATGAGAATCTCTTAAGAAGAACAAGAGAGTTGATTCATGAAGAGGACTTTGAGGGTATCAAGCGCATCCATAGCGGCCTTGATATAAAGCTGTGACCCCAGATGAGAAACACCTACTGACATTTCTAATTATGCTAATCCTAGGCTATGCCAGTGGATTCTTATTATTTTTATTGTCGGCCAGTGTGCCGATTGGAGGGTGAGTTATGATCCCAGAAAAAATCCGTTTATGGATCGAGGAGCGTTGGCCAGAAGAAAAAGATCATCCCATGGGCGAGTATTCTGTTGGCAATATCATAAGAGAAAAACAACAAGAATCCGCCACCGAGACCGCAGAGCATTTGCTTAAAGATGTTCAGGACTTGGTTGAAGGATTGAACCTCCTTTATCTTGGCGATTGGTCATCAATTTCTGGGGCTGAAACTTATAGCGATTATGCCGAAGAATTAATGGACAATTGGAACCAAAAGTACGGGGAGCAATCAGATGGAGGGTAAAAAGACATTTTATATAAAGCCAAATGACTGCAAAGACATCGGGTGGGCCTACGAGATAGATGGGGCTGAGTATGCTGGCAACCTTGTTATTGATGTTGATAAAACTATTATTATTAAAGGCGACCAGATAGTTGAAGGTCACCAGAGAGTTAAAGGCGACCAGAGAGTTGAAGGCGACCAGAGAGTTAAAGGCGACCAGAGAGTTAAAGGCGACCAGATAGTTAAAGGCGACCAGAGAGTTAAAGGCGACCAGATAGTTAAAGGCGACCAGAGAGTTGAAGGCTACCAGATAGTTGAAGGTCACCAGAGAGTTGAAGGTCACCAGAGAGTTGAAGGTCACCAGATAGTTGAAGGCGACCAGAGAGTTGAAGGCGACCAGAGAGTTAAAGGCGACCAGAGAGTTAAAGGCGACCAGAGAGTTAAAGGCGACCAGATAGTTAAAGGCGACCAGAGAGTTGAAGGCGACCAGATAGTTAAAGGCGACCAGAGAGTTGAAGGCTACCAGATAGTTGAAGGCTACCAGATAGTTAAAGGCGACCAGAGAGTTGAAGGCGACCAGATAGTTAAAGGCGACCAGAGAGTTGAAGGCTACCAGATAGTTGAAGGCTACCAGATAGTTAAGTCAAAATCTATTGTCGGCCACTGCAAGTGGATTGTCAGATATTCTAAAGCCCACATTTTTATTGGTTGCAAATCCAAAACCACAAAAGAGTGGGAGGCCTGGTTTGCTTCAGACAACGAGTATGAAACTAGCCGTGACTCGTTGGCGTTCAATCAGATTTATAAGACGTTCTTGATGGCTAAGGTAGCGCAAGAATATGACAAGGGGTTATCAGATGGAGAGTCTTGAGGAGAAGCGGGATAAAGAAGCTAACGAGTACATGGAAATTAATGATTTTATGTCTGCACTAAGAGTCTCTGGAAGAGAAGGTCAAATATACACTAATGAGATTGTAGAAGGCTGGTGTATAAACTCTTTTAAGGTCGGCTGGGACGCTTGCCAGAAAGAGATGGAAGCTGAATTAAATTCTTTAAGAGAATACCAAACACACATTTACGATTACGTTCAATGTAGCAATAATACGAGCCCAAAGTTTCTTGGCTACCATGTTGCTGAGGCTCTTGTTTTAGACCACAAGGAATCTAAAGAAGAGATTAAACGGCTTGGGGAGAAGGTTGAGGAAATGCGGGGGGCGTTGGAAAAGTGTGCTCAGTTTAAAGAAGAGTGGACTAATACTTATGGCATCAGACAAAAGTCACGCCCAGCCTGTTCAATTGAAGCTAGAGAACTTTTAACCAAACTCCAAGAATACGAAAACCAACAACCAAAAGGAGAACAAAAATGAAAAGAATAATCGAAGAAACTGATAATCAAGGGCTTGAATCGCTTTTAGGTGAAAGAGTGCTTTTAATGTGCGCTGGATATTTTTATGAAGGCAAGCTGATCGGGGTTAGCGAGCAATGCGTGGAGCTTTCGGATCCATCAATTGTTTATGAAACAGGAAATTTTTCTGAAGCCAATTATGCTGATATACAAAAATTACACGTTAACAAGTGGTTTGTGTCCGTTCCATTGATTGAAAGTTTTGGATTAAGCAAATGCAAGTAGCATTTCCTGGATATAAAAAAAGATATTGGAGCTGGAGCTGGAGCGGGAGCAGGAGCGGGAGCTGGAGCAGGAGCGGGAGCTGGAGCAGGAGCAGGAGCGGGAGCGGGAGCTGGAGCTGGAGCAGGAGCGGGAGCGGGAGCAGGAGCGGGAGCGGGAGCTGGAGCTGGAGCAGGAGCGGGAGCGGGAGCAGGAGCGGGAGCGTATGAAAAACCAACAGGGAGGCGAGGGGTGAGTTTTGTTTCTACCGACCCACAGAACCACAAAGGTGACAGCGATATTTGGCTTACGCCACTTGATTTAATAACTAGGTGCGGGTTTTATAACTATGACCCTTGTCCTTATCGTGGCCACGAAACAGCCGCAAAACTAGAATTAAAAGATGGTCTCAAATCAAAATGGCAAGGTAAGGTTTGGCTTAATCCCCCCTACAGTGAGGCTGATGTTTGGGTTTCTAAACTGATCGAGCACGGCTATGGATCTGCACTATTGTTTGCTAGAACTGGGTCAAAATGGATGCAAAGAGCAATGAGAAGTGCAGACAACATTTGTTTTATAAAAGGCAGAATATCTTTTATGAAGCCCGATGGGACATATGGGCACAACGCTGGTGCAGACTCTATGCTTTTAAATTTCGGGTGTGAAATTAATGACAAGTCTTTAGGGCTTATTTTAAAAAGGTAAAGGGCCAACAATGACCTATGAAGAAGCATTGGAAAAAGCGGCTGAAAAGTATGTTTTTGAAGAAAATGGTCATTTCTTTAGTAACAATAACGATGAGGCAGCAAACAATTTTACTTCTTTCAAAGCAGGCGCACAGTGGGCGATGAAATATATTGCAAAAGAAACAGCAAAGAAAATGAAGGCCCAATCGGGCAAGGACTCAAGTGGAAAAGCATAACTTAAGACTCTGTGCAGAGTATTTATGGGACGGCTACCCGCAAGCAGTCGCCGTCCTAGGCCAGCTGCAACAGTTCAAACGCTTTGATGAGATTATTTTGTGGCTCATGCGAAACAAGATTCGAGGCAAAGACTTGATTGATTTCTTCAGTGACGCTGAAGGAGTTGAGACTCGTGGTGTTCTCATGGGTGTAAAGAAAATATTGAACTACATTGATAACGATAAAAATGGACTCAACATAAAGGATTTAAAACTATGACAAACGCAAAAGACCCCGTGTACCCGCAGACAACAACAGTTGAAGTGCAGAGCAAGATCAGGCATCTCACACCTT
>Ga0210043_1000608_pt1 | contig 37218 bp, 42 predicted proteins | sample CryGeymet201501t_FD_183990 | JGI IMG/M metagenome (GOLD analysis project Ga0210043, IMG submission 183990) | Groundwater microbial communities from Crystal Geyser aquifers in Utah, USA - Crystal Geyser metaG 2015-01t (SPAdes) (version 2) | ecosystem: Environmental > Aquatic > Deep subsurface >... | reverse complement strand
AAATCTCCTCCGCAGACCAATCAAATGATTGCTCCGCAGACCAATCATTGTCTTTGATATTCCATTGAGTATTGTCTTTGAGTATGGTCATTGTCTTTGATAATCATTGAATACAGTTGAACACACCCTATGCTTTTCGAATTAAATACTTCAATACACCATTCCCCCTACGACCAAGACCACTATTTATAGAAACGATAAATAAAAAGAAACAACCAAAGGAATATTATGGATGAAGAATACATTGAAGTAGAGTTGGATACAGACGCCGTCTCAGGTGAAAGCATACCAGACTACGAGATTACAAATCCACAACTTAAAAACTTAGCACGAATACTGTCAACCGACCGCCTTGGTACAATCACTGGCACTCTAATGGATCAAATACGAGAAGATGACAACTCAAGACAGGATTGGTTAGCTAAACTTGGATCTTGGTTAGCAGTCTACAATCAAGAAGACTATAATGCTACTCAAGAACCCTTCCTTGGTGCATCAAAAGACCACGTTCCTATTCTAACCGAAGCAGTAAACCAATTCAGTAATCGAGCAATTCAAACACTGTTCAATCAAAGTGAATTTATACGTTCCAGACCATTTGGTAATATCACGCAAGCAGACTTAGATGCAGCTAAAAGAGTTGAAAAACATATGAACTACTGCCTTATGATTAAGGATAAGAGTTATAAAACGCGCTTAAAACAAATGCTTAAAAGCCTTCCACTTTACGGCTCATTCTTTAGAAAGCGTTTCTTTAACACTCTTTCTAATAATGTGGAGGTGGTGAATATTGAACCCAAGGATATGATTATTCCGCAGGGCACTCAACCCTGTCATATTTCAGAGCTTGACCGTAAAACACACCGTTATTGGATTACACAATCAAGAGCCCGCAGACAATTCACCAATGGATTCTTTACAGAACTGCTTAAGCCAGAACCACAAGACACAGCTAATCCAGACCCCGTAACCAGCCAACAGAACTCTAATCAAAAGATGGATCAAGCAAAAGGTAGAAACTTAAATGGTTATATTGAAATCTGGGAATGTCACACATTTTTAGATTTGAACGATGATGGAATGGAAATACCAGTTATAGTTTGGATTGCGCCAGCTACCAGTAAGATAGTTCGAATAGCTGCAAGATACCGTGTCAACAAACAAAAAACCACAATCAGTTCCGCACCCTCTACTTTTGACCCCACAATAACCCAAGGCATTATGGCGGATAATCCCGAATTCGGTGAACCCGAAGATTACGAACCCATAGAATATTTTACGCACTTCTTTTATCAAACCAATCCCAATGGCTTTTATGGCGAGGGAATGGGTACACTGCTTGGTGAAACAAATCGCTCTGTAAATAGAATGTTACGTCAATCCATTGATGCGGGTACATTATCCAACATACCTTCTGGTTATGTTGACGAACGAGTAGGCATACCAAAAGGTGAAACACGATTGAGACTTGGAGAGTTTTTAACTGTTAATGCGGCTGTGGATGATATTCGAAAGGGTATTTATCAACACCAGTTTGCGGGACCAAACCCTGCGCTTATACAGCTATTTCAAGCAGTAGTTGCAAGAACCGATCGCTTGGGTATGCTTACTGAGGCTGTTACCGGTACAACTGAGAAAGTTATACAGCCTACTACTTTCCTTAACTTAATAGAACAAGGATTACAACCATTTACCGCAGCTATGGTGAATGTCACAGACGCATTAACAGAAGAATTAGGCGCTATCTACAAACTTATTGGCGAAAACTTAAACTCGGAAGAATATTGGGCTGTATTAGACGGTGATGAATTAAAAAGTCAAACCGTTAGCCCACTGGATTATCAAATAGATATGGATATGACCGTTATTGCTGATCCTAAACTGGCAACTGACAAACAACGAGAAGATAAAGCACAGAGACTATTTGAAGTGCTTATGAATAATCCCTTGTTACAACAAAACCCAGAATACATTGACCGTGCTTATAGAATGCTTCTTGCAGCCTATGAAGTGCCCAACATAGACGAGTTGTTGCCTCCCACACAAAGCGCAGCAGCGGCCACACAAGCCCCAGCAGGCCCAGAGAGCACACCAGCCGGCATACCGCCTGAACTGTTAGCTGCACTGGGTGGTGGCAGCGCAGCCGCACCCACTGGACCAGTGATGGCACCTCCGGGAGCACCACAGGGAGCGCCGCAATGATAACCCGAACACAGATAAAAGAATGGTTAGATGACGTCGTCACGAGAACAATCTTATTAGAGTTTGACAGATTATATGACGCTAACAAGCGTATTCAATCTATTTCCACTCTGGAAGAATTGTATCAACTTAAAGGCGCGCATAATGTTATCCGCGAGATAGCAAATCCCATAAATAAACTAAAGGATATTATAAAGGACGAAAACGATGGTTGATTACATATTACCCGGTGAAGTGGCAAGACCAGTTAACATACTTAATGACCCTAACCTAACCGAGTTGCAGATTAGAACACTTATTGCTAACTCCGCTCTTAATGGGCAGGATGGCGCTTTTAGAACTGATCCTGTTGAACAGTATTATCGCAGCCTTGCGGCGCGTAGCCTTTATAATCCACAAACAAAAAGCCTAAACGACTATTATACAGCACTCGCACCCATTGAAGAACTTTACTTGAGAAATGTGCTTGGCATTCAGGGCAATGACCCACAATCAGTATTCACTGCTCTTGGTGGGCAAGTAAGACAACCAGTCGTTCAACCACAACAAGTAGCACAAACCGTTCAAGCCCTACAGGGCGGTAGTGATAATTCAGGCGGGCGTGATCGTGATCCTTTCAGTCAACCAGTTGCAGCTACAAACCAACGATACGGTGATTATGACGTAGGCGGTGGCGCCGTAACAAACTCACCATTCGGATTAGCAGATACACAACGAGGTTTCTACGGAAAAGACTTTTCAACCAATCCATATAACCAAGCGGATTACTTTAATGATATCTACGGTGATACAGCACTTGGCCCCGGCTTAGACAGCATATATAATGATACGGCTCGTGAACGCACCGCAGCTAATCCACAAACTGCAACCTCAACTGATGATACCATTGTAGATATACCCGGCTTAGGCGAGTTTACTGCCCGTGACATAGCCAGTGGCTTACTGTCCGGCTTTGGCGGCGCGGTGGGCGGCCCCGTCGGCGGCGCATTGGGTATGGTAGCTGGTAGAGCACTGGGGGGCGCTTTTAGTGGCGGCGTACCCTCTATAGGCACTGCACAGACTGGCACGCCTCGTACCACTCCTGAGAGCCTCATAGCAGCCAACCCCGGCGCGTATAACACTGCACAACCTGCACAGACTGCCGCTCCCGCAGCGCCCGTCACAAGAACACCAGACAGCTACGCCCGAGACGATCAGGGCCGAGCCCTACGTGACGATGGCAGCGCCATATCGGGTTCCGGTGGCAACTCAGACCGTTCCGGTATTGATAATCAACGAGATGTTGAAGGCAGCTTTGGTAGTCGTGCTAATGCGCCCGCAGATAGAAACTATTCACCACAAGACGCCAGCAGTTTTGGCTTGCCTGATTTGGGTGATCGTAGCGGCGGCAGCTCCAATTCATCCAGTAGAGGCGGTTGTTGGATATACTCCACACTTTATAGATTGAAAAAAGCCGACAAACGAGATTTGTTAGTAATTTATCGTTATCACGAGCGGCTACAAACCCCACAAGACTATAAGGGGTATGTTGCTTGGTCAAAGCCAGTAAGCACACTATTTTCAAAGAGCAATTTTATTGCGAATACATTCTCTTATTGGTCAAAAGAATATGCTGGCGCTAAAAAATACAGACTTGGCATAAGCAAATCTATCTCATTAAAGCAGTATATAACTGAAATCCTATGGGATAGCATAAATAGAGTTAGTGGCTTAATTGTAGGGCTACGTGAGAGAGAACAAGATGAGCAAAACAGCACCCAACAGGGCGGAACTGTGTAGACTTAATAAGTTTCTACATAATCGCATTACAGAACTTGCGGCAGATGACCCCCGCATTGTTTTGGAAGTCATAAACTTTTTTTCCCGTAATCCTGAATTAATAACCCGTGTATTTGGTCCCAACACCACATACATTCTAACCAGTATGGACTATTGGAATGATTATTATGACGGAAAGAAATTAATTGATGGAGAAAAAAATGAATGAACGAGAAACAATAACCGTAGATGGCGCAACCTTATATAGTGATTGCCCTTTTACACCGAAATTTGCGAGAGTTGTATTGCAACGAGAAGATATGAAGAGCAAAGGCGGGTTAATAATACCCGAAGAAATCGCCCGTAGAAACGCCAGAAATGAAGGCTTGGTAGTTGGTATTGGTCCCACAGCACAAAATGTGGAACTTGGCGAAACAGTTATGTTCGGAAATTTTTCGGGGGCCTGGATAGAACGCGAAGGCCACGAATATTATATTGTACAAGATGAAGATTTATTGGTGAGAGTTAAATAATGAGTGATTTAGAAATAAACAAAGATGGCACGATTGATATAGAGTTTGGAACGACCGAAGCTAATCAATCCACAGAGTCAACAGAAAAACCAGAAAGCAGTTTCAAGCCCGCAGAGCGCCAAGAACCCACAGAAGCCCCTGACACTGGAAGCAAAGAATGGTTTGAAGCAAAAGCCAAACCACAAGAAAACACAGAAAAGCCAGAACAAAAGAAAACTGAAAAGCCCGGCTATGATTACGTGGAATTTGAACCCGAGGTTCAAGCACGTTTCAACAGAGTATATGGACAACTCAAAGCCAGCGATAACAACCTAAAAGAACTGACAGCACAAAATAAAGCACTTGCGGAAAAATTAGAAGCTATTGAACGCGAAAAAGCTGAAAAAGAACGTCAATCACAACTTACCACTCTACAGCGTGAAATAACTGACGCACAGAGAAAAGGCGATTACGAAGCTGCTAATGTTAAACTCAGAGAACAGCTTAAACTGGAATCCAAAGAACTGGAAGTAGAACCCATAAGCAAAGCCACTCAGAGAATATTGGACGCAGACACACCTGTTGAAGCTAAGTTTGTTCAAATGCTGAGTCCAGCACAACAGGAAAAGGTTATGGAGTTTTTTGATAACCATCCATATGCCGTAAATGACAACATAAAAGCAGCCGCTCTAAAAAGTGGCGCAGAATATTGGGCACAAAACCCCGGCGTTGAATTAAGAGCAATTGCACAAAAGATAGACGAAGAACTGCATCGCTTGGGTAAAACATTCGCAATAACACCAAAAGCGATTAAGAATGACGAACCACAACGAGATAATATAAATAAAAGACAGGAGCCAAGTGAGGTTATGACGGGAGACCGTACAACCGGCGGAAACTCTAATCGTGTTCGTTTAACACAGGATCAGGCAAGAGTAGCAACAATGCTATTTCCTGACTTGGATAAGGACGCAGCGATTAAGAGATACGCACTACAGCTTCAAAAGATTGGAAGGATGAGCTAATGGTTAAAAAAGTTGATGAGTTATTTGAAGATGAAGGCGCACGTGAAGTTGCACCCACAACAGTAACAAAGAAGGGCAATACCAAATGGAAGCCCGCAAACATTTTAGAACTTAAAAACAAAGACCCAAATTATGCCTATAAATGGGCAAAGCGTGATGAGAGCAATATACAAAGATACGAAGAAGAAGGTTGGGAAGTTGTAGACTCCAAAACCGATTCCGTAAAAAGCATTAGAGCTAACGGAATTGATAATGGCGCACAAACTGATACTACCATTAAATCGAGAGAGTTTATTCTTATAAGAACACCAAATGAAAACGCCGAAGCAAGACGGAATTATTATAAGAGTATTGGTGATGAGATGATTACGGCGATAAAAACTACCGCAGAAAATGCTATTCATTCAGATGGTGGCAAAGTATATGGTAGAATGAAAATAACTTAATCTTATAACAAGGAGAACATAAATGGCTAACTCAGCACAAGCATTTGGCTTTGTTCCTGTTAGAACACTTGATGGCACCGGAGCAACAGCTACCGTTCGTTTCGCCAAGAGTGCTGCTACAGGCGACGACGCTCGTATTGCGGTTGGTGATCCCGTAAGATTGGTAAACGGAACCGTAGAAAAACTACTTACCGCAGACATTTCAGCAGCTTCTGGCACTTACTTAGGTGTTGTAGCTAATGTTCTAAATGCAAATGGTAGACCAAAAGACGCTTTTTCTGGTTCTGGATCAATCTCAACAACCGCAAACACAACCGACCTATTCGATGTATTTGTACAAAGTGAAATTGTATATCGAGTAGCAAGCGACTTAGACGCAATAACACCAACAAGCGCCGCAAGATACATTGGTACAAACGCCAATGTTGTCTTTACCGCAGCTACTGATGTAGATAATCGTTTAGGCGCATCAACCGCAAGATTAACATTCACAGGCACACTTTCCGCAGACGCTCCATTTAGAGTAGTTGGCGTATCTCAAACTGTAGCAGATACAACCAATACTATTTTTGAAGTTATTGGAAATGCTACTGTGTATAAAAATGGAAAGGCATAAGGGGTAACATAATATGCAAAACGTAATGACATCTAACTTTGCCTCACTATTATGGCCCGGACTTGAAGCCATATTCGGTGATTCCTATAAGGCACAAGAATTAACTCACAGACGACTATTCAAAGTTAAAAAGAGTATGAAAAGCTACGAGCGCGTTCAGGGTATAACTGGATTGGGCTTGGCACAAATCAAAAATGAAGGCGCAAGCGTTGCCTATGATAGAATGTTGGAAGGTTTCCTAAAAGAATATGTAAACGTTACATACGCTTTAGGTGCTTCTGTAAGCCGTGAAGCTTATGAAGACGACCAATATGACAAAATCAACAAGCAACCAAAGCACATTGCTCGTTCAATCGCAGAAACACAGGAAGTTGTAGCTTTCAACGTATTAAATAACTCATTTAGTACTGAAAAAACAGCAGACGGCGTTTCAATAATGAACTCAACCCATCCTTTAGTGGGCGGTGGTACAGCAAGCAACATGTTGGACACACCAGCAGATTTGGCTCAAACTTCACTACAAGACTTGCTAACAAACATTGGCTTGGCTGTTGATGACAGAGGCAAAAGAATTAAACTAATGCCAAAGAAATTGATTATTGCCCCACAAAACCAATGGACAGCACAAGAATTGATAAAAAGCGATCTTTCTGTTCAAACTGTAACCAACGGTGGTACTGGTATTACTAATACAAACGCTCTAAATACACTAAAAGGTGTATTAGAAGTTCATATGAGTCCATACCTAACTGACCCTGACGCTTTCTGGGTTATGACAGATGCCGAAGAAGGATTAACATACTGCGAACGTGCACCAGTGCGTTTCGAACAGGACAACGAATTTAACACATTCGCGATGAACTTCATTGGTTCTGTTAGATTTGCTGTTGGTGCAACTGACTGGCGTTGTTTGTTTGGAACAGCAGGAGCATAATCAGCGGTTTTTATTTAAACAATAAGACTGCTCACAAGCTGATTATACAAGGGGGCCGGGTAACTGGCCCTCTTTTGTTTTGAATAAATACAATATGAGCAATACCATAATCGTACCCGCACCCAATACAGTTTCTGATGCCGTTGCAGGACAACGAGAAGCTTCTGTTGATATACGCAATCGCACTTATATGGTTGATAAAAGAAACTTTTCAGAAACAGTAGAACCCTACCATAAAGCTACAGGTGATACGCTTTTCTCAATATCGGACTGGGGTTTAACTGAAAGCCCATTTATCTATAAATACAACTGGGGTGCCACTAACGAAACTCCTTTTGCAATTGATTGGGGTGTAATATGAGTAGTGCATTAAGTGTTCAAGTTAGAATAAGACGCGGGACAGCTTCTGCTATATCCACATTTACTGGCGCGGCGGGCGAAATAATATACAACCTAACAACCAAAACCATACATACCAACGATGGCGTTACTGTAGGTGGAACACCATTAGCCAAAACTTCTGATTTAAGCAATTTCCTTACAAGTGCGACCCAAAGTGAATATGCCACAAGTGCTTGGGTTACAAATAACTTTTTGAGTGCTGGAACAGTATTCCTATCAGCAGCAACCCCCATACCCAGCATAACGGGATTGATAACTGAAAGTAGTGCAGATGCGAAATATCAAATCATCGGCAATTATTTAACTTCTGCTACTCAGTCACAATTTGCGACCTCGGCTTGGGCTGAAAGTGCGTTTCTAAGCGCAGGGACACCCATCCCCAGCACGAGCGGCCTTCTATCTCAGTCCAGCGCGGATGCAGCGTATGTGGCTATCGGCAGCTTGAGTGCGGTCAGCCAGTTCACCAATGATGCAGGCTACCTTACCAGCGCACCAGCGTATGCAACGAGTGCTTACGCAAGTGCAACATACCAGTTAAGAGGAAACTACCTTACTTCTGCTACTCAAAGCCAATATGTCACTTCCGCTTATAGTGATGCAAGATATGTTCAAATAGGAAGTTTGAGCAGCTTATCGCAGTTCATCAATACACCCGGCTATGTTAGCGCAGGCCAACTAACTGCTTATGCCACAAGTGCTTGGGCGAGTGCCAGCTTCGTAACAAGTGCGTATGCCAACTCAACATTTCTGCGAATAAACAATATAACTGGTGTGAATATAGATGTTAGAACATCCAGCCAATCAATCATAGTCTCAGCACGCGCACCCGTTGCCTATGCCACAAGTGCTTGGACAAGTGGCGCTTTTGTAACTTCTGCATATGCTTCCGCTACTTACGTTCAAAGAGGCACTTATTTATTAAGTTATTCAGCAGCAATTCCCTCCAGCGCACAAACACAAACCATTATCGTGCTTGATGAATATATACCGGAGGAAACACAATTTATACGAATGGTTGCCCGTTGTTCAAGTGGCAGTGGCAGCTATTCGGTCACAAAGAATGGTACTGCAATAACTGGCTTATTAAATATCGCAATAACCACAATACAAGTTATCACTTCTGCAACAGCAAACTTGAGTGCAGTATTTGGTGATCGTATCGCGTTAGTCGTTAGTGCTGGTACGGATATGATAAACACCAGTTTCTCACTACACGGCAGGAGAAACAAATAATGTTTGTTATATCTGTATATGATCCTCAGAAATATTATGCCGGTAGTGCTGCTCCCGCAAGTGCAACATACTCAGGGCCGGACTTTAAGGGACACTTCTATTGGCGCAATTATACTCCCGGTTTGTCAAAAACATTCGACTGGACACCAAACAGTACTGACAGCGTTATTTTCATTGCACACGAACATTATAATGATGCTTCATTAGCGGTGTCTGCGCGCCCGTTACAAATAAGTGGCGTAGCAATAAATAGAATAGCCTACAGACAAACAACCAACTTTGATACATTTGGATTATACTGGTATCACAACAATGATGGCGACGTAAAGAGAGTTCAATTCTTAGAATCCGGGGCGAACAATTTCATTAACGATACACAATTCTTAGAAATAGCCAATGTGAATGTTAGCAGCCTTCAAGCGATCACAACTGCCGAATGGTCTGTAAGTTCACTGGGTGATAATCCTGCAATTGAAACAACACTTTCTGTTTTACGCGATCAAGCCGCAATATTAGGTTTTTATTTTGCTAATGTTACTGGAATATCTGCTAAATCAACAAATACGATAAGCCTCTTAAGCGGCTATAGCAATATCGCAATATCCGAGTTAGCAACCGCTATAAGCCCATATACTATTGGTTATGACGCAGTGACAGTAAATACCGCATACTGCAACGCTGGTATAGTTGTTTATGCAGGCGATGGCACTGCAAAAGATATATTAGCGATTTCAGCATCACCCACAAGTGCGCTTTCGAGCGGCACTGGTAATGCGTGGTCAACTCCATCAAACGTGTTCACTTTAAACAATATTAAATCATCACAAACATTGTTCAAGAACATACCACAGCAAACACTTCAAACCCGCAATTTTGGTTTTTCAATCCCGGTAAGTGCAACCATATTTGGAATTCAAGTTTTTGTTGTCAGAAATCGATCAGGCGGAACTACAGGACAAGCAAGAGATAACGTTGTACGATTAGTCAAAGGGGGGGCAGCAGTTGGTGACAATAAAGCGGTTACGGGGGCAAATTGGGCTTTTGGTAACAGAACAATCACTTACGGAAGACGCAATGATCTATGGGGTACCACTTGGACACCTGCTGAAATTAATGCTGATAATTTTGGATTGGATTTTCGCGCAGTTGGTAACACAAGTACAACTAATAGAATAGCAAACGTGGACGCAATATACATAAGAATATTTTACACAGAATAAGGAGACGATATGAAGAAGAAATGTTCAAAATGCAGTAAGAGTGGTTGCACAGGAAAATGTAAGAAATAATGGCAATACGAAACAGAATTAGAATAGGAGATAACTTAGTCATAGACGATAGAACTGGATTTACCATCTACGCGAGTGATGCGGTTGTTGACTATTACGGACAAGTTGTAAAGCGTGGCACAGAGGACGGTCAACACCCACTTGATTTATATGATGGTGTAGTTGATTATATGCGAACAGATAGCCATCCAGAACTAATAAACAACCCACAGGTATTTGAATATGGCTTTCCGCCAGAAGATTGGGGATATACCGCTTTATTGCCAATTTTATATTTTGATTTCTTAAACTTAACTGATTATGTAAATTACTATTATGACTTTGGTGATTTAACGGTTTTTATAAATGGATATGATTATGGCAGTATAACTGAAACATCAGACACACAATATTATTATCAGAGCATATTAAATACAAGTGATCAAACAGAAGATTATGGCTTGGTAAGTGCTACTCTTTCTGCCTTCCCCAACGATTATGGCAGCATTGAAAGCGCCACTCAATACATAATATATACCGAAACGATAAATAATACAGTAGATGAAGCATTTGATTACGGAGCATTATAATGGCAACACAAATTCAGTTTAGGCGTGGTACTGCTTCGGCACATTCCGTATTTACCGGCGCTATCGGTGAAGTTACTTATGACACTACTCTAAATACTATTCGCGTTCACAATTCTGCACAAATGGGTGGATTTGCACTCGCAACCAGAGACTTTGTTACATCAAGCATTGTAAGTGGTGCAAGCTTTGGTGATGGTCTTACTAGCACTTCTGGACAGATTGTTATAGATAATACCATAGCCAGAGTAAGTGCATTAGGCTCCTATTCAGTCACTTTAAGTGGAGGCATAACGAGCCAATCTCTGTCACAAAAATTAGGTGAAATAATTAGTGTTAAAGACTTTGGCGCATTAGGTGATAACTCAACTGATGATAGCGACGCAATTCAAGCCGCTTTATCATTCGTTAGTGCTCGCAATGGCGGGCAATTGTTCATCCCAAATGGCAACTATTTTATTTCGAAAAAGCTTACCTATAAAGGCAACAACCTTAATCTAACTGGCGAGTCTCGTGGCGTAAGTAAAATTATAACCAGTTATAATTCTGGTAATGTAATTGAACTTGGTGATGGGGCAAAAACATATGTCAATAACCAAATATCCAACCTGACAATTAGTTCAATAAGCGCACGAACTGCTGGTGTTAGTCTATACTGCCAAAACCAATTTAAGTTCTTAGTACACAACATTAGCTTTGATCGCCCACATACTGCGATGCACTTTAAACAATGCACACTTGGTACTATTAAAGACTTCGAAGCTCAAACTCCAACCGCAACCAGTGGAATGGGTATCATCGTATCTGGTGGTAACGATCAATATTTTAGAGATGGTATAATCGCTGGCACACCTTTAGACAAGTACGGTGTGGGCTTCCTAATACGAAATACTGGCGCTACTTGGGTTGACAACGTTGGTTGCTTGCTTGGAACCAATGGAATGGCCTTGCAACCGGTCAGTGGAAACAGTATTGAATGGTTATTCGTTACAAACTGCGCTTGGGATAGTGGGTTAGGTAGAGGATTAGTCGTTGAGCCGCTCGGGGGTACTGTCAAAGGCTGTTCCTTCACCCAATGCTGGACATCCAGCTTTGACTTAGAAGGTATATATGTAAACTACTCTGCTGGTTCTGTTGATGGATTACGTTTTAGCCAACATCGCTCATTTAATAATGGTCGAGCAGGCGTTAGCGTACTTAAGGGTACAAACTTTAGATTCCACGATGGTGAAATAACCGGAAATAGTCGGGAATCATTTGGTATTTACCACGGAGTTGAGTTTGCACCAGGGGTAAGCGGGATGAGTATTCAAGGCTGTAGAATTGGAAGCGGTAATGGCTTCCCTGCTACACAAGGCTATAACCTACTTATAAATAATGGAGACTCCAACAATTATATATTAACAGGCAACGACCTGCGTGGATTTTTAATTGCCGCCTTTAGCGATGGTGGATCTGGACCCAACAAGATAGCGGCGAACAATATTTCTTAAAGGAGTGATATGACAACACAAGTTAAATTCCGCAGAGGAACAACAGCACAAAACCAATCATTCAAAGGGACAGAAGGCGAACTAACCGTTGATCTTGGCAAAAAGACTGTCAGAGTACACGATGGTATTACCGTTGGTGGTTATCCTCTCGCATTAGAAGAAGATATTGATATACTGCTTTCAAAAGAAAGTGCTGCTTCTATCTATATAACACCAGCCTCTACTCAAAGCCTAATAGATGAAGCTGCTTTCGCAGGCATTAACGCTGGTGACGGCATAACATTCGTTTCAGGTCAAGTGGCGGTAAATGCCGGTGACGGCATAACATTCGTTTCAGGTCAAGTGGCGGTAAATGCCGGGGATGGCTTAACCGTTGTATCAGGTCAAGTGGCGGTAAATGCCGGGGATGGTATAACATTCGTTTCAGGTAGAACAACGGTTAATAACTCAATAGCCAGAGTAAGCACATTAGCGGCATACATCACCCAAACATCAGCAGATTTGGCTTATACGCCAAATAGTATTGGTAATAATTTTATTACACCAGAATTTTATGGCGCCGTCGGCGACATAATTACAGATGACACTGCTGCTGTTCAAGCGGCCTTTGATAGTGGCAAGATAGTTTTCTTAAATAGCTTTTATAGAACAACCAGCCCAATCGCTATAACCCTAAACTCAGCAAGACGCAGTTTAGCGGTGTATGGCGGCGGAAAACAACAGAGCGGATTTTATATTACGCATTCTGATGTTGGATTAGACATAAAACTTTCAGATGCATCTGCGCCAATTGGTCAATTTAATCAAGATGTTGTTTTCAGAGACTTTGCAGTTGTAAGTAATGGCGCATACGCAGCGGGCACTGGTATTAAAATTAGCGGTCAACCCGGCATTGGCAGTTCAGAACCCGCAATAAGATTTGACAATATAGCTGTAAAACCAATCTCAACAGCACATTACTTTAATATAGGAATACGTTTATCGAATGTGAGAAATGGAACAATCAGCAATTGCGACGTATTTGGCTATTGGGGCAACTACACCGGAATAGGTATTGAATTGGCTGCTGTTGGTAGTGCCGCACCAGTTCATATGCATATTACGGACTGCAATATTTCCCATTACAATTATGGTATTCGTATTCTTCCCGCAAATGTTGGCTTAACAACCAGTGATTATCAAGGTGTACATTTAAGAGGTAATAATATTATTGCGGTCAACTATGGTATACTTGCGCAAAATTCAGATAACCAAAGCGATCAATTAATGATTACGGAAAATCATTGTAATTTTAGAATATCCGGTATCCACGTTGAAGGTTGGAAACGAGTATTTGTTACGGATAACTTTTGTTTGGCCTATGGTACCATTCCGGCATCTACAGCACACGGTATTCTTTTAACAACTACCGGCATAAATTCAATTTATGGATTTGTTAGCAACAATTGCGTGGATTTTAGTTCCCCAACTAATGCCAGCAGTGACGAAAGAGGCATTCGTGTTCTACAAGGAAGTGGCGGCGCAACAAGAGTGTTTTTAACTAATAATATGGTTATTTCTGCTGACACTCAATATGAAGTTCCGGCAAACAATATTTTAACAACAAGTGCCGTCGCTGTAATTGGCGGCGTAAATAATTATTCGGCTTAAGGAGAACAATGGCAACAACAGTAAAATTTAGAAGTGGAAGCACATCAGCACATTCTCTATTCGTAGGGGCAAGTGCAGAACTTACCATTGATACCAGCAGAAAAACAGCCGTTGTACACGATGGTCAAACTATTGGTGGTTATCCACTCGCCAGGCTTGATGATACAACCGACAAAATAACAAAATCCAGTGCAAGAACTACATTTATCACAGAAGCAAGTGCTATTGGTCTAATAAATACAGCCATAATATCAGGTGTGGGATTTGGCAATGGTATTGAAACAAGTGGCGGCGTAACCTTTGTTGATAACACAATAGCCAGAGTTAGTGCGCTAAGTGCATATTTAACAGTTATATCAGCAAGTGCGTTCATCACTCAAACATCGGCAAATTTAGCATACGCACCAAACATTTCAATTCCTGAAACAGTACGAGTTAGCGGAACGGTATATACTATCAGCGCAGCAATTGCGCCATATGTATCAAATACAACATTCAAAATAACAACTAACTTTGGAACATCTACGGCGGCGATCGCACTTGTATCAGGCTTGTATATTGATCGCTTATCAATTGTAGTGTCTGCGCAGGTTTCTTCATTAGATAGAGGTCTTATTATAAGTGATAATACCACAATTAATTCATTAAGTGTAATTGCCAATGCTGAGCGCCCATTAACAGGCGACAGCAACTTAGACGGCTTTATACAGATACGAGGTAGTAATGTTTGTATCAACGATATTTATGCACGCAATTTTGCAAGAGCACTTATCGCTTATCAAGTGAGCGCAGTCCGTCTTGGATATATTCAAACAGAGAAATGTCTAAATTCCATCTTTTTTAGAGAAGTAAATAACAGTTCAATTGAAACCCTAATAACCACCGGCAAAAGTATTCTTACTTCCGCTAACCCGGGTGAGGATGGCTTATTGGTTGAAGACTGCGCAGAATGCAGTTTCAATGTATTGCGAATAGCCGATCAAGGCGAACACGGTATATATATTGGTGGTGGCTCCGCACTCAACTCAAGAAACCTAAACTTCAACTCAGTTGAAACAATCAGAACTGGACAATGTGGCTTTAAGATCAAAGCTAATGTTATTCCCCACCAAAATATCACAATTAATTCCCTTAGCGTTTTTGATGCTGCTTGGCAAAGTACACCCGGACCAAACGAAGATGGATTACGTGTTGAAAATGTGACCGGGTTGAATGTTGGCAATATATTCGTCGCAACACTAAGCGGGGCTTCTTCCTGTTTCTACGGAATGTATTTAGACGGCGTAAGGAACGTTAATATTGCTGGTGGTCATATACGCAATACAAGTAGTCATATGGTTGCTTTCTTCCACGAATACAGAGATTCATTAGATGTGCATTTCAATCAGATAAACGGCGCTTCTATCGGTGGAGACGTTTATGCTATTATCGGTAGCTCAACCAGCTTAATTAGAGATATAACAGTAAATGGTGGGTTTATTGCTGATGTTTCGGGAAGAAGTGTTAACATAACTGGTTTGACCGGTAATGCTGCACCAAGTCCCTGCGTATTTGATTTTTGGGTGCATAACTGCGCATCAGCAGCCAGCACAACAGCAGACGTGGATATTCATTATAACATAAGGCATTATTAATATGACAACAAGATTTAGAAAGGACAGTGACGCCATATTGGATTATCGCGTGAACTGGGCAACATATTTAACTGCTCTTGGTGGTGATACAATCGTTTCAGCACAAGCAATCGCTACATCAGGAATAAGTATTTTAAGCGAAAGCTATACATCAACCGACCATACATTTTGGTTAGGGGGCGGAACTATAAATACTACATACCCGATTACAAGCCGTATCTGGACTACTGCGGGGCGAAGAGATGACAAAACCATTTACATAGCCGTGGAGAACAGATAATGACAAGTACGACCAGAGCAATATTAAAAACCAAATTTGGACAAGGCGACAAGCCTTCTGGAACAGATTTTGCAGATTTAATAGACAGCGCACTTAACTTACAAGATACAGCTACACAATCATTAGCTGGTGCGATCACTGCGCCAACAGGCACTTTCACCAGTTTGAATACTACTACTTTTACACCAACAAACTTGAATACTACCACTGCCAACATCACAACATTAAGTGCTACAAATGCGAATATAACTACGATTTCTGCTCAAAATGTGTATGCAGATCAAGTGATTACAAATCACGCATACGGACAGTTTATTATGACAGGCGGAACGATAAGTTTAACAGCCACAACGTCAGCGGCATTAAGTGGCGTGTTCACAACAGCCCTATCAACTGGCTTTAAGACCAGTGGCAACTCAATAACTTACTTGGGAACCAGCGCAGTGTTTATGGCTACTGTTATTTCAACTGGAACACTTTCATCCGCTGAAAGTACACGAATACATTTCAGCATCAATGGCGTGGATAGAAAGATAGAAACTGGATATGTTAGCGCACTCGCAGCCACACAAACAGCTTATCAATCAAATATATTAGTTGAATTGCCCACAAGTGGAGAAGTAAAAGTTGTATTAGACAGCCAAAACACTACTACTCTTACATATACCAATCAGATTACCAATGTTGTATTTAGGAGATTATAATGAGTTCCGCACTTGATACACGAAGTACAGCCAAAGACATTATAAACTCAGTGCTCAACAAAATGGGTACTACCAGCGTTGACAGTATTGATCAAAACTCATACAGCAGAGTATTATTACAACTCTTGAACGAAGTTATCACAGACTGTGATGATTATGGTGATTGGGAAGAACGATACGAACGAGTTGACGCTACACCAGTCGTGGGACAAGACCTTTATACCTTTTCAACACCAGACCCCATAAAGCGTGTACATCAGATATTTTATAATGATTACAGAGGACCATTAAAGCAAGTCAAAAAGCAGGAAATGAATTATTTAATGCTTCGTACCAATACGCAAGGCAAGCCCAGCTTTTGGAGTGTATGGGGCGTTGATACACAAAATAACCCACAGATTAGAATATACCCAAAGCCACAAAGTGTAGCAAGTTCAGACATATTCATTATGTTCTATTATGCCAAAACACCTAATCTAACCACAGACGATGGTGATTATCTACCTGACTTTCCAGCAAACTTATTGATTAGAGGGTTGTATTACAAAGCACTACTTGAACAAAACGACGGTGAGCAATCCGCACCAATTCGTGCTGCTATGGAAGAATATATGAATGCCAAACGAGAAGCACATAATAGATTTACAAACGACAGCGGAACAAGTGTGAGATTTGTTCCCGCAGGTGGTTGGTTAGGACGTGGATAATGCCAGAAACAAGAATATTGCCCATCGCAGCCAGAGGACTAAGCACCAGCTTTAGTGAAGCAGAAACACCATCTGACTACGCTACAGCATTTACAAACCGCTTCGTAAACGGTTCCGGAGACGCAGAAAAGCGTGAAGGAATTGAAAGCGTGGGTGTGGTTGTTAGTTCAGCACCTAACATAACCGGACTACACGAATTTGTTAATGAGTTGGGGACCAGCATTAAATTCGCAAGTGGCGCCGGCGCTATATGGCGTTATGATGTGAGTGCTTGGACAGAAGTATATGCGTTTTCAAACAAGACAGAACGCATTAAAAGTATTCAGATGGAAGAAAAGCTTATATTCTTCAACGGCGAGGACTTGAATGTATGGACTGACAACGGTAGCAGTTTCAAGATATTAAGGCCGCTTGTTGAAGTAGGAACGGTTGCAAGTGCTACATTCAACACTTTCATAGATAGTGAAGTAAGCAGTTGGAATTTGCAGACTGATGTTAGTGAAAATGACATAGTGTTTTTTCCATCAACCAATCAAACAGCATTAATAACCAGTATATCAGCAGCCACAATCACACATACACGATTAGACAGAACAAACTTTGGGTTTGCTGGTGGAACAACAGGCTCAAGAGCAGGAACCCGTTACGAAATATATGACACTATTGAACTTAATATCTTTGACACACCCGGTGGCCTTTTTAAAGATAATATCGCAACTGCTACTTCTGCAACCAACAACGAGATAAAAGTAAGTGGCGTAACTGATTGGTATTCAAAAGGGTTGCGTGTTAATGATATTATATACAACACAACCAGAGGAACAGGAAGTTATGTTATCAACATCAGTGGCGCAACATTATTTACTCAGGTAGTGAGTGGTCAAACAAATGGCGACAGCTTGGCATTCCTTAAATTCGCAACACCACTTATCTATAACGCGGCTGTTCATTTTGGTAGATTATATGCGATCGACAGCAGAGATAGAAAGAAGCTGAGAATATCAGGAAGCAATAATCCACAAGATTTTACTACCGACAGCGCAAGTTTGGACTTAACGGAATTTGGTGGTACCGTAAGAGGTAATATTTATAACGCAGGTAGCTTGAACTCAGAAGGTGAAACACTAAAGAGCATTGTTAGCTTTCAAAGCTTTTTAATGTTGGGTGGCAGTAAGAACTTGTTCGCTTTTCAAGGCAGTCAGCCATTTGGTGATGGAGCAGACTTTTCACCAATAACAGTTCTACCACAGGGTATTCGTAGTAAAAATAGTTTGATTAACTTGGGTAATGATGTGGCTTGGATTGCTGATAGCGGTATTCAACTTTGGAGTGCTACAGATGCGCAAGCGATAGTTCAAAAATCCATCAGTGAAAGCATAAACGAAACACTCAGAGACATTATCCGTGCTACACCAGAAGATGAACTACAACTTATTCAATACAGCCGCCGTAATTGGTTGATTGCGAAGATAGGCAGTGAACTTTATATCTGGAACTTTGCTCCTATCACTCTTGCGAGAAATTCAACAAGAGATAAAATTATACCCAGTTGGTTTAAGTTTGAAGGAGGCTTTTCAAACCAGTTTACTTTCTGTGTTATGCAGGATGGTGACTTGTGGACAGGTGGCAGTAATGGTGTTGTTAGCCGTTTTGAAACTGGCACTTATGATGACAATGGCGATATTTATCTAACAGATTATCAAACTGGATGGAATCATTTGGATTCTGGTAGAACACAGAATTTGAAGAGTACCAAGTTTATTGAACCGTATTTCGAAACTGGCGATGAAATTAGTTATGAAATAACCTGTGAAGGCGATTGGGATCAAACCAGTTTAGATAGTGTTATAGTAAGCGCATTACCAGAGGGCGCACCTATTGGGTTTTTCACTATTGGTACCAGCAAGATAGGTGGCAGTAGAATATTCAATCCAAAGATACCATTACGAGCGCGAGGAACGGCATTTAGATGGCGCATTACCACACAAGATAACAAGGGACCTGACATATTGGGGCGAATGGCTGTCACGTTCAACCGAATGGGAAGACCATAATTGCGATATTAATAAATAAGATAAAGGGAGTTTTTATATGAGTATCTTTTCCGCGTTGGGATCAGCCGTTGGAGGGCTATTAGGGGGCGGCGCTAAAAGCCAAAAAGCCAGCCCAGCAGAAGTTGCGAGCGGCAAGTATTATGAAGAACTTGTGCGTTTATCAAAACTCAGTGAAGAAAAGACTGTACCAGAAATATTACAAATATATGCTGCTTTAAAAAATGGCACGGACAATCCACTTTTCCAAAAATATATGCAGGAAGAAAAAGACAACTATATCAACCAAAATAGAAACGCTCTTATGGATATGATATTAGTCAGCAATCGTGCTAAAGCCCGTGGTATTGGTTCTGGTGGTTTGATAAATCCAGAAAGACGCGATGAAATGCAAGCCAGAACTATTGGTGCTGCTTATGACACAGCCGATGCAACAGCCAAAGCCGCAGCCAGAACAAGACTAACTGATTTAGCCGGAATGAACAATAATGTTAGTGCTACCATATTGGGCAATGCTGCACCAATACAAAGTGCGGCAAGTGGATTAGGTCAAATAGGACAGATACAAAGTCAACGAGCAGCAGCCAACCAACAACAGAAAGCAAGCACTTTCGCTGGATTAGGCAATATTGCTGGTGGATTATTTGAACGAAGTGATACAGGTAAGAGTTTAATAGACAGCATCTTTGGTGCTAATGATACGGTGGTAACATAATGGGTGTAGGAGCAACATACGGCGCAGATCGCCGCCAAGCAAGAACGGGTCGTAGTGCTATCCTAAACGGTGATCCTGCGCAGAGCGGTCTAAGCACTGTGGGAACAGGCAGCAAAGATCAGGGTATGCCATCGTTTCAAGATCCATTCAGTGTGCCTGTTGGTGGCGGTCAGCCACCAGCACCAGCGCCAGCGCCGGCGCCAGTACCCGTAGACCCTATGAACTTACCAGTAGCGATGGCTCCCGTATCGCAGCCTGCACCCGTTGTAGTACCAGCGCCAGTACCCGTAGACCCTATGAACTTACCAGTAGCGGCACCTGTTGTAGCAGCGCCTGCTGTTGCTCAACCATCAGCACCAGTGGGTAAAATACCACTTGGTGTGAGAAATAATAATCCAGGTAATATTCGCTTCGTTGGACAATCAGGCGCGCAACCCGGTGAAAACGGTTTTGCTAGATTTAATTCATACGAAGAAGGTATTGCTGCGATGGACGCACAAATTATGCGTTATATGAATGGCGCTACAACCGGTAAACCATTAACAAACATACAGGACATTATCAGAAATTGGGCACCATCCAGTGAAAATGATACAGGTACGTATATCAATTTCGTTGCCAGCAAAACTGGTATAAACCCACTACAAACACTTAGTACTGCCGACATTCCGAAGATCAGAGACGCAATGATTGAGATGGAAATTGGTATGTCAAAAGAACAGGGCGCAGCAGTAGCAGCAGGGCAACCATTTGGTGGCGCAACACCGATTACGGCTTTCGCTGGCAGACCAAGTTCGGGCTTTAGTAATGCGAGATTAGATAGTTTATTACAACAAGCAAACGCACCAAATGCAGAACTACAACAGTTATATGAACTTATGAAAGCCAAAGGAGCACAAACACAACCCGTTCGTGATCCACTTGAACGCGACTTAATGGCACTTACTGGTGTTTTAACAGGGCAGTTTGGTAATAAGGATTTCTCCTCTGAACTTGACAAACAAGTTAAGTTTGACCAAGGTATTGTTAAAGACAATAATTCTGCTGAAATGGATTATATGAACAGACTTATTCAGATGGCTACATCACAAAGAAGCTGGGTAGGTCAACAATATGAAAAAGCCAAACGAGAAGCTACAGCAGAAGAAGGCAGAGTATTCAAAGTAGCCGAAGCGGTATTGGGTAATAATCCAGAAACATTAGGTGTTGTATTAGCGGCTATTGGTGCTGATCCTGAAATGGGACCCCGATTAGCCAGTTTCGATGACATTCAGCTAACTCGTATATTCACAGAAAAAGCCAAAGAAATGGGCTTGAGTTTGAACAAACCACCATCAACCCGAGGAAGTAACACTGGCGGCGCTGGCGTAACTGCAACAGGCGAATGGTCATCTGACTTGGATTATATCAATGAAAGCAATTTAACAAATGACCAAAAGAAACAATACAGTAATATGCACATTAACTTGGCTGGTCGATTGGAAGAAGGCAAAGCATTAGCTAACAGCATCAGAGAAAACGCACGCTTTATGGGTGCTGCAAGTCCAATTATTAGCTTATTAAACGGTGTCAACTTCAACGTCAATAACATTTTGGGATTGGTTGACGCAAGTGGTGCATTATTGAGTGACACATACGGCAATCAACTCAGAGAAGCGGCGCGAAATATAGCTGGTATAGACGCACAAAGAACAATGTTGGTGTTCCAAGTTGCAAGAGCATTGAATGGTAGTGGTGTTCTAACTGACGCTGACGTAAGACGTGCTGATCAAATCATTCCTGATCCAAGCGCAATTACTGCCGATCCTATGATAGTTGCTCAAATTATTGAAGGCGAAATTGGTAGACTTGTTAAAAAGGATTATGCCACATTAGAACGACTACACAATTCAATGTACAAGGATGGCAGAAAATTCCCTCTACAGGAGCCTACAGCAAATGCTTCGTCAGCGCCCGCAACAGCAACGCCCGCCGAAAAGCCAGAGTTTGAAACACGAGTAATACAACTTAGAGATAAGGGATTAACAGACGAGCAGATAAGAGACAAGCTGTTAGAGGAAGGTTATGAATAATCTATTAGACAGAATTCGTGCTGTTAAAGCACCCACACAAGCACAATCATCAGCGCCCGAAACAGGTAATTTATTAGACCGTATTCGTGCTGTTAAAGCACCAGAACAACTAAACCGTCAAGGCTTACCAATTATTGGTGAAATAAACACTCGCGGACCTTTTGTTGAAAAGCGATATAGCGAGTTGCAGGGCGAGGAAAAAACATACTTTGATTCAACTAACCCATATTTCAAGGATTTAAATGATCCTAACGAAATGGTTAAATTTAAAATGCCTAAAACAGACACAAGAAGTTTGGATGAACAACTTAAAGGTATTGGCGCTGAAAATGTGGGTGTTGGTGCTGGCACTCGTGCATTAGGCAGTTTAGCAACCAACGAACATGCCAGAATAGGTTATTTTGGAAAAACATTACAGGAAAAATACGGCAAACCCGTTGAATTTGGTGTTGTTAAACGAAATGGTGCTGAACAGTTAGTATTCAAAAACCCAGAAACAGGAAAATACAACTTCATTGATCCAGAAGGCAACAGCTTGATTGGCTTTGGTGACATAGTGGGAGACGTAGCCGACGTAGCTGGTGAAGTTTTTCCAATCGCGGGTGGTTTGGCTGGTGGTATTGCAGGTGCGGTTGGTGGTTTGGCTGGTGCTGCTGGTGGCGCAGGCATCGGGGCGGGTGTTGCCCAAACCGGTAGACAAGAATTAGCAAAAGCATTGGGTGTTCAAACATTCGAAACGACTGGCGAATATCTAAAACCTATAATATACGAAGCTGCTATGGCTGGTGGTGGTGAAGTTGTAGGTGCAGTTGCGATAAAGATACTTAAACAATTTAAAAGCGGAACGAGCATACCCGGATTAACGGCAAAACAGATTGACGAAGCAATCAATAGAGCGGGTGGTGAAGCTGTTGTAGCGGAAAGAAAGTTAAGTGCTGGGCAGGTGCTCAGTCAATATGGAGATGACAATGCTAAAAAGATTGGTGCGGAATTATTAAACGCAGAAGCCGGATTAGCACAAACGACTGATATAATGCGTAAGGCAAAAGGCGCACGTGAACTTGGTTTGAGCACCGCTGTTAGAGACAAAGTTGATGTAGCACCCGTAGCCAGAGAAGAAGTAGTGGCTGCTGGTAGAGTGGTACAGGGCGCGGCTACTCGTGAACAGGAAAGATTGGCTGCTGAAACTGCTAATGCAGCAGAAACGAATAGAACTAATGTTATGCCAGAACAAGCAGGCAGTAGTTTACGCGATTTGACAGAACGAAAAGGCGGCGAATTTGACGAAACACGACGTAGTGACTTGGGATTAATAAATGACCAAGCCCGTGATATAGGGCTTCGTGTTGATCCTGAAAGCAGCATTGCGCGTATTATGGATGAAATAGAATATCGTGGCGGTGGATTAGTGCCAGAACTGGTTACTGAAAACAGACGATTATTATCCAACTTATACAAGGGCTTAAACGGCGAACAATATCAACAGTTATCAGCAAAAGTAACAGAACTGGAAGATGCAGTTAAGGCGAGTGATTTGTCAGCTAATCAACGCTTGACTAAGCTCAATCAACAGCTATCAGAACTGGCAACGCAGCGTGATGAAGCATTAACCGCATTAAGAAGCAACCCAAACTCAGTGGATGCAGAATTAGCGTCACGAGAAGCTGGTGTTAGTCAGTTAGAGAATTATGGCCGTAAATTTGAAACAGATGCAGACCCCATAGTGCGTCAAGCATATAATGCTGGTAGAACAAGTGGGCCTGTTCCCGCAACATTAGATGAATTGGTTGTTGATAAATCTGTTAGAGACGTTGTAGAGGAAATTATATCAGGAACAGTTAAATCAGCAGATTTAGGTGATGGTAGCATTGAAAGTTTAGCAAATCTCGGGGCTAACACCGCTTTACCAGAAACCATAATATTTTCAGGGCCAAGGGGATCAGGAAAAAGCAGTATTGGTAATGTGCTCCAAAGCTCTGGTAGAGTTATGGTTGAAACAATCAACAGCAAGGCGTTCACCAAGGAACTATTAGAACGAAAACTTGATCAACTTACCCTTACCGACACAAAAAGACCAGTACGGGTATTGGTATTGGATGAAGGCGATGTTGCTCTAACAGATTTAGCAAAAAGAAATACAATAAATGAATTGCTTGAAAAGCCACAATATCAACAAGTTAGAGTGATTATCACAACCAATAATCCCAAGGGCGCGGCCGGAAAGATAAACAGAGACGAACGACTTGTTAACGTTGATTTAAATAATCCATTAGCTAAAAAGGCATATGGATTTGGTGTAGCACAAAAATACAAACAACCCAGTGCTCCAGACGTGTTGGATAAAGCATTGGATGGCGTAACCAGTTTTAGAGAAGCAAGAAAAATACCGGGTAGAACAAGTGGATTACCACGTGTACGTAGCCGTGAAGATGGACTAAATTTAGGTCAGTTCCCAGAACAGATTACAAAAGAGCAATTTACAAAAGGCATTTCACCAAGCTTGTTCCCTAATGAACAGTCATATTATCAAGTGTTATCTTTCAATCAAGATGCCGCTGAAAGTGCTGCTCTTATGATGGTCAAAGGCGGTGATGATAAGTCTTTTAATGCGGTGTTGGACGGATTGATCAAAAGTAATGCCGTTGAACACGATCTTGTTGGCTTAAGTGCTGCTAACCGAAGAAAATTGGAAGATTGGTTTGCAGATACAACATTCAAGCGAACAGATTCCGATCAACAACCAATCGCAGTGTTAAGAGTAAGTTCTGTTGAAGATGCTGCTGAATTGGATAACTTAAAAACCCAGTTGAATAACATATCTGATATGGAAGCGCCCAGAAAGCGCATTATTCTCGTTGTTGGCGGTGACATAGAAAGCAAAATAAGTAGTGCTGTAATGGATAGAGTTGAATTGGTAAAATTCACACCGAACAAACAAACATTTACGCCAGACCCCGCTAAAGTTGATTCCATAACAAGAGACTATACCGTAACCGAAGCGTCTATTGGTAAAAACTTTGATCAAGCAGAAGCCGCTACTCGTGCTGAAATAGCCAGAACTACAAAAACGTTGGGTGAAACACAAAATAGTCTAATAGCAAATATTAATGAAACAGCAGAAGGAAAAACAGTTGACTTTTCAAAGTTTGAACAAACACTTAACCAACTAAAAGATAAAGCGTATGACCGCAACTTAAGCCCAGACTTCAAATCCAGCTTGAATATGATAGCTGACGCAATGAGACAAGACATTGATGATGCGTGGCAAGCTGCCATCAAAACTGCTCGTGATAGTGGTGATACAGCCCGTGCAGACAGCATTGAAAGCTGGTTTAATAAAAGCAATGAAGTTCAAAGTTTTTATCGTGATGGTATGAACTTACTACGCAGAGATTATGCGGAACGTATTATCAGACCCAGCCCAGCGAAGGGCACCACTGATGGTGTTCGCAGTTATGAATTAAGCGATGCAGAAGTATTTGATGTTGTAACAAAACCGGGAGCAAGTCGCCAGTTTGACACTATTATCAAACGAGAAAGCAGATTAGCTGAAACAGACGAATTAAGCACTGAAACTGCTACTCGTATCAGAGAAGCAACTCGTCAGCGTTGGTATGATTTAGTGGTTAAAGACGGTAATGTTGATTTAGCCGCCGCAAAGAAGTTTGATAAAGAATACAGAGAAGCATTATCAACATTCTTTACGCCCGGTGAACTAAGTATGTTTAGTAAGCCCGTTGAATTGAAGCGTGCTCTTGATGTGGAAACAGCCAGATTAAGTAGTGCGAATACAATGCTGGAAGAAGCGTTTGATGCCCGTATCGCCAATACAAAGAACCCCTTAGCTGTATTTGATACGATTTGGAAATCGGGCTTTAAGGGTGACATATCACGCTTGAGAAGCATTGCTCGTGAGTATCCAGAACTGCAATTGGAAGATAAGTTCAAGAGATATGTTGTTTCAAACCTACAAGATAATATTATTAAAGCCGGAACACTCAATGACCCCGCTGTTAAAGTGGATGCAGAAGCAATAAGAAGCTGGATTAAAACCAACAAAGATATGAGTGATGAACTGTTTGGTCAGGAATATGCCAAAGGTTTGGAAGAATTAGCTGATTGGGCAAGCGCAGTCAACAGAACTGGCAAAAATCAAAGTCAACCGATCGACAGTTGGTTAGCTTTGGTATTTGCGGCATATAGAGGTAGCTTTGGTGTTCTAACAAGTCAGGGCAGAAGGATGACCGCTGTTAAATATGCTGGTAACTGGTTTAGTGAAAGAAGTATGGCACGTAGTTTGAGCGATCCGGTAAGTATAGCTAAGTATATGAAATTAAAGGAGCGTTTGGGAGGCGACCGTTTCAAGTCTGTATTAGGGCAAGCAATGGCAAGAACAGGCGAAGAGAAAGTCAGCAATGACCTTCAAGACCTAATAGATGTACTTGGTCTATAAGAGGACATACACATAACTGCCACACCCTATATTTCATCAGACAGCACAATAACTTGTGACCTATTCAAAAGTTTTACGGAGAACGCCCATTAAATTCTTTTGCATTAGTTTTACGGAGAATAAGAGCGGTTTGTATCAGGAGGCTATATGTTTCAACCTGCTTGATTATCTCTGCTCGCTCTGCTTCGGTAAACTTCCGATCACCGGGGAATTTCACCCATATCCATCCGTGTGGCACACCCAATAAGCCTTTGAATAATGGCCCTTGAAATATAATAAGATCTTTGGAATTTGCGCGAGCAGCAATAAGTTGATCACCCAACCTAAATTCTGTTGTTTGACCATTTAATGCATTATTTAAAAAAGGAAACTCTCGGGTTTCAATATCTATAAACTCATTGCTGGCACTGGTAGATGCTTGGCTAAATTGGGTGGCTTTAAAAAATGGTATACCGCCAGTGCTGATCTTACCATTATGTAAGAGAAATAAAACTGCGTCTGTTGCGCCCAACCTGTCTCGTAATTCAGTTAAAAAATCACGCGCTATATTATTGGAAGTGAGATACTTATCAAAGTGATCTGAATGATCATCCCGAAAATTCGCAATTATGCTTACCAATACATCATCATGATGTATTATTTTATAACCCAGATACACGGCAAGACTAACCATTGATATTGAAGCTATAAATAATACGTGCGCAATCATTCTTAGTGGTGAGGTATTTTCAAAATATTTTCCCACCGCGTTAACGGCTGCGGTTTTAGGGCCGCGCTCTTCTTCACTCATTATATTTCCTTATTACGGCCTTTATATTATTTATATAAATATAAAGATGAGGAGATTAAATGGCTGAAAAGAAGAGTTCCGTTGTTACTTGGAAACAAGACTATACACCCACACCAAAGCAAGCACTTTTACATTCTGTAGCAGCGAACGTTATTTTATATGGCGGTGCAGCAGGAGGTGGTAAAAGCTATGGTGCGTCACAGGATGCTGTTGCGGCTTGTTTAGAAAATCCTGGACTGCAATGTTTTATATTTCGACGAGTTATGGCCGACTTGGACAGAACTATTATCAAAACCGTCAATGATATTTGCTCAGACGTACTTGGTCGGTATCAAGCAGCGGCGGCAAGATACGAATTTCATAACGGTAGCGTAATACATTTCTGCGCAGCGGCAGAAGAACCTGATGTTGATAAATACTTAGGTTCTGAAATGCATATGTTGATTGTTGACGAAGCAGTTCTAATGACGCCTTACCAATTAAAAATGCTTCAAACTCGTTGCAGATTAGGCAAGTTCAAGGCAAAACTTGAAGCTTACGATTTGAAGCGCATAAGTGAAGGTCGAAAGCCACAAGCCCACTTGTTCCCCAGAATACTATTTCTAACCAACCCCATTGGTGGCCCCAGTAGAGCATACCTAAAAAAACGGTTTGTTGATCCTGCCCCGCCACAGACTGTGTTTAGGGATAAATCCAGTGAATACACAGACCCTAAAACTGGTGAGTATTTTGAAGGTAAGCGATGCGTTTATATACCAGCAACAGCCAGAGACAATGAACATTTGGATAAGGATTATATAACCGTATTTACAGATATGCCACCAGAGCGAGCTAAAGCATTACGTGATGGTGACTGGGATGCTATTGAAGGGTCAGCATTACATAATTTAGAACGTATACGCCACGCCTTACCCGTGTTTGAAATACCCAAACATTGGACACGAGTTATGGCTATTGACTGGGGTACAGCAGCGCCTTTTGCAGTATATTGGGCTGCTATCAGTGAAGGTGTTATTATAGAAGATACTCGTTTTGGTAGAGAACGAGAGATAATAATACCAGAAGGGGCAATAGTTCTGTATTACGAGTGGTATGGTTGGACAGGTGAAGAAAACAAGGGTATTCGTTGGGGAAGTGACCAAGTAGCTAAACGTATATTAGAGATTGAAAAAGATGAAAATCTGGGAACACCCAGTTATCGTGTTGCTGACTATCAGATGTGGGCAAGTGGCGACGGCCCTTCACCACAGGAAAAAATGTTTGTTGCTACAGGTGGCGCAATACGACTGAGAAAATCCATAAAAGACAGAAAAGCTAACTTCAATGAATTTTTGGCGCGATTGGCTGGCAACAAGGATAATGTTGATCCCGCAGATAGGCCAGTGCCTATGTTGTTTATTATGGAAAACTGCGTCAACTTCTGGCGAACTGTACCAAACTTAGTATTGGACAAGAACGAAGCTGATAAAGGACCGGGACCCCGACAAGAAGATCACGCTTATGATGCCATCGGGTACTTACTGCGCAGCCGCCCTACCGTAACAACTGAAAATGACGTTAAGATGGAAAAATATTATAGTGCGCGTCGTCGGGTAGAAAGTGTGAAACCCTTCTACTAAGTTGTTGAAACATACTCAAACGGCTATTAAGGTGAAATCAGTGGTAAATACTATTTTATGGGGAGTTATCAATGAAAGCAAGTGACGATATTATTACATTTATTGCGAACTTTGAAGGGTGGGGTGGTTCACCTTATCTTTGTTCTGGTGGCATTGCTACCATCGGGTTTGGTCATACTAGCAATGTGAAAATGACTGACCCACCCATTACCAGAGAACAGGGGTTGGCGCTGTTAAAGAAAGATATTGAGCGGTTTGAACGCGCTGTAAGTCGTTTGGTCACCGTGCCAATCAATCAATCACAGTTTGATGCCCTCGTATCGTTTGCTTTTAATTTAGGTGAAGGTGCGTTAGGTGAAAGTACATTACTGCGCAAACTAAATGCGGGTGATTATGTTGGTGCTGCTGACCAATTCCTTAGATGGAATAAAGCTGGGGGCCGCGTATTAGCCGGTCTAACAAGACGCAGAAAAGCAGAACGAGATTGGTTTTTGAAGAGATAGAAAAGCCCCACTTAAGGGGCTTTTCCTTTTCAGAGGAATAATTTTGAATATCTCAACTAACAGAATTAAGTATAGTAGTCTTATTGTTCATTGTCAATAATAGAAATAATATCGGCAAGGCTTTTTTCTAAATACTCGATACGATCTGCCTGTTCCTTTACCGTCTTGATAAGAGCGGCTAATCGCATTTCTGTTGAGTTATCGCGACGTTCTAATACTTTTTCCTGTATCTCTTTAAGTGTCTTTTTCATCTGTCTCCTTTGGTACGAGTTGTTCAAGTAGTTCTATTATTGTATCTAACTTGTATCTTATTTCAATCAATGCTATTTCTGTTGCGTTGAATTCGTGTTCTGCCATCATTCAATCTCCTTTGGTTGTATTGATATTTTGTTACCGCCGGGTAAGTAGCGAAAAGTGTTGCTTTTTTCAAATTCCGCTTCCTGATTAATAATACTATCAACTATGTTGTCGCCATAAATTAAAACGGCTTGCATCTTACTATTCGGATTTGTTTCCAAATCAGGGAATCTCTGTTGGCATTCCATTTTCTCTTTTAGTTCACTTATAATTCTTTGAAACGGGGTCAACATCATTCAATCTCCAATCTATCTAATAGCTCTGGGTGTTTAAGTGTTAGATATAATAGGTGGTCGTCATAAACACTCACTTCATCTGCGGTTCGTTTGACTTGATCATATTGGCTGTATGTCATTTTCAATTCGCGTATTATGGAGGCCATTGCCATATCAGCATCTATAACTTTCATCTGATTACTGGTGTGGTTAAACTCAGGGTCTAAAAAGGGTGGTATTCTGATCGTTCTCATAGGCATAACACCACTGAACAGATTATGAGTATTATTATCAGTGTTTCAAACATCATATTTCCTCTATCATTAGTACCAGCGACAAATATTCCTCTGGTGTTTCAATCAAATGAATCTCTTCATATGTATATGCTTCATAGGTTTCTGGAATATCACGTGATCTTAGAAACTGTTCATTTTTTCTTTTGACAAAATCTAAGCATTGTTCCACGTCAACAAATGCAGCACCATGTGTGACGTATTCATCATAGGCCTGCTGCATTACCAAATATATGGTTTTCATTCTCGCACCTCATAGCCATTAACGAGCATCAGCCAACGTGGATTGCGTTTGGCTCTTAATCTAACCCAATCTGCTGAGCGATTATAATATCTACAGGCTTCTGATATGGTTTCAAAATATCCTTCATCAGAAATGATTTCTACTCGTCGTGTTCTGCCACGCATACGAGTATCTCTGTTGTTTTCAGCTTGAGTACCCTTATATAAATGAAGCGGGTTTACACAAGCTGGACGGTCACAGTGATGGTTGATTGTATAGCCTTGTAAGTCATAGTCGTTATTGAACAGTTTGTATGATAGAACGTGAGCGCGGTGGTAAGCGCCTTGATAGGTTGCATTACCATAGCCTTGACCTTGTAGGCTTTTGCGCCAGATCCAACAGTCTGTACTCATTGTAGGATGCGGTTGCATTTCTGAGTTGTTAGTTATTATTTCCATTTTTGTTATTCCTTTATGTCATTTATTCTGATATTGTATTTTTCATTGGATTTATCTGACGATTCAGATACTTCCTGGCTTTAATCATTGCAGCTCGTTCGATTTGATTTGAGCTCAATGAGCTAATATAATGTTCGACACTATCTAATAGTGATTTTATCTGAACATTATATGGTCTGGGTAGATTTTTTATATTTTTCATCATTTTTTTCATTTCATTTAGGTATTTTTTATCCTCTTCGTATTCCTGAATAATATTGTCTATTATATAGGCATTATATATTTTATATGTATTATCGAGTAGATTTTTCAGTTCTGATATATCTTCTGATTGATATAATATATTCGACGTTGCTATTCCTATCAATATATGTTGTATCAGATTTTCGGTGTTGACCTCGTATAGATACACATTTTTTTCTATAGTGTAACCTGCTTTTTTCATTATGTTTTTTAGCCAGGTTCTATATATTTTATCTGAATATGTGTCATCTAAGACGACTTTTTTCATTTTTGATTTATATAGAGGGTTGGTTGATATTATATATGTCATTTATGTCTCCGTGATGATTTATGAAATATAATGTTGTTCTGAAAATGTGCTATTACAAAATATTCGTTGCCTTCCATAAAATCAAACATATATGGAGTTTCCCATCTACCTCTATGTGCTTCTAAAATAACATACGGATTGTTATAGTGAAGTGTTTGTTCCATTCCGTTTAATACTTCTAACTCGTGACATTCAACATCAATCTTTATTATGTGTACGGTTTTTAGATTGAAATAATCCAATGGATACACATTGGTCATAATATTACTGGGTGAACGGGTATTATCAAACTTAATATGATTACTGCCACTCATTTTTCTATCTGTGATTTGTGCTTTTCTAATACGGTCACTTATCGCATCTTGATATAGTTCAACATTGTTAATGTTGTTAACGTCCATATTTCTCTGTAGCACATTAAATGTTTCAGGATGCGGTTCAAAAGCGATAACTCTCTTACACATCTGGCTCATCATTATAGAGTGTTGTCCCACATTAGCGCCAATGTCTACTCCAAGATAATAGGGCGGCTTTATTGGAGCATATTTGCAAAGCCAGCCATATAGGTGATTTTGATAAAAGTATTTTCCTACTCCCATATGCCATTTGTATAGTTCTATATCGTAAGCGGCGGTGGGGAAGCATTTTGTTATGTCATCTGTTCTGGGTGTTATATCAGGTTCGTATCCCAAAATCCAAGATAAGTGGCGGTCACTGCTGGCTTTTTTTGTTGGAATCGTTATTTTCATTTTATACTCCTAATAGGTCGCATATATCTGCGTGAATAGCGGGCGAAGTTGTAATAAAGCAATATATTCGCTCACCGTCCTCATACTCTAATGTGACCACATCAAAATCTTCTCTGGTGTTGTAGTCAAGTTCCGTTTCTATTCTCTCAATAAGGTTATTGAGCTTGTTGATTGAGGCTATATTTTCATTAAGCAACATATAGTTGTTTGTCATTGCTGGTATAATAGTTGGTATAATATACATTGTTATTCCTCTGTTTGTTGTTTCAGTTGTCTTTTACGAGCGCGCCATTCCTTATGATAAGCAGTTAAGCGAGCACGATTTTCTGGTTTAGCTCTATAATCCCGTTCTATTTCTGACTTGCAGGATTTACAGTAGTCACTCAGCCCGGAAGCTAAGTGGCGGTTCATAGTAAATTCTGTAGTGGCTTTAAACAGTTTACATTTCATACATTGTTTCATTGATTTTCCTTTCTATAATAGTATTTATGTTTAAAGGCTTAACCTTGTGCAAGGGCTACAAAAATAAAAAGAGTGCCAAGAGCAGCACCAAATATCAAGCCCACGGTCATTCCCACAGGACCTATAAGACTGCCCAAACCACCAAACACCAGCATTGCAGCCATTACGGGCCATAATGCCATAAAAGCAACGAATGCAACAACAAGTACAATAACACCCAAGATTAACATAGTGACGATATCCATTTTCATATTCCTTTCAAATGAGCAACAGCGCTCTAATATAAATATTATAATAGTATTTATGTTTAAAGGTCAAATAAGAAAATGGTTATAATATCTAAAATATCAGATACACCAGAATGGTTGCAGGAAGATATATTAAGTCAGGGAGGAAACACCCTAAAAGACTATATTTTTGTCAATCATAACAAGGATATACAGTTAAAGTTTATAATGAGTGCTACAAAGTATGTTGAGTATGATGAAACGCAGAAAACAGAAGTGGCAAGGGCGATTTATGCTCGACTAAATAACTTCATTCACGATTATGATGATTTGCGTTTATCATACGGTTTAATATTATTATTTCGAGTGATAAAGAGTTGAGCAATCTTATAGACGGCTGGGTCAACGTTGTAGTATTGAATGTTTCGGTCGCCTGTTTGAAGATTGACTATAAGACTATGATTCTTTTTTCTAAAATCAGAGATTGCGCGTTGAATATTCATCGGTGTATGTTTAGGTCTTCGGACTTTCGGCACTTTAGACTGTTTGGCTTTAATGCTCATACGGCGTTTCAAATATGCGTCGTTGATGCAGGTAGCCAACCCAGCCCGCCAAGCGGTTATTAGCTCTTCTGAATAGCCAGAGCGACGAAACCAACTTAAGAGATGGTATTTCATATTATGGCTTAGTTCGGCATATACATAAACATTAGCGGTCATAGTAATAGTATATATTGTATATTGTTAAAATCAAGAAAGACCTTTTTGAAGTTGCGTAATCAAATAGTCATTTGCTGCTTACCAGACCTATATTGCCACTTATTTTCTGGCAACCGCTTATTTTGTCGTCGGAACTCATCTATCCAAATGCAATGAACCACATCCTTATACCCTAAATCGCCATTCGCATTACCCAATTCAAGTATTGACCAACAGTCATTTATAAACTGCTCATCAACATCAACATAATATAGAGTCCCATACATTGCGAGTATGAACAACTGAGCATCAGTTTCAGCTATACCAAAGCAGACAACACTATTAGTGATGCCAGAGATTGCTGGCTTTATTGCCATCTTGTAGTTATTCAAGAGTTGTTTGGTTGCGTCCTTATATCGCATTGTATTATGATCGTGGCTCCAGATAAGAAGTCCAGCTTTCAAATCCCAAAATCTGTCACGAAACGCAATCCACTCGTCGCCACGCAACGGACTGGTTAATGATAAAATCCATACTTTCATATTTCACCCCACACACTCTTGATTGCTTTTTCTACTTCCTTTCGCATATTAGTGCGAGAATCCTTATTAGCTAAATGCCGGTTAAACTCCCAAGCCATTATCTCTAAATCAGCGGGTGCTATTCTATATCCAGCTTTCTGCGCCTTAAAAACAACAGAGCATATGAAACGCCATAAACGCCCGCCCTTTTGACTAGTAGTGAACTTAACAACCATAGTGGCCCCAGCAAAATGGCTATCCCATATATTAACCCAATCACTAGGGTATGCAGAGTTGCTTATTTGCGGAATAACGGGAGGGGGCGGCGGTATATAAGGATACTGTTGCATCAACCAATCAACCGGTAATGCAAACTCTCCTCCCCAATAAAACACCTTATAACTATTTTCATATATCCAATCCTGTGGAACAAAGAACAAGCGATTTATGTTTTTTGTTTTTGTATCCATCTGCTTACCAAACACACTTTCAAGAGCAAACCACATAGCATCCCACTCACTCAAAAGAACAGGTCTATCAAATGGCAGTATTATTCTATAACGAGGTTCCAAAACAGTAGAAAAGGTAGTAGTGTGAAGCACATAATACCAACCCAGTGATTGTAGGAACTCCAACCATTCCGAAACAGATATTGATGAATAATCCAAATCCAATGCGTGTAGTCCAGAATATAGAGCAGTTGTTTTATCCCGCTTAGTGGCATTTTGCGCCCACACCGCACCAGTTATGGCAGGCGTATGAAACTCCTTGTCCGCTTTAGTTGCAGGTCGAGGTATAGTGGAACAATCCTGCATTAGTTCAACAAATCCCACCCAATCTAATGAAACAGTTTGCGCATGTGCCTGCATAGTGCTTTTTTCAACGAAACTAAACTCAATCATTCTGCACCTACCACATCCATATAAAAGCTGCCATCAGAAGTCACACGACGTTCTATGTGTCCTTCATCCGTCATTAGCTTCAACAATCGAGTGCGCTGTTCAATAGGCAAACTGCGATATTTCTTTGGTCCAAACTTGCTTAAGTTGCTTTTTGACAGCTTTGTTTTATCCGTCTGACTTGAAATCCACTCAACTAATATCTTACCAATATTATCTAATGATCCGCTGTCGCTGATGTTTAGGTTGATCTTTTCATCCAGAAAAATAGTGAACACCTGTAGTGCTGCCAATAAATCCGTGTCCGTAAAGCTGTCGCGCCCTTCAATAGCAACAAAAGTTCCAGCTATACGACCAATATGTTCTAAACCACGCTTTAGGAATGGTTCAATAAATGTGTCGCCCTTATGGTTTTCTAACTCCGCATGTAAATGGCGATTTATAACGTCATACATTTCAAGCCCGCTTTTCGTCCAGTTTAGGCAATGGGTTAAGTTCTCAAAATACTGATACTCAGTATGCCTCTCGAATTGAATACCCTTAAGCAACTTATAACAAGCGTCACCAAAGCGACCCAATGATATATCACTAACAAGATCCGTATTGAGCGCAGAAGTGGGACTTGTAGTAAACTCGGGTATATTCATTACCAATACACGATGCAAAAAGCCTTGATCCATGAGTGTTTGATTGTTCATTACTTTAGCTAACACAGTAGGTTGACTTAATAGAAACAAACTTACTGAGCGATTACGCAAACGAACTTCATCCATACCCGTGTTTTTGGATACTCGTCCGTCATCCCATAGATTTACCAGATTAGTAATAAACTCCATAGTGCCACTGTCATCTTTAGTTGAATGTCCCGCAAAAACCTGCGCACCTTCGTCAGTGAACAATCCCATTACCGGGGTACGGTTTATAATATTGATAAAGCCATTAGTAGTGCCACGATTAACAACTGCACCACTATTAGCAGCAAGACGAGGTGCCTTTGGGGGTTCCGCACTGGGGTCTGTTTTAAGTGCGGCTTTATATTCTTTGAGTGCGTCTTGATATAAACTGTCCTCAGCAGCAAATCGCTTTTTATCTTGATAGCAAAACTCTTCCCATTCCTCTAACCAGCGATTGATGCCCATCTGGCTTTTTTCAAATACTGCACTTTTGCGAGTACCAGAAGCAGATAGTGTTATTTGATATAGTCCAAGTGGCTTCTTGCCCTTACCAAACAGTTTGGGGTCCCAATGCCAATAGCTTTGAGCGGCAAAGTTAGCGGCTGCAAGCACTGATTGAAATGCAAACTGTTCTGGAACTTGGGTTGTTTTTTCGATGGATGCAACTGCATCAGCCATGATTTTTGGGAGGTGTTGTTTTATATTTGTAGTCATTTAATGCTCCTATAAAAGTAGTAGTTGGTGTGATAATAGTATTTATAATAGAATGATTTTAGGGTGTCAATATAGGTGCTACGGTAGCACGGGTTTTGGCGTGCTACGAAAGTGCTACAATCTACATTTATCTACAAATAGGGGTTTGTAGCACGGCGGTTTTTACCCTTTTATTCAGTATAAACAAGGAAGTAAGTGTTTTAGCAAAAAAAAGTGCGTATACGGTAATTATAGCGTAAAACGTCGATAAGTAGATGATTTTTAAGAACCGTATTCTTTAGAGGGTTTTTCATACCAAAGAAATAGAAAGAAAAAGCAATGGTAAATGACAAGTGTGGTAATGAAGTAGGGCGAAGTGATTTATTGCGAAGCGCAGGAAATGGAAGTATAAATATTTGTACGCTATAACTGGCGTAGTTGATGTGATAACAACTGAAGCCCTTTGTTGGTAATCCCAATAAGGGGCTTTTTCTTTGGGGTTTTGACTGCTTGTGGTAATAGGTGTAGGGTTTGGTGATAAC
>Ga0210043_1000605_pt1 | contig 37348 bp, 43 predicted proteins | sample CryGeymet201501t_FD_183990 | JGI IMG/M metagenome (GOLD analysis project Ga0210043, IMG submission 183990) | Groundwater microbial communities from Crystal Geyser aquifers in Utah, USA - Crystal Geyser metaG 2015-01t (SPAdes) (version 2) | ecosystem: Environmental > Aquatic > Deep subsurface >... | reverse complement strand
AGCAGCCTGGATTCTCGAAGCCGGGGATTGGGTTGTCGTCGTCGTCAACCTTGTCTTCGTTGTCAACGAAAGGCCAGTTCATCTTGCCCTTCTTCACCAGCTCGGGGAACTTGGGGCCGAACTTCTCGATGCCTGCTTCTTGTGCTGCACGCTTCATGGCCTTGATATCTGTGTCTTCGTCGAAGATCAACGTGATCTGGTACTTGGGGTCACCAGACAGAACGCCCTTGGAATCCTTGCGTTGGCGAGGAATCAGAACGTTCACATAACGGGCAGTGCCCTCGGGGGAATGGAGTCGATTGGAAGCCATAGTGGTCTTTCAGGTTTGGGGGTTGAGGGTGCTGGTCTGATTTTCATTTCGCTCAGACCAGCAGAAGCGCGGTACCACCACTCAGGCCCCTAGATGTACAGCAGGGGAAGCGAGTTACACCCTTCCGGTTAGGCCCTGTCCTGCTGCACACAACTGAAGTGTCTTGGGTTTCAGGATTCGCTGCTGGCTTTGCGGATGCTTGGCTTGGTCTCTGTGTAGCCGACAACGGGTTTCAGTGGGTCGGTGAAGTCGTCGCCAGCGCTGCCACGCACCTTCTTGGGCCAGAGCTTCTTGCTACGTAGCAGCTTCTCAGCTTGGGCAGGGCTAAGGAGCTCCACCGTGTACCGTTCGCGCTTGGCAAGACCCAGCTCTTCCAGCGTGGTGTTAGCTGCTTCTTCGTCCTTCCACATGCGTCGTGCTGCTGTGAAGCTGGCCTCGTAGCCGGGGATGACGGTGCCAGCATGCACCAGCTCGATGGCATGGGCACGCACTGCCTCACCGATCTTGTCCATCATCTCCAGCGTGTCCAGGAGCTTGGCTATCTGCTTGGGTGTGAGGGAACCGGGTTTCATTCGAACTCCTCCTTTGCCTTCTTCATCACCAGCTCGTACTGAGCTTGGCAGTTACCGTTCGCTGCGCAGTAGTGGCAGTGCGCACCAGCTACACGGGGAGCACCCTTGCTGAGCGCTATGGGTACCACTGGGCGCACCACCTTGTCTACCCACTGCATCATCTTGACGTCGGTCATGGCAGGGGCTTCTTGCACTGGCTTGCGCTTGGCGAGTCGTGGCTGAACCACCACCTTGCGATACCGTTGGTATCTACCACGCTGAGCACGCATACCCACTGCGTAGAGCAGGAGCTGGCTGTTGTCCTTGACCGACACGCTGTGGCCGATACCATGCTTGTAGTCGATGACTACGACCTCAGCAGGGAAGTTGTCCAGGATGATGTCGCTCGTACCGAAGCCTTCTTCGTCAGTGGCTCCGATAGCTGCCCCGAAGGCCACGGTATGCTCAATGAGCACCTTGGTCTTGGGGTTGTTCGCGGTGTACGCCTCTACGTAGTCCAAGGCGTAGCCAACACCGTCAGTCATGCCCTCGTCTACAGGCATGTGTCCTGGCTCCAGCGTGTCACCGAAGAACGTTTCAGGGGCTGCACCCAGACGGAGGCATACCTCGAGGAGCGCGTGCGCACTGGTGCCCTCCAGTGCGAAGACGCTCTGCTCCCATGGTTTACCCACGTTGGCTTCCACGCTACCGGGGCACACCAACCAGCGGTGAGACGCGCTCGGGCTGAGTATGGCGTGCTTCATATCAGTCTGTCAGGCCAGTTTCTTCGCCGACAACCAACACGGTCGGAGCAGGGGCAGCAGCCACCAGCTTCTCGATGTCGTATGCGGTAGTGCCGTTCAGACCCTGCTCGAAGGCGAACTCCTTGATCACCGCCTGCTCGTCAGACTCTGGCGTACCCGTTGGGTCAGACTCTGGCGTACCCGTTGGGTCAGACTCTGGCGTACCCGTTGGGTCAGGACGTTGCGTCTGCTCGAAGGCAGGATGCTTGCGAGTGTCCACGCCTGCCAGCAGTTGCATGAATCGTGCTGCGCCTTCGTTCGCCACGTCGTGAGGGCAACCAGCGTCGAACGCAGCCATAGCGATGTTGCAGTGCCATGCCCAAGCGTAGTCCATGTCCTTCGCCATAGCACCAAGGATGGTACTCTCGGAGGAGGCCAGCTCAAGGGCAAGAGCGCTCGAATCAGCGCACTCAACATAGGCACGGTCGAACTGTTCCTTCGGTGACCAGGACACGTAGCCAGCGTGAGTTGTGGTGTTGGGCTTGCCACCATCCGTGTACTCGACCAGATAGCCTTCGTCGGCACCGTTCTCATCAGCGGGCAGAGTCCACCCACGGAATGCGTTGTACTCGAGGCGGTTCATGGGTGTGGCACGTAACACTTTCGTTCCGATATACGTTTTCATATGCTATCTCCAGAAAAATATGGGGGCCGAAGCCCCCGAGTTTGCCTAGCTGCAGGATTACAGCAGGTCGTCGTCACCATCTTCGCTGCCTTCAGGCATGGCCTGCTCGTATGCAGCGATGGCAGCAGCGTAGTCGTCTTCTTCCATCTCGCTGGGCTTGCCCAACTTCTTGGAGAGCTTCAGGTACGCTGGCTTGTCAGCGGTGATCAGCGCCTTGGCTGCTTCGTTCACGTCGTCCAGCGAAGGGCCTTTCTTCTTGCCCTTGGGTGCTGCCTTCTTGGGGGCAGGCTCATCTTCTTCATCGATGAATTCCTGCGCCTTGTCCAGCAGCTCCTGGTACTGGCTTTCGTCCACGTCGCCGAGCTTGCCTGCACCCACGGACTCCAGGGCTTCGACCATCTTGTCCTTGCCCTTGGCTTCCACCAGCTCCTTGAGCTTGGCACGCACTTCGTCGATGCTCAGGTCGTCAGACGCTTCCGCTTGCGCTTTCTTGGCTGCGGGTTTGCTGGCTGACTTGGCGGCAGGCTTTGCTCCCCGTACAGGTTTCGCAGCCGGTTCATCTCCGTCGCTATCCTCTCCTTCGCTACCACCAGATCGAAAGGTGCCAGCCAATGCCATGAACGCCTCGCTGATGGCGTCCAGTTGTTCAGCGACCTTCTTGCTATTGATACTCATGTTCATACACTCCTGAATTGCAGCCCAGATGCCGGGGCTGCTAGCGGCTTGGGTAATTGTCGTTGCACCGTCTGGGTTGATGCTCCACCAGCACGGATGTCCTGATAGCTTGAGCGCTGCCTTGTCACGCCACACGCTCGTCGTTACGTCACCGAGCTGCTGCCATGTTGGGGCCACGAGGGTGTTCGCTGCGTACAGCGCTGCCCCCTGCTGGTCCAGTTGCGATGCGGTGTAGCGCTTGGATACCCGCATGGCTGCACGATGCAGGGGGTCCATTTAGGCTGCTACCGCCTTCTTGGTAGCACGGGTGAGGGCCTTCAGTGGGGTATCCCCTACCACCTTGAGCGCTGGCTTACGGTTAGCCATAACAGCAGCCTTGAAGTCTTCCGTTGCGCTGGTGATGTCCTGACCCCACTCAGCAGCCTGCACGATGCTCTTGGCGATAGGCCAGATCATCTGCATGAAGCTGGCACGCTCGTCAGCCATGAGAGCACGGAACTGTTCAGACAGAACCATCGCTGCGCTGTCCTTCGGTTTACGTGCGGCACGCTGGTCAGCCTTCAGGCCCTTGCCAGTATCGGGGAGCCATTTGATAGGGTCTTCACCTTCATCCTCGTCGTCTGTATCACTACCATCGGTATCACGTGCCACACCACCAGTACGACCCATGTCGAACACGCTGTTGGTGAGTGTGCTCACGTCCACATCGGTCTTAGGCTTGGCACGCAACAGGCCAGCATCTTCCAGCTCTTCCTTGAGCAATCCACGGGTGAAGTCAGCCTCAGACTCAAGACGCTTGATGAGCTTGGTGTTCTTGCTGTCCAGGGCCTTGAGCACCAGTGTGATGACCTCGTTGCTGATACCCAACTTCTTGCAGGCTTCACGCTGGGTGATGCCGTGGTCGCGGTGTAGGCGTGCCCCAACGAGCGCTCGTTGCAGGCTGCTGAGCTTGCGACGCAGCACGTTACAGGAGGCGATGTATCCTGCTGGGTCCTTACCCTTGTATTCGATGAACTTCAGCTCACTGCCTGTACGCTTGGCAGCACGGTAACGATGCCAGCCATCCAGCACCATACCTTCATACAGGGAGGCAGGGAACAGGATACCACGCTCTTCAACGTCAGCACAGAAGGCGTTGAACTCTTCGTAGTCCATACCACCGGGCATGAGCGCAAGGGCTACGGGGTGTTGTTTAAATTCGGGGAGCTTGTAGATACTAGATGACATGTTGATTTTTCCTATTTCACGTTGATGTTGAGTCCGTGAAAGGGATACCGAGGCTGTACCACGGTTCCTTTCACTTGCGTATTTTAACCTGACGCGCAGGGGGTTTTTCGCTTATTTACGCAACCACGCAGAAGTGGAAGTGGGCTTGCGCCTGCAGAGCACGCTCACCGACGAACACTGGGAAGAAGCGGTCGTCTGCGGTGCGCTGCAGGAAGTACGTCAGGTTGGAGTAGTGGGCAGCATCTGCCGGGAAGACCTTGAGTACCGCCTTCACAGCGTTCTCAGCGCTGGCATACGTGCGGTTCGGTGTGAGTGTGATGAGGCGTGGGCCTGTTGCGAGTACGGTAGTCATGATAAGGTTCCTTTCAGGTGGGTTGAGTTGACGATTACTTCCAGGTGCGAGCCACGATGGTCCAGCCGTTTTTGCGAGCAGTGCGAGCGCTGCACACAACAGCCTGACCGTCTTGTGTGTAGCAGGCGCAAGGGCGAGCACGGTTAGCATTGAACATGGCTTCTGCAGCAGCTTCGATGTTAGAGGACACGAAGGTGGGGACGAGCTTGGTAGATGTTGACATGATGTGGTTCCTTGAAAAACGTTGTTGATGGAGTTAATGTCGAGGCTTTCAAGAACTCTTCCAAGACCTTTCTGAAAAGACCCTTCAACGCGGTAGGGTATTCAAGACCAGCAGGCGAAAAAGAAGCCCCCAGAGGCTTGCACCAGTGGGGGCTTGAAGGGCCGAGTGATCTCGAGGCCCAAGGGAGACAATGACAACATCAACGTAAATCAAGGTGTTGCGCTACAGCAGGCCATTCGCCCAAGGAGTGTGAAAGGAACCAAAGCCACTTAGCCTACAGCAGCGCAACGGGATGTAGTTTGCCACACCCTGCGCTACCGACCGTATCCCAGTGGTTCAGTGAGTACTCCCTGGAGCACACGGTTACAATACACCCTCCCCAACTTAGGATTCTTCCATGACAGCAACGCCTTACAGCGTCGTGCGTGAAGGTGGCGTGACCAACAAACACGTTACATCTTCTCCAGACGATGCTACCCTGCACCAACTATACCTCCACCACAAAAAGCCTGTCGAGCTGCCCTACACGGTAGAAGACTACCACTCGATGCCTAAGGCAAAGCGCAGCAAGCTGAAGATGAGCCTACCCTACTTTGTAGGCGCGGTGATAGACCCTCCCCAGCGTCGAGACGACAACGTCACCCAACGCACACTCATCACACTGGACATCGAGCAGACCCCCGACACACCCAACGTTCCACCAGCACCAGCAGACATCGCTGATAAGCTACGTGACTTAGGTGGTGAAGGCTGGATTTACACCAGCATCAGCCACACACCAGAGCAACCTCGCTACCGTGTGGTGTTGCCCCTAGGACGGTTCATAGAAGGCTCAGCAGCTACAGCCACGCTGAAAGCCACTACGCACCATGCAGCCAAGAAGCTGGGTATCGATGAGTGGCTGGACGACAAGTCCTGGACCCTCAGTCAGCCAATGTACATGCCTGCCAAGCTGGAAGACAGTGAGTTCAAGCAGTGGTATGTGAAGGGCAAGGCATGGGCACCACAGAAGCCCACTACAACCAAGGAGCGCAAGGCAGGCGCACCAGCGGACATCCCTGACGAGCGCCCAGACTTTATCCTGCAGGCCATCAAGCAAGCTGGCATCTACCTACGGGAGAACCCTGCCCACAAGGGTATGCACTTCATCACCTGCCCCTTCGTAGAGCTGCACACCACCACCAACGAAACCAAGACCGCCTACTACGAAGCGCACTTCGATGGCAACCCTCGTCCCGCAGTCAAGTGCATGGGCACAGGCCCTGACTCGCATGGGCACGCTCACCTCACCTACGCAAGCCTCGTACGCTGGCTCAAGGACAACGGGCACCTGACGCAAGACCAGCAGTCGCAGGCAGGAGTGATGGACGACTTCGATACGTTCGACAACAAGGCTGACATCAGCACGCTGTTGGACGCACCCCACGTTGAGCGTGAGTGGGCCATAGAGCGCTTCGCCCCCGTGGGTAAGGTCACCGTGCTGGGTGGACCCGGTGGTGTGAGCAAGTCCATGCTGATGCTGCACATTCTGGTTCACGCTGCTATGGGTCAAGCGTGGTGCGGGTTCCAGCCGCGCATACCACTACGCAGCCTGTTCGTGTCCTACGAGGATGATAGCAACGATCTACGTGGACGTCTACTGGCCATAACGGGCGCGCTGGCAGAGGCAGACAACGGCACGTTCGACATGCTGCACGACGTCAACGGCACGGTGCGCAAGAACCTGTTCATGTACTCAGCCGATGACGAGACGACCGCATGGCTCCTGCTCACCAAACCAGAACGCTTCGGCCCCCCAGAGCGCTCACAGCGGGTGCAGTGGCTTGTGGACTGGTTGAAGTCCCGCAACATGCGTGCCCTCGTGCTTGACCCAGCGGTGTACACGCACCAGCTCGAGGAGAACGACATCGCTGACATGGCCACGTACATGCAGACTCTTGGCTACATCGCCAAGCATGCTCACTGCGCTGTGATCGTGTTGCACCACATGAACAAGGCAGGCTCTTGGGCACAGCTTGACGACATCAACCAAGGGTCGTTGCGTGGTGCCAGCAGCTTTGCGGATAACGCACGCTCTGTGGTGGCAATGGTCTCCATGCCTGTGAAGGACGCACCCGCATACGGACTACCCGCTGACCACGAAACCTCGTCCAAGTACGTGGTGTGCAAGCACGTGAAGAACAACTACAGCGCTCCCATGCCTCTACAGATATTCGAGCGTCAGGGCAGGCTGCTGACCCCACGCCCAGAGATTACCAAGCTAGACAGTACGCAGATCGTGGAGGCGCGTGAGAACATCAAGCAGGAAGAAGTGCTCAAGCGCATACGCGCATGGTCTGCTCGGGTGTTGCAGGTTCTGGCCGACCACGACGGACCAGTCAGCCAGAACCAAGTCAGCGCACAGCTCAACAGCAAACCAGCGCTAATGAAGCAGGTGCTGGAGTGGTGCGCTGACCAGGACTACGTGGACATCACGGATGGACCAAACCGTAGCAGGCTCCACGAGCTCACCCGTGTGGGTAAGCAGTACCTGAAGCAGCAGAACAAAGGAGCCAAGTGATGAAGCGCTCTTACTCTGAAGAAGCCTACATGGGCCACGACCACGCGCAAGACCCTTCTGTCAGTGCAGACGACGCAGATGCGCTGGTGGGTGCCCGTGGGGGTGCTATCGCCCTATTGCAACAGCTCGCAGCCCTGCCCCAAGACCAGTACGGCGAACGGTGTTTGCTCCCAGCAGATATCGGCGGTAAAGATTGGGCAGTCGCTGGGTCCGTGGGTTATTCCCTGATGCGTGGGTGGGTTACGTTGAAAGGAATCAGCCATAAACGCGTCCTGGTTTGTCTGTCTGAGGAGGGTCTTTTGGCCATTCGCATGTATCAGCGTGGGTACTCTCAGGTGCTCCATGGGAGTACTCCCTAGATTACCCAAAAGCGGTGAGTACTCCCACGTTGCTTTTAAAGCACGTGGAGTACCACCACTGCCATGTTTGTGTACTCCTGTGCTCCAATGGCGTTTATTCAAATAACACGGTAGTCTTACTGTCTGAGATGCGGACCATTACTGCATAGTCACCTTGTTCAATATATTCACCAGATATTTGCAGTACCCGGTTATTCAACATATTCATACCCTCATTCTCGGTCTGTTCTCTGCGAGCACACACACGGCGCGCGACACTAGGCACCTTGAAACCATCTCTACTGAATAACCGACTATGAAGAACCCCAGACCACTCGGAAAAGCCTCGGAGGTCGTCCCACGAAAACCTGCTGCTCCTGGCCATGGAGGCGCTCGAGCTGGTGCAGGTGCCCCGAAAGGCGCGAACAGCGCACCAGCCACACGACGCTCGAAGAAGATAGCCAACGAGATAGCTGAAGGCAAGCGCTTCGTCGAAGAAGGCCACGATGGCTCGGCTCTGCCAGCAGACGCCACGCCTCTGGACGTGATGATGATGGCCATGCGCAAGGCGTACACGCAAGGCGGTTCAATCGCTGCCTTCCCCTACGCTGAGAAGTGCGCACCCTACATCCACGCACGCATCGCCCAGATAGAGCTCAAGAACCCTGATGATGGCAAGCCCTTCACCATCGCATTCAAGTGGCAGGGTGAAGAGTGAACCATCACGCGATACCGTGGTATCCAGGACGCGACTCAACACGCTGGTGCTGGACTGTCCGTGCGCTGATGGGTCGCAACCTGCTACCATCGGTATCGGCTAGCGGCCTCGGTATCCATCCACCCTACACTACCCCCTCACCCACATGACCGCAAAGCAGCCTGCGACCGATCTGAAGGTCGTTACCATCCCTTACAAGCCTCGCGCTGCCTTCCTGCCATACCACAAGGCACCAGAACGCTTCGCCATGAGCGTGGCTCACCGTCGTGCAGGCAAGACAGTAGCACGTATCAACAAGCTCGTGAGGGCTGCTGCTACCTGCGAGAAGCCTGACCCACGCTTCGGCTACCTAGCCCCCTACTTCGTGCAAGCCAAGGATATCGCCTGGAACTACCTGAAGCACTACTCAGCAGCCATCCTGGACGTGAGGGGGCCATACAAGGCGAAGAAGAACGAGTCTGAGCTGTCTATCACCATGCCCCACAACGGAGCAGTCATCCGCCTGTACGGTGCCGAGAACGCTGACCGCATGCGTGGACTGTACTTCGATGGAGTGGTGGCAGACGAAGGCCAGGACATTGCACCCAGCGTGCTGACCAGCGTGATCATCCCAGCTCTGGCTGACCGAGAAGGATGGCTGGACATCAGCGGTACTCCGAAGGGATGGGGGAACCTGCTGGGTGCCACGTACAAGCGAGCTCTGGCCGACAACGACGCCAACACGTTGCTCAGCGTAGCGCCCGAGTGGTTCGTGCAGGTGCTGAAGGCCAGTCAGACAGGCATCCTCCCCGAGACGGAGCTGGCTCGCCTACGTAAGTTGATGCCTACCAACGAGTACCTGCAGGAGTTCGAGTGTGACTTCGACGCTGCCATCACTGGTGCCTACTATGCCAAGGAGATCGCTGACGCTGAGTTTGATGGTCGTATCACCAGCGTGCCCTACGACAAGAGCGTGAAGGTGGACACGTGGTGGGACTTGGGTATCAGCGACAACATGGTCATCTGGTTCGTGCAGCTCGTGGGCAAGGAGATACGGGTTATCGACTACTACGAAGCATCAGGCTTCGGCCTGGACCACTATGCGCGAGTGCTCACCGACAGGAACTACCTGTACGGTACTCATTGGGGGCCTCACGACATCATGCATCGTGAGATAGGTACGGGCAAGTCACGCATCGAGACTGCCTCCAAGCTGGGCATCGAGTTCAGCGTAGCCCCCAACATCCCTGTGAAGGATGGTATCGATGCAGTGCGTATGGCCATGAACCGCATGTGGTTCGACAAGCGCAAGACCGCTACTGGCCTGGACGCCCTGAAGCAGTACCAGGAGAAGGTTGATAAGAAGCGGGGCATAAGCCTAGGCCCTCTGCATAACTGGGCCTCTCATGGCTCCGACGCCTTCCGTATAGGTGTGGTGGCTACAGAAGAGCCCCGTATCCGCGAGCGCATGGAAGAGCGCGAGAATGCTGGTATTGCCACAAGCGGTGGCGGATGGATGACCTGATGAACAAGGAGAAATATATGAAGACCGGACCCCGTTCCGTTGGTGCTGCCACACTGCGTATCCGCCAGTGTCCAGCGCTGCCCCCTGCACTCCAGAAGACCACACGGGAGATCGTGAACGTCGAGACCACCTTCGCCGAACAAGGCAAGGGGTACGCTACCACGCTGATGCACAAGGTCTGCCGTGAGGCTGACGCTGCTGGCCTCGTGCTGGTGCTGACCCCTCAGCCTTGGGGCGACAACATGAACCTGAGCAAACAGCAGCTCGAAGAATGGTACGCCCGGTCCTTCGGCTTCCACACCATCCAGGAGTCGCCCATGGTGCTGATGGCACGCATGGTCAACGGCACGCCCAAGATGATGGAACTCAAACCACTTACCGAAGCCCTCTACAAGGAACACGCCAAATGAGCAGCACCCCAGACCAGACCCAAGTCGACCACGATAAGCAGGCCGACACGAAAGATGATACAGCCATCATCGCCGAGTGCATGGACCGCATGCGCATCAGCATGGCAGCAGATGGCGAGAACCGCACCAACGGTCTTGACGACCTTGCCTTCCTGAAGGGCGACCAGTGGGATGAACGCATCAAGCAGCAGCGTGCGCTGGATGGCCGACCCTGCCTGACCATCAACAAGCTGCCTACATCACTGCATCAGGTGACCAACAGCCAGCGACAGAACGTGCCGAGCATCAAGGTACACCCCACGAATGACGAGGACATGAAGGTGGCTGAAGTGGTGCAGGGTGGCATACGCCACATCGAGTACGCCAGCAACGCCGACGTAGCCAAGGACACTGCTGTGAACAGTGCCGCAGCCATCGGCTTCGGATACTTCCGCTTGGTCACTGACTATGTGGACCCCAGCAGCTTCGACCAAGAGATTCAGTTCAAGCGCATACGGAACCCGTTCACCGTGTACATGGACCCCGGCTGCGTTGAGATTGATGGCTCCGACCAGCAGTGGTGTATCCTGTCCTCGAAGCAGGCACGTACCGAGTTCGTGCTGGAGCACCCTGACTGCGACCCCTGTGACTTCGGTGTGGTGCGTGGCCTAGGCGACCGCTCCAACGACTGGATCACCGCTACCGAAGTGCGTGTGGCCGAGTACTACCGCATCCACTACGAGAAGGTGGACACGGTGCTGCTCAGCAACGGTGAAAGTGGGTACAAGGACAAGCTCATCGAGATGCCTGAAGGCGTTACTGTAGTCAAGACACGCAAGAGCTTGCGTCCTACTGTGCAGTGGTTCAAGCTCAGCGCTACCGAAGTGCTGGAGCGTGCTGACATCCCATGCAAGTGGATTCCGGTGTTCCCAGTGGTGGGTGATGAGATTGACCTGGATGGTAGGGTGTATCGCAGTGGCATGATCCGCAACGCGAAAGACCCTGCTCGCATGTACAACTACTGGATGACCAGCGCCACGGAACAGGTAGGCCTCATCCCCAAGGCCCCGTTCATCGGTGCAGAAGGCCAGTTCGAGGGCCATGAGTCCAAGTGGCGTGAAGCCAACGTGCGTTCGTTCCCGTACTTGGAGTACAAGCCCAAGACCCTCGCTGGCCAGCTTGCACCCCCTCCCCAGCGTCAACACATGGCAGACGTACCTACTGGTGTACTGGCAATGGCTGCGCACGCCAGCGACGACATCAAGAGCACCACTGGCCTGTTCGATGCATCTCTGGGTGCCCGGTCTAACGAAACCAGTGGCGTGGCTATCGGTCGCCGTGACCGTCAGGGCGAAACAGCCAACTACCACTACATCGACAACCTGAACACCACACTGCGTCACGTGGGTCGTTGCATCCTGAACATGTGGCCCAAGGTGTACGACGGTACTCGCACCATGCAGATCATGGGTATGGATGGCAAGGTCAAGTCGGTGGAGGTGAACAAGCCCACAGTCGAGCAAGACGAGACAGGGCAGGCAGTTGAGAAGCTGATGAACGATATGTCCAGCGTAGCCAACTACGGAGTGACCATCAGCGTGGGTCCGAGCTACGATACGCTGCGTCAGGAAGCAGTGGATGGCATGATCCAAACAGCCAAGAGCTGGCCGAAGCTGATGGACGTTGCAGGTGACAAGATCGTGCGCTCTATGGATTGGCCTATGTCTGAGGAAATTGCTGACCGTATCGAGAAGACCATGCCTCCCGAGCTCCGTGATGACGAAGGTGGTGAGGGCACTGATGCCAACATGGTGGACACGCCGAAAGGCCCCATGCCCAAGGATCAGGTCGGCCCCATGCTGGCACAGATGGACCAGCAGATGCAGCAGATGGGCAAGGAGCTGTCTGATGCCAACACGGGCATGGACAAGGCGCGTCTGCAGTCTGAGACCCAGATTACCATCGCCAAGATCAACGCTGAGAGCAAGGAAGACGTCGAAGAGCTCAAGGGCATGATCCAGATGCTACTCGTCAAGATGCAGCCCCCTCCCGCACTGGTCGCTGATGTCTCAGCAGACCTTGCCGAGGACGATAACAATGCGTCTCAATCTATTACTCGCCCTGCAGGATACCCCCCTGCAGATCAGGCGCAACAGGGTGCCCCTACCGGAGTGGCTGAATCCGGGCCGGAGATCGCGCAATGAGCGTGCAGGAAACCACACAAGTCGAGCAGCCAAGCCAAACAGAAGCCCCGAAGATTGAGACAACGACAATCTCGTTCGATCAACCCGAGCAGGCCCCCAAGGTAGAAGCAGCTCAAACCGAAGACGTAAAGGTCGAAGAGCAGGCTGAAGAAGGCCAGCAGAACGACCGGGACGAGAAGGGACGCTTCAAAGGCGTTCAGCCTCGTATCGACGAACTTACCCGTGCTCGCCGTGAGGCTGAGCGCGAGGCATCATACTGGCGAGGAATTGCCCAACAGGGTCAGGCGCAACAATCGGCTCCGGCTGCGCCCACAAAGCCTACCCCTGACAAGTACGACGACTACGGTGACTACGTTGAAGCCTTGACCGATTGGAAGACCGAACAGGCAGTGGCGAAGCGTATGGAACAGGACAGTACCCGCAAGGTTGCTGAAACCCGAAGCCAGACCTTCGCAGAACGTCAGGTCGCCACTCGTGCCGTGTTGCCAGACTACGATGCAGTGGTGGGGGCCTCAGAAACCCCCATAGCTAACCACGTAGGCGAAGCACTCATGGAAAGCGATCGGGGACCAGAGCTGGCCTATCACTTCGCCAAGAACCCGGATGTACTGCAGAGCCTCAACGGTATGACCCCCATGCAAGCCGCTCGCGAGATCGGTAAGTTGGAGGCTACGCTCCCGACCAAGACGGCTCCGGTGGTGCCAAGCAAGAAGCTCAGCACCACTCCAGCGCCAGCGAGCACCACGGTGACGCAGGGTCGTGCTACTCAGCCAGCGTTGGCAACAGCCAGCATGGGTGAATACATGGCTCAACGCAAGTCCCAAGGCGCTCGCTGGGCGCAGTAACCAATCTGTAATCTGAAGGAATTTCAACATGACGAATACTCTTGTCACCTGCTCCATCGTTGCCAAAGAATCACTGGCAATTCTGGAAAACATGGTCGCATTCGCGGGCATGGTCAATCGCGACTGGGAAGATGAGTTCACGGGCAACCAGTCCCGTGGCTACTCGCCCGGTCAAACCATCAACATCAAGCGTCCTCCTCGCTACACGTACCGTGCTGGTCGCGTGGCACTGCCTCAAGCAACGGTTGAAACCACAACCCCGTTGACCCTGAGCCAAGGTGGTTGCGACCTGAACTTCACTTCGCTGGAACGCACTCTGTCCCTGCAGAAGCTCGAAGACAAGTTGCAAGCTGCTCTGGCTACCGTGGCCAACGAGATTGACCGTCAGGGTCTGCAGTTGGCTCGCCAAGCTACCTTCAACACCCTCGGCACTCCCGGCACGCTGCCCAACACTCAAGCTCTGGCGCTCGCCGCTATCACGGGTATCAACCAGCGCTTGGACGAAATGGCTGCTCCTCGCGACAAGCGTCGTGGTCTGATCATGTCTCCTGCGCTCAACGCTGCAACCATCCAAGGTTTCGCAGGGTTGTTCAACAGTGGTGACAAGATCAGCAAGCAGTTCGGCTCCGGCATGATGGTTGACTCGCTGGGTCTGGCTTACGCCATGGACCAGAACGTTGATACTCACGTGAACGGTACGCAAGCTGTTGCAGGCACCAACATCAACGGTGCTGGTCAGACAGGTTCGAACATCACTGTTGTGGGCTTGGCAGGCACGATCACTCGTGGATCTGTGATCACCCTCCCCGGTGTGTTCGCGGTTAATCCTCAGTCACGTGTGTCTACTGGCGTGCTGGCTCAGTTCGTGGTCACTGCTGACGTGGCTGCTGCTGCAACGGTGCTGCCTATCAGCCCTGCGATCGTTACCTCTGGCGCGTTCCAGAACGTTACCGCTTCGCCGACCACTGGTGCTCCGTTCGTCATCTTCGGTACTGTGTCCGGTGCGTACCAAGCGAACGTCGGCTTCCACAAGGATGCCTTCACTCTGGCGATGGTGCCAATGTGGGCTCCTCCAGGTGGCAAGGGCGTCATCGACGTGGCTCAGGAAACCTACAAGGGCTTCACCGTGAAGGTCACTGAGTTCTACGACGGTGTCAACGACAACAGCATCATGCGTCTCGACGTGCTGTTCGGTTGGGCTGCAACGTACCCAGAGCTGTCTGTCAAGTACGCGACCTAAAGTCGTTGTGGGGGCTTCGGCCCCCACTGATTCGTTCATCAATCTTTCAAGGAATACATCATGTCCGTTCTTCTTGGTCGCGCCTATATGGGCTATCCCGCTGGTGTTGTCGCTGATTTCGCTAGCAGTGTTGAAGCTGCTCTCATTGCTCAAGGCCTCGCTACTGCTTCCGCTGCTCTGCCGACTGCTGGCAACACCACAACGCTCGCCCTCCAGGGTTCCGCTGCTGTGGCTGCTGCTGCTGGCTCGGTTACTATCTCTCACCCACAAGTCGATGCCAGTACCAAAATCTGGGCCTGCATCGGTCAAGCTGCTGCTGACGGTACTGCTCTGTACGTCGCTCGTGTGGTGCCTGCTGTTGGCTCCTTCACCATCTACATGAACGCGAATGCTACAGCGATCACCGTGGTGGATTGGGCTGTTCTTGACCCACTCGGCATGACGCCTTCCAACTGATAGGCTCAAGTGGTGGTACTCCAGGGCAGCTTTTAAGCCCTTGGAGTACCACCACCGCCAGACCCTGAGTACTCCTCAACACTTTATCAACACACGGAGATTACACCATGTTCCCCAAATGGATCACACGCGCACCCGGCATCGGGGCTGTCCTCGTTCAGAACGAGAAGGAAGAGCAGAAGCTCTTGGAAGACTGGGAAGTCGAGCAACTCGAGCTGGCTGAAAAAGACGCTGCTGATGCGAAAGCGGCTGCTCAAGCTGTCGAAGAGGATACCAAGGTCGTGCTCAAGCCCAAAAACGGCAAGTAACCCCGATACCATCGGTATCTAAATGGCTGGTTTTGGGGCTGCAATGGCCCCAAACCTATGCCAGCCCCTAGCCAAGGACCCAAAAACGCAGCCTACGATGGTTTTTGCCCTTCGCCCAGACGTTTTAACCCCATAGGAGCTACCAAATGCCCTTTCTCCAACAATCCCAGACCGCAGATGTGGTCATCCCAGCAGGCCAGAGCATCCGTGTAGGGGCTCTCCGTGGTGCCAAGGCGCAAATCCTTATCCCGTCAGGACTACCCGGTGGCCCAACAGGACTTGTCTCTGATGGTCAGTCGGTGTTTGGCCCCTACGTGGCTGCTACAACGGTCCAGGTGTTGTCACAGGTAGGTGAAACAGAGTATGTCGTGGGTGCGTCACCTGTACTCACGGACTCGACCTACAACCCTGCTGCCGTCGCTGCCACTGGTGGGTCTATCAACAACGTGACTGTCGGCGCTGCCACTCGCAACACGGGTGCATTCACCACGCTGGCCATCACTGGTACCGACTCCTCGGGTACTCCAGGCAACGTCACGAACAACTCTGGTTCGGGTCGTGCAGCTATCGCGGCTGCTGCAACCACGGTCGTCGTGACCAGTTCCGCTGTTGCGGCTGCTGACCATGTGTTCATCCAGCCCCGCGCCATTGGCACTCCTACTCTGTGGTCAGTCGTCACAGCAGCAGGCTCCTTCACCGTAACGGTGAACATCGCTGCTGGTGCTACGTGGCCTTTCGACTTCGTTGTTGTCAAGAACTAAGGAGCACACATGCCCAGCGGTATCGTTGTATCCGACCTCATACGGTCGTCCATGCGTCTTATCGGCGCTATCGCCACTGGCGAGACCCCAACGGCTGACGAGGTCACCGACGGTCTGCTGGTGCTCAACGACATGTTGGAGAACTGGTCCACTGAAACCCTCTCTGTGTGGGGTTCCAGCAACCAGACCTTCAACACTGTTGCAAATCAGTCGGTGTACACCATCGGCCCTACAGGTAATTGGGTTACGACCCGGCCTCAGGATATCGATGACGCCTACTGCAACTTCTCTGGCGTGGATTTCCCCATCAAGGTTATCAGCCAGGAGCAGTACAACGAAATCAACCTGAAAACGATGAAGCAGCCCATCGTGGAGCGCCTGCTCTACGTGAACGAATACCCTCTCGGTGTTGTCACGCTGTGGCCTGTTCCAACTGCTGCCATGCCGTTGACGCTGACCATGAACCGCATCCTGAGCTTCCCCGTGCTGGCGACCGACACGCTGACAGGGCCTCCAGGCTTTGTCAAGGCCATACGGTACTGTCTTGCAGTGGAGTTCGCACCCGAGTTCGGTGTGGAAGCCAGCAACACAGTGATCCAGGTGGCTGCTGATGCCAAGGGGGATTACAAGCGTGCGAACCTGCCTCTGCTGGTGGCAGGTTACGACGACGCGCTGACCGTGCCTCAAGTGGCGCTCTACCAACGGGGGTACTGATATGGCTCAGTTCCCATTCGTAGGTGCCAGCTACACGGCACGTAGCTCTGCCTTCGACGCAGAACGGTGCGTGAACCTGTACCCCGAGACAGGTTCGCCCACGAGCAAGTCTGTCGTGATGCTGTTGGGTACTCCAGGTAAGCGATTGTGGAGCAACCTAGCAGGGGGTAACGTGCGAGGACTGTTGCGCTTCACTGCTGCTATTGGTCTCGCAGTCGTGGGGGCCAACGTGTACAAGGTTGATACCTCAGGTGTTGGCACTTTGCTAGGCACAATCGATGCTCGCACGACCCCGGTGAGTATGGCCAGCAACGGCACAACGGTGATGATAGTTACAGGCCCCAACGGGTACACCTTGAACCCCGTAACCGGGGTGCTCGCACAGATTGTAAACCCTGCTTTCACAGGTGCAGATACGGTGCAGTTCGGAGATGGGTACTTCGTATTCAACAAGACAGGTACTGGTCAGTTCCAAATAACTGCGTTGTATGATACGACCATTGATCCATTGGATTTTGCTACCGCTGAAGGTGCCCCAGATTTGCTGTTGTCTCTGTTGGTGGACCATCGAGAGATATGGTTATTCGGGGAAACCAGCACTGAGGTATTCTTTAACAGTGGCAACGTAGACTTCCCGTTCGAACGCATCAATGGTGCTTTCATTGAACAAGGATGCGCTGCGAAGTTCAGTCCTGCCAAGATGGATAACACGGTGTATTGGCTCACCGCTGATGAGCGCGGCTACGGCACGGTGCAGCGTGCGCAAGGGTACTCCCCACAACGTATCAGCACACATGCACTCGAGTTCGCTATCAGTCAGATGCCACGCATCGACGACGCTGTGGCGTACACGTATCAGCAAGAGGGGCACATGTTCTATGTGCTGAACTTCCCCACTGCACAGAAGACGTGGGTATACGACGCTGCTGTGAATCTATGGCACGAACGGGCATGGCGCGACCCAGCTACAGGCGACCTGAAGCAAGATCGTGCAATATGCCAGATGGCCTTCGCAGGTGAAACGATTGTTGGTGACTGGGAAACTGGTGAACTGTACGTACTCGATCTAGACTACTTCACAGACAATGGCGACCCAATTGCACGAATCCGCTCGTGCCCCCACATATCCAGCTCAGATTACAAGCAACAGTTCTTCGCATCATTGCAGGTAGATATGCAGACAGGCGTTGGGCTTGTCACTGGTCAAGGCAGCGACCCCAAGGCGATGCTTCAGTGGTCTACTGATGGTGGCTACTCCTGGAGCAACGAACTTTGGGCATCTATCGGAAAGCTCGGAGAGCGTCGCTCCCGTGTGAAATGGCGCAGGCTGGGTCGTAGTCGAGACCGTGTGTTCAGAGTCACCATCACAGACCCCGTACGAGTGGCTATCATCGGTGCCAGCGTGCAATTATCCGAGGGCATGTCATGAGCGACCCGCTACACTTCGTACCCCCACGGGTGCAGCTAACGGACCCTCGGACAGGTATGATATCACGAGAGTGGTACCTATTCTTCCAAGGGGTCTTCGACCGTATCGGTGGTGCCACTGGTGCCAGCACCCCTGATATCGTAGCTAGCCTGTTCGAAGATGCAGGCAGCAGTGAAACCAACGCACTGCTGTTCTCCGTTGAGCAAGCGCTCGGGCAAACCCCCTCTGGCACTGTCCCACAACTCGACACAGATATTAGCCAGATACCATACCTACAATTCGTGCAAGTGGAGGCACTACAAACCGAGTTATCCGAACTACGGGAAACTGTAGCCGAGTTGAAGAAAGCCCTGGACGATATCCGTCAAGGCACCATGATCTAGGAGAACCCCATGACTGTTACCGCTAAACCCCTGTTCGAACCCTTGCAAGCACAGAACGCTGAGACCACTCAGTATACCGCACCAACGGGTACACGCACTATCATCGATAAGGTGACAGGTACCAACACTACGGGCGCTGTTGCTACGCTGACTATCAAACTCGTGGCCTCTGGTGGTGCTGCCAGCGCTTCTAACACGATCGTCTCGGCCAAGACGTTGCAGCCCGGCGAGGCGTACACGTTCCCTGAAGTAGTCGGACACGTGCTCAACCCCGGCGACTTCATCAGCACTCTTGCGGGTACTGCTGCTGCCATCACCATCCGTGCAAGCGGTCGTGAGGTAAGCTGATGTCGCACTACGATGAGGCTCGTGGGCTTCTGAATAACGCTATCGCTCAGAACGCCACGTTGGTGGCTACTGCTACACACGCGGCTGCGTCCAAGGCTACACCAGTAGACGCGGATGAGCTGCCCCTTGCGGATAGCGCTTCTAGCTTTGCCTTGGCGAAGCTGACGTGGGCTAACCTGAAGGCTACGCTACTCACGTATTTCAGCAGTGCCTTATTCACTGGGTTGAATGTTATAGGCACCGCAGGTGCTTTTCGTAGTGTCAATTTCAGAGATACTTCCAGCCCAGCTACGGTATTCGCTTCTAGCCAGTTCGAAGCAGGCGCAGGGGAGTACCGACATTCCGCTGGTTTCGCTGGGTGGGGTGGGTTTCAGACGTTCTATGCGAACGGTAATCTGCAGCTAACTCTCAGTGATGCCAATGCCACTTTCACTAAACCCCTGATTATACCTGGAGGAGTCATGCTCAGGTCTTCTGCTGCACTGACCAATGGCGCTGCGGCTGCTGCTGGCACCCTACTCAACGCGCCTGTAGCTGGAAACCCTACCAAGTGGATTCCTATCAACGATAACGGCACAACCCGGTATATTCCAGCATGGTGAACGAAGTATCTATCATACTCGGTGATGCCATGCGTGGTCTGACTGCACAAGGTATCGACCACGCTGAAGAAACCATGTTGGCCCAAGAGCAGGCGTACTGCCCTGTCGTCCACCACTTTGGTCCAGGCATATACATACGGGAAGTGTCTATGAGCGCTGGCCTGTTCGCTATCGGGCACCGCCAGACCAAGGAGCACGTGAATATCATGCTTAAAGGCCGGGTGCTCATGCTACAAGAAGATGGTTCTACCCAGGAGCTAGTGGCCCCCCTGATGTTCACAGGCAAACCCGGTCGCAAGATGGGGTATATCCTGGAGGATGTGGTGTGGCAGAACATCTACGCAACGACCGAACGTGATGTGCAGGCACTGGAAAGCATGTTCCTGGATAAATCCCCGACATGGGTTGATGCGAACGAGATGCGTATGAAGTCGGAATACGTATTGCATGAGGCAGACCGTGTGGACTTTGCTGATGTACTGTTCAGGTCAGGGTTCTCGGCAGAAACAGTTCAGGCACAGTCCGAGAACACCAGCGACCAGCGTCCTATGCCTGAGGGTGCCCAGAAGTTCAAACTCGGCCAGTCCCCAATACACGGTACTGGCGTGTTCGCCACTGCCAACGTAACTGCCCATGAGGTAATCGGACCAGCACGACTCGAAGGACTGCGTACCCCGTTGGGTCGGTACACAAACCACTCAAAAACACCGAACGCATATATGCGGCTCCATGGTAGTGGTGATGTCAGCCTCGTAGCTCTCAAGGACATATCGGGCTGCAACGGTGGTCGAGACGGAGATGAGGTGACAATAGACTACAGGCAGGCTCTGCGCCTATCCGGAATAACCTGCTCAACTACAGGAGTACTAACATGAGTGGAATTGCAACAGCTATCGTAGGGTCTGCAGTCATCGGCGGGGTGATGAGTAGCAAGGCTGCTGGCAGCGCTGCTGACGCACAGGTTCAATCTTCGGCAGAAGCTAACGCTACGCAGCTAAAGATGTTCGAGCAAAATCGAGAGGACCAGAAACCGTGGCGCGACGCTGGTGTTTCTGCCTTGGGACAACTCAGTGCAGGCACATCAGCAGGCGGTGATTTCAACCGTGATTTCACCTTATCTGATTTCACCAAAGATCCTGGCTACGACTTCCGTATGCAGCAAGGCCAGCGAGGGCTTGACGCCAGTGCTGCTGCTCGTGGTGGCGCGCTCAGTGGCGCTGCCATCAAGGGTGCTCAACGCTACGGGCAGGACTACGCTTCTGGCGAATACCAGAACGCCTACAACCGATTCAACGCAGACCGCACAGCACGGTTCAACCGTCTGTCGTCTATCGCTGGTACAGGTCAGACCGCTACGAATCAAGTTGGTGCGCAAGGTGCGCAAGTGGCGTCCAGCATCGCAGAAAACCAGATCGGTGCTGGTAACGCTCGTGCCAGTGGGTACGTCGGGCAGGGTAACGCGATGAGTGGTGCAGCGAACACGTTGGGTAATTGGGCTATGAACAGCCAGTACATGAATCAAGGCACGAACCCATACGCTGCTCGGCCTGTTCAGAGCAACAGCGTACAGTTGACAGACGGTACATCGTTCTACGGTTGAAAGGGAACATAACATGCCAGTAAATTCATCAATCGCGATGTCGGGTCGCCAGTTCCAACTGGACAACCCCATCGACGTACAGGGCAAGGTCGCCACGTTGCGCCAGCTCGCAGGCCAGCAAGAGCTCCAGCAGATGCAAATCCAGCAAGCTCGGCAGACCCAGGACCAGGAGCGCACGCTGGCTGATCTGTACAAGGGTAACGTCGGACCAGACGGTACTATCAACCGTCAGGGTATGTTCACTGCTGCTGCTGAACGTGGTCTGGGTGCTAAGATTCCAGCCATGCAGAAGCAGTTCGCTGAAGCTGATAAAGCCACGGCAGACGTCAAGCACGTTGGTGCTCAGACAGGCGAGCTGGAGTGGAAGACTGCCAAGAGCAAGATCGAAGCCTCTGGCGCTGCCCTCAGCTCGCTGCTGGCTAACCCCAACACCACACATGATGAAGTCATCCAGACGATGGTGGGTCTGGTGAACCGAGGCATCGTAACCCCTGAGCAGGGGCAACAGGCTATCCGTGAGTTGCCCGGTGACCCCGTGCGGCTGCGTCAGTACCTCGTGCAGAAAGGCATGGAGGTTATGGAAGCAGGCAAGCGCATGGAGATGATGGCACCCAAGCGCACCGAGGTCAACGATGGCAAGACCACACAGTTCGTTGACACGAACCCGTACACGAACCCTCAAGGGCCTGCACCCATCAAGATGCAGACCACTCCAGGCCAGGATCAGAGCAACGCGACACAGGTTCGTGGGCAGAACCTTGTCAACGCACGGGCAGTGGACGCGAACGGTATCGCCCAGACGTCGGCACGCACGCAAGTGGTGGAAGGCCCTGATGGGTTCATGCTCATCGACAAGGGTACAGGCTTGGCTCGTCCTGCTGCTACCATGAACGGTGCTCAGGTGCAAGGCAAGAACGTAGGCCTGAACGATGTGCAGTCCAAGGCGCTGCTGTTCGGCTCCCGCATGCAAGCGGCTGAGAAGGTGCTGGGCGACATGGCGCTCCAAGGTACGGTGCGTCCTTCGGTTATGAAAAACGTCGTCGAGCGCATCCCGCTGGTGGGTGGGGCTGCTGGTGCTGCTGCCAACAACATGTCTTCGCCTCAGCAACAGAAGGTGGAGCAGGCACAACGAGACTTCATCAACGCTGTGTTGCGTCGTGAGTCTGGTGCTGCCATTGCCGAATCTGAGTTTGAGAATGCTCGGAAGCAGTACTTCCCAGCCGTGGGTGATTCACAGGCGGTCATTCAGCAGAAGAGCCAGAACAGGCAGCTCGCTACGAAGGGCATCCTGGCTGAAGTGCCTGCCAAGCAGCGCAACTCTCTCGAACCCGGTGCAGGTGATGCCTCTGGTCTGCCAGACGACATCGCAGCCATTCTCAAGAAGCATGGAGGCAAATGATGGCTACACAAGACGAAATCATCCAGGCTATCCGCGCTGCTGACAAGGCAGGTGATTCGGCCTCTGTGCGCAAGCTCGGGGCCTACCTGAAGACCATGCCTGCTCAGGCTGCTCCTGCTGAGGCCTACGACCCGACAGAAGGCATGAGCCCCACGGACAAGTTCCTCGCAGGCACGGGCAAGGCGTTCGCTGATCTGGGTCGTGGTGTGGGCCAGATGGTGGGTCTCGTATCCCAGGAGGAAGTGGACGAAGCCAAGCGTCTGGACGCTCCGTTGATGCGGACCACTGCTGGCACCGTGGGTAACGTCACAGGCAACGTAGCGGCTGCTCTACCTACGGTGTTCATACCCGGTGCTCAGGGTCTTGCTGGTGCTGCCCTGACGGGTGCTGGTATGGGGCTTATCCAGCCTGTTGCCAGCGACGAGTCCCGGCTGAAGAACGTTGCTGTCGGTGCGACTGCTGGTGCTGGTGGTGTGGTGGCAGGTCGGGTGCTGGCTGCTGGTGCCAAGGGTGCCAAGGCGCTGGTAGAGCCCTTTACAGACAAGGGTAGACAGGCCATTGCCGGACGCACCCTGGACCGATTTGGTATTCAAGCGGGTGACCTTGCAGGCGTCAGCAACGCACCTACGGTCACAGGGGCTGTCCCAACGATGGCAGAACGGATTGTCCGGCCGGAGGGGGCTGCTGGTGCTGCTCGCCTGCAGGACTCAGTACGTAGCCTTGACCCAGAGATCGCCAATAAGTTCGTTGCTCGTGAAGTTGAGAACAACGCTGCCCGAGTGGGCACTCTGCGTGAACTGTCCGGTGTTGATGGTGCCCGTGACTTCGCTGCTGCCATGCGCAACGGCACTGCGAAGGAACAGTATGGCAAGGCGTTCGCTACCAAGATGGATATGAAAACCATGTCAGCGGCTGAACGGGGCGAGGTCACGAAGTTGATGCAAACTCCTGCTATCCGTGATGCGCTGAAAGAAGCCCAGACCATCGCCAAGAACCAAGGGCTGAACCTCAACAAGCCTGATGGCAGTGTGGAAGGCTTGCACCTGATGAAGCTGGCTATGGACGATGCTATCGAGGCTGCGAGCAAGGGCGGTTCTGCCGTTGCGGTCAACAAGGCCATGTCCATCAAGACGGCACGCGACCGCCTCGTTACCTTCATCGAGCGCATGGCTCCTGACTACGCCGAAGCTCGTGGCACGTACGCGGCAATGAGCAAGCCCCTGAACCAGATGGATGTGGCTGACGCACTGTTCCGCAAGGGCACCAGCGCCACAAGTGATCTTGGCGGTACACCACGCCTGATGCCTGACAAGTTCGTCAACCTGCTGAAGAATGAAGAAGCAACGGTGAAGGGTGCTACAGGTCGCGACCTAGGCAAGCTCTCTGAGGTGCTAGACCCTGACCAGTTCTCCAAGGTGATGGCAGTGGGGCAGGAGCTGGACAAGGGGGCAGCGGTGGCTCGTGCAGCCAACGGTCCAGGCAGTGCAACGGCACAGCGTCTGGCATCCCAGAACGTGTTGCGTCAAATCCTCGGACCTACAGGGTTGCCTCAGTCATGGGCTGAATCTACGCTGCTGAATACCGCTATGCGTCCAGTGCAGTTCGCCTACAACGGTGTGGCCGAACCTAAGATTCAGAAGGTACTGGCTGATCTGTTGCTCGATCCTACCAAGGCTCGTGCAGCGCTGCAAGCTGCCCGTACTGCTCCGCAGAGCTTACCTCAGTCGGTGCGTGACGCTATCCCGTATTTGGAACAGGCTATGAAGACGTCAATCCCGGCTGCGGCCATTGCGGGACAACGGTAAGAACAGCAGTCGTTTGAGTTTGCCATCCCTCATCCGGCTGCGCAATATCTCGACTGCAACCCGTATTGGGACGAGAATTACAACGGCAATAAATGGTTTCAGGAAGATGGCTAGTAGTATACTCATCGGAATATTTTTAACAGGAGCTCACACATGGCTACACTAATGCCCGAGGGCAAGCAAAGTTTCAACACCAGCGCAGGCGCTCCGTTGATCGGAGGCAAGCTGTACACATACGACGCAGGCACCAGCAACCCTCGGCCAACTTACCAGGACGCAGCAGGGGCAACCCCGAATACGAATCCAGTTGTGCTGGACGCTCGGGGAGAAGCTACCATCTTTTGGTCTGGGTCGTATAAAGCCATTCTGAAGGATGCTTCAGACGTAACTATATGGACTGTCGATGGTATCGTGAGTACCGATAATATCAACAACTCTTTAGCTGCGTCTACCGGGTCCTCTCTAGTTGGGTATATCCCTTCTGGTGTTGGGGCAGTAGCTTCTACAGTTCAAGCGCAGTTCCGTCGTTCTATGGTATTCCCAGAAAACTACGGTGCTGTGGGTGATGGTGTTACCGACGATACCCTGTCGTGGCAAAAGATGATCGATGCAGCACCGAACGGTGCTGAGATATGGGGTACTCCTGGTGCTATTTACAAGCTCAGTAAAAACACTGCTCTGTCTGCTGTGGTATATCCTGTTCGAGGTGGAAATACCGCTGGAGAGCAGCCTTGCTTGCTCGTGAACAATCGTGCTGGTCTAACCTTCGCAGGTCATGGAGCTACACTAAAAGTCAATGCTCACGCTCAAGGTATCCTGGATATCCTGGCATCTAGTGATATCACCGTGTACGGGTTCAAATTCGCTGGTCCTGGTGCCTTCCCAGCTCTCGACGGGACAACGGGTCGAGGAGAGAAGGGTACTGTCACACAAGGATACTACGACCCCGGCTCTCTGGTGAACGGCCCAGCACGAAATAACTCACGTGATACACATGCGTTTACTACTGGTGGCTACGGTGGTGCATTCCCACAAGTCGGTGGGGGTACTGCGGGCACGTGGGGGTACTGGACTGGTGGTGGCTACGTGGCAAACACTGGCAGCGCGGTGTTCATCGATAACGGGTCTACTCGGATTACTGTTCGTAACAACGAGATGTACGGTTTTAATGGTGATGGCGTTCAAATCAACTCAGGGTTGACCGAGAGCTATGGCTGGACTGCTCCGAGCAAAGTGTATATCTACGATAACTACATTCATGATAACTACAACGCAGGTATCGAATACCACGCTGTGAACGATCTGTTCGTCAAGGGTAATTACCTGTACAACAACGGGCATCCCAATGCAGCGTTCACGCATACTGATATTGATCCTGGTTATGGCATCGGGTCTAATAACGGTACGTCTCCGTTCAATGTCAACTTGTGTGATAACCACTGTGTAGGAAACAAGCGTAAAGGCATCGACGCTCACTCACTAAACTCCGCGATAGTGACAGGCAATATCATATCGAATAGTGGGTATGGCATCACGCTGGTTACTGGATCACTTGGGTTCATGTCGAACTTGGTCGTATCCAATAACTACGTTAGTTACATAACGTACCCAGTCACTGCGCAAGGTGCGGGCATATTCATTGAGCATAACCCCTCCGGTGGTGGGTCGTTCTTTGGTAACGTATCCGTGACGGGCAACGTAGTTACAGAGGTAGGCGTTCCGCCTGGAAGCACAGCATCATTCCCAGGAGTTAATCCTGTCGGGGTAGGCCTCCAGCTCTCGGGAACGTTGAGTGGGGTAGCTTGCACCGGAAACGTAGTTCAAAATATATCGTACCTAGGCGGTTACGGTATAATCGCTGGCTGGTCTGGAACAGACGCTGTCTCAGGTACGATTACTGGAAACGAGGTGAAAGGCGCATTCACCTATGGGCTGAGTAACTCGGCTAGTGGTGGTGCGAATACCGCTACTGTTGGAAATAACGTGGAACTAACCTCGGTAGCTCCATACGCAGGAAGTCAGGTCGGAATCGTTGGTAGTACTGACCGACTATTCGGACACAACAATGTAACCGTTCCAGTAGGGCAGGCAAAAGTCAGTGGCGCGATGCTCGGGTTGCAACTGATCGTAAATATCACGCTCGCAGCAGGCGTGCTGACCTGGACTGCTGGCCCGAATGCCACTAAGTATATCACCAGTGTAGCCACTGACCCATTAGGGGTGAAGATCACACTGAACGGTGTTGGTCTGTTCATCACAACGTTCACCCAGTCCTCTTCTGCAAAAGCTATTACAGGAGCGTCAACTCCTCTTGACTACATATACTGTGACTACGGTTCGAGTATAGCGTTCCTATGTTTCCAATATCTTGGAGTTGCTCAGAACGGTAATAACTGTACTGGCCAGTTCAAGCTCGTTATCGCTATCTAACCAGAGGTTTAAATGGATATACAAATCGCGTTCAATATCGCTCTCTCCTTAGTAGCTTTTCTAGGTGGGTGGGTTCTTAACTCACTCCGGGACAGTATCAAATTCTTGCAGAAGTCAGACACTGAACTAGCTGATAAGATGCAGAAGATAGAAGTGCTGGTAGCAGGCGTATACGTCAAGAAAGATGATATCGATAAGCTCTCCAACGCTATATTCGCCAAGTTAGATAGAATCGAAGATAAACTGGATGGAAAGGTTGATAAATGAATATCACTGACACAATCACTGCTCTGATTCAGCGGGAAGGGGGTTACACCAACGACCCCAACGATAAGGGTGGAGAAACCAACTTCGGCATCACCGTTGCAGTAGCTCGGGCCTTCGGATACACGGGGCCTATGGCTTCCATGACACAGCAGGTAGCTCGGGACATCTACGCTCAGCGCTACTGGCACCAACCACGCTTCGACGACGTCGATATGGCCAGCGAGCTGGTGGCAGAAGAGCTGCTGGATACCGGGGTCAACATGGGCACAGCAACGGCAGGCAAGTTCCTCCAGCGTGCGCTGAACGTGCTGAACCAAGGCGACAAGACGTACCCCAACATCGCCGTTGATGGTGGCGTGGGCAACATGACCATCGCAGCGCTCAAGGCGTTCTTGGCAGCACGGGGCAAGGCAGGCGAGACGGTGCTGGTGCGCATGCTCAACGCTCAGCAGTCGGTGCGGTATATCGAGCTGGCTGAAGCCAACGTAACCCAGGAGTCATTCGAATTCGGATGGCAACTCAACCGTGTAAGAGGTCTCTGATGGACTGGACGAAACTCGTAAGCACGGTCGCACCGTGGATTGGTACTGCCTTGGGTGGTCCGCTGGGTGGCATGGCGGTGGAAGCTGCTGCCAACGCTCTGGGCCTATCAACGAAGACGGTTGACTCAGTGAAGCAGGCGCTCTCGGGTGCCACACCAGAGCAGATGCTGGTCTTGAAGAACGCTGACCAAGCCTTCGCCCTACAGATGCAGGCTCTGGGCTTCAAGCAGATCACCGACATGGAAACCCTCGCAGCAGGCGACCGCAAGGACGCACGGGGTATGCAGGTGAGCAAGCCTAGCCCCGTGCCTGCCCTGCTATCCATCGGCGTTACCTTGGGGTACTTTGGTATCCTCGTCGGGATGATGCTGGGGTGGCTGAAGGTAGATAACTCGCAAGCCCTGCTCCTGATGCTAGGGTCGCTGGGTACAGCTTGGGGGGCTGTCATGGCCTTCTGGTTTGGCACCACACGGGACTCCGGCCGGAAGACGGAGCTGCTGGCACAGAGCACCCCTACCCCAAGCCCCTGAGATACCAATGGTATCCAAGTCAAAGGCCCCTCTTGGGGCCTTGATTTTGCCTAGGGGGTAGCCTAGGTAAGCTGCTAAAAAACCGACCTTACGATGTTTTTGGCCTTCGCTGGCTAGTAGGCTGTAACCACAACGGTCTTGCCCAGCGCACGGATACGGCTTGCACGCTCGTTGGCACGCTCCATGGCGTACTCGGCAGTACCTACGCCTTCTTCCAGCACCTTACCGTTCATCTGGATGGTGTACGCCTTACCGTAGGCTCCCACGATGATTTCCACTTGTGCTACTCGCTTGGCACGCTTGGAGCCTTCGGTGCCCTTGAGAATTGAGATGGCGGTATCTAGGTGGCGAGTATCTGTCATGGGGTGCTCCGGGTTGTTGATATAAGTGTTGTCACGAACCTCCGAGGAGGCTCGCAAGACCTTTCGTTAGCTGCCCAGGATTTCATCAACAGCAGCATCAACCTTCTTGGCACGAGGCGCAGCAGCACGACGTTCATGCTTGGGTTCTGGTGCTGGCACAACGGGTGCTTCAGCCTTCACGGTCTTGGCACGTTCGTACAGCACTTCTTGGATATCCCAGCCGTTCTTCTTGGCGGTACGACGGCAGCATACGACCAGCTTACCGTCTTCGTTGATGGCCACGATTGGGCGCTTGCGACCGTCTGCTGCTGCGACGGACTTGGCTTTCGCCTTGCTGGTGATGGTGGGTGCCAGCTTGTGTGAAGTGGCTACTGGTGTTGCTGCTACAACGGGAGTGGTGGTCTTGGACATGGTGGAGTTCCTTTCAGGGTTCCGAGCTGCGGAATGCTGCTCAGTGAACGCATTTTCGTACGTTCAAGAACTCCACCAAGACCTTTCGTTAAAGCCCTATCAATACGTAGGGGTATTCAAATGTCCTTGCCTTGGTCAACGTAGCCAGCACCCGGCTCACTACCGTCGTCCAGTGGGTACGACTCAGTGATCAGGCGCTCAATGCGTGCCTGCAACATAGTCAGGTCCTCGACGAACTGCCAGTTACACACGGAGTTGATGCAAGCGTACTCGATAGGCAACAGATTGTTCGCTTCAGCGTACTGCGTCATGCGTGCGAAGCTGACCACACGGTGCCGAGGCTGACGACCTCCGTCACGTGCCAGCTCAATCAGCTTAGAGCAGAAGTGCAGCGCCTTCTCAGCGTCCTCCAGGCCCTTCTTGAAGCGGTGCCGTGTGATGTACTTGCTGATCTGGCCTTCGAAGTAGCCAAGGTCCAACTCGTGGCAGAGGTCCCAGTGCTGGAACGGGTTCTTGTAGTGGGTGCCCCCCACTTGGGTGTTGTTCGCGGTGCTCATGCGTTCATCTCCAGTTCTGCGCCTGTTGCTGGCGTGATTCCAAGGGTCCAGGCGTCGGCCACCACTTCGGTAGTCAACTCCTGTGCGTTATCAGGCATCTTTGCCATCAGTATCCAGCCAAGGCCACGCGCTACCGTTGGGCGGCAGTACACGTTTCCCATACGGACTTCTTCCAGGCACCACAGCACCAGCTCCATACGGTCAGCCCACTTCAGCAGGATGGCTTCAGGCACAGTGATCTGGAAGTCCTGGTACAGAGGCTTCAGGTCTTCCTCGATGCTGTCCATCAGCGGTCCCAGCTCTGGGTGTACCCGTTTGATGGGGGCAGGTATGTCACCAGTGAACAGCTCGGGGAGGTCGTGGTGCAACACAGCGTTCATCAGGTTCTTGGTGCACAACGGGTTGACCTGCTTGATGAGCATCAGCATGCCGAACGTGTGTTCTGCGATTGTCTGGTTGCGGTGCGTGCGCTTGACGTGGTAGCGCTGCACTGCACCAGCATCACGGTACAGCGTGGCTTCTACGAGGGCTTTCATGCTAGCACCACTTTCTTATCAGATGCACGGTGAGCACGACGTTGCACCCACTCGAACATAGCAAGTCGCCAGTCCTCAGCAGGCAGCTCTTGGATGATCGCCAACGAGCTGGCGTAGAGCTTCGCCTTATACATATCGTACGCACGCACAACGGGAGCAACCACGTTACGCCCGAACTCAGACACGTACTCAACGTGGGCAAGGATTTCACCCTGCTCTACCTGCGTCGCCATACGAATACAATCGTAGTACAGCATAAGTGCATCTTCCGCGTCAGCAGCCAGCGGATACGGATGTACCGAATCCATGGAATACGGGTTGTGAACGTGACCATGCTCGTACTCCCCCTCGCGGAACTTCAGCCAGAACGGGTTGTCCGTGTAGGCGTGGTAGTTGTTGGACTGCTGAACGTAGTAGCCTACCTGCGCACCCACCATGATCGCGATGAACTCTTGCAGGATGCTGAACTGCACTGCGTTGGCACCGTAGGCACCCCACACAGCGTCGTTGCTTCGGTTGCACACCGTCATGTTGAGCTGGCCTTCCACGATGTCCAGCATGACCATGTCGTTGCAGGGCATGTCCTTGGTCGACTTGTCCAGGTCCATGATGGGGTTCCAGATGCTCATCACGACTTGCCGTGTGTCTGGCTTGCGCTTCAGCATATCACAGGCACGCTCAATCTGGTCAAAGCCGAAGGCGTTGCGCAGACGGTGCCCATACGCGCCATGGAACACCACACCGTCGTCACTGAACTGACTGATGTTGTCTAAGAAGTATTTGGGCAGCTCAACCCGGTTGCTGCCAGACAGAATCCATAAGGACTCGATCAAGTGGAAGAACGGGTTAGCGTCACGGATGGTATCGAATAGCACGCGCTGACGTGGGTTGGAGTACACCGTACTCACGGGGCCTGGAACCCGCATGGTAGTCAAGCCACGGGACTCGGATAGCACGCCACGCTCTTGCAGCAGGGTCAAGCCCAGAGGCAGGGCTTCGTTGACGTTGTTGACGCGCAGGATAGCGCCATAACGGTTGTCGTTCATGTTGTGTTGCCTTTCAGAGAAGATCATCTACGCTGGGTTCGGGGAGACCCAGCAGCTCCAGCGCCATGTTGTACGCCTGACGGTATTGTACCCGGTGTACTTCAAGACCTGCTCGTTCAAGACGTGTTGCCCAGCTACGTGCGCTGGCCAGCTTGCGGTACAGGTTCTTGGGGTCGTAGGGCTTCGTGGCGCCCTTGGCCTTCCGGCGCTTCAGCACGTTCAGGATACAGTCGGTTTCAGGCGTATCCAGCAGGATGAACACAGCACGGTCAAAGTAGCTGGCGAACGTTGCGCACGTGTCAACGCCTGGAGTGACCAGACCTTCAGCGAACACACTGCACTTCGCCTGCACGTTGTACTGGAGCACATCGTGCAGGGCTGCGTAGGGTTGCATGCCATCCACGCCTCCACAAGCGGTGCCGTACTTGCCAGCCAGGACCACGCCCTCTGCGCCAGTGCGTGTCCATGTAGCCTTGGGTGTAGCTGCCAGCTTGCACACGTCAAAGGCGCCACCAGCAGCAGCCAGCACAGCACGGGCGAGGGTGCTCTTGCCACTTCCGTTGGTGCCATGCACGTAGACGAGCGTGGTCACAGGTGTTCTCCTACCGCCACCAGTGCTTCTTCGTCCCAGATGCCACCAGCGTACAGGCCATCCAGCAGGACTTGTGCCGTTGGGGTCTCTGCAACCATGCCCTTCAAGCGCTTATATGCCTTGGCACTACGGAAGCCGAACTTGTAATCGCCGACAACGTGCTGCTTGAACACACAGCACACAGTCTCAGCTTCCTGCAGAGCCAGCTTGCGTTCAGTGAACGGATGATCCAGCTTGCCGATGTGCTTGGTCACGATGGCCATGATAGCCTCCAGCTCGAAGGTGTTCTCCATGTCCCCGATCATGTCTGCACCCTGCTTCGGCACCTTCGGCATGTACTTCTCACACCCGGTGAAGTCCACTGGCTTGTGGAACACCGTGTCTTGGATGTCGGCCAGCTTCCAGTAGAAGTAGTCGCCCATCTGCGTCATGTGGCTCATGTTCTTGCGCACGCCCATGTACGACGAAGCGAAGCAGGCTTCCACCATAGATTCTGGCTTGGGGTACAGGCTCTGCCACTGCGCCATCGCCTTCAGCCCTGCCTGCCCACGGAAGTGCCGACGCTCTGAAGCACGTTTGGCATGCGGGTACACGTATCGCAGGAACTCGTAGAACTTGGCACCCTGGAAGTCGCTTGCACGCGCTGCCAGACCCGGATTGTAGAACGTGCACCACGCCATGATGTAGCGCAGCTTCTTGGCATCATCCATCTCAGCGCGTGCCAGCAGCATGTATCCGGGGTCAGCGTCCTCGAGCTTGAACATCTGGTTAGCGAACTTGCGCCAGTCACCCGTGTGGTCTGTGGCTACCAAAGATTTTACATTCACGTCTATCTCCTGTTGTGATACCTACGGTATCGGTTGATGAAAAGCCTATGCCAACAATTCTTGAACTTCGCGGTATTCCTTGAGCATCTTGAATACTGCCCGTTCGTCCGCATGGCGCACCCGTTGTGTCTGCAGCATAACCTCATCCACGGTATCTCGTGCGATTATGTGCTTCACCATCACGTGGTCACGCCCTGTACTGATCTGCCGTGCTGCCCCGATGCGCTCGATCACCTGAGCGTAGAACTCGCGTCCCCAGAGCATGCTGTAGAACACGATGGTGTTGCCTCCACCTTGCAAGTTCAGTCCGTGGCCTGCACCTTGCGGATGGACGAACATCACGGGGTGTTTGCCAGCGTTCCACTCGTCTTGCAGCTTGGCGAGCATTCGTTCGTTCTTGCAGTCGGCGATAGCTGGTGCCTTGGGGAACATGCTCTTCAGGCGTGCCAGATCGGGCTTGAACCAGTAGGCCACCAGCACATTGCCACCAACACCGTCGATGACCTCGTGCAAGGCTTCCATCTTGGCGTCGTGCACTGCCTGCCACGTCTTGGCACCAGCGTCGTCTTCCAGGTAGATGAACCCGTTGGCTAGCTGCCAGCACTTGGACGACAAGCTGGCTGCGCTGAGGGCCTCGGTGCTGCCCATCTCCATCTCAAGGAACATCTCCTTCTCGAGCTGCTTATACGTCTTCCGTGCTGCAGGAGGCAGGTCAACGTAGACCTCTTGCTTGATGGTGGGGGGCAGCTCCAGCCAGTCCTCGGCACGCATGGTGAGCACCAGCGAGCTGATGAGTTCGGTAATCTGTTGCTCGGCGGTCTGGTCAGGCGTGTACCCGAACTGTGTGCGTGAACCGTTATCACGTTCCTTACCCGGCGTGAAGAACCTACTACGGTAGCGCTCCACCTGAGCACCCAGACGCTGGCCTTCGTCCAGGATGAATATCTGTGACCACAAGTCCAGCAGACCTTTGGGTGCAGGTGTGCCAGTCAGAATCACACGACGGTCGAAGCGCTTGACTTGGTAGCGTAGAGAACTGAAGCGTTTGCTCTTGGGCGTCTTGAACATGCTGGACTCGTCGATGACGAGCATGTCGTAAGGCCATCCGTACTTGCGAGCACGTCCACGCAACACGTTCAGCAACCAACGGAAGTTGTCCACGTTGATCACGTGTATCTGTGCGCTGCTGTTGAGGGCCATCAGGCGCTGACGCTCGTTGCCAGTCAGCATCTTGAACGTCAGGTGCTTCGTGTGTTGCCACTTCTTCGCTTCTTGACGCCACACGCCCTGAGCAGGACGCAACGGTGCCACCAACAGGATACGGTTCACCACACCAGCACTCAGCAGGTCAACAGCAGCAGTGAGCGTGATGATGGTCTTGCCCAAGCCCATGTCCAGGAACAGGCCAGCACGACGGTGCTTCTTGACGAAGTCCACGCCCTTGCCTTGGTACTTGCGAAGGTCTTTGCGCTGAAGCGTCACAGCCAGATACCGATGGTAACGCACAACAGGGCGAAGGCAGTACCGTAGCCTACCCAGCTCAGCCACGTGTCTGCCGGGTAAACCTGCACCCAGATGCCATCTATCATCACATACGCCTTAGCCTTCAACATGGTATTCCTTCAGTAGTTCGTCAACTTGTGTCTTGGTGTAACACACCACGACGGTAAACCCCATTTTACGCAGCTTGTCTTGAATACGTTCCTGAAGCGGTTCAAACTTACCGCCTACAGGCCTCTTCAATTCCACGAACAGCACAACCCCTCCAGGCAACAGCACCATCCTGTCGGGGATGCCCCGTGCGCTGAACGGGTTGAGTTTGATGCATAGGCCACGCAACAGCTTGACGCCCTTGCGCAGATGGTTCTCTACCGTGGCTTCGCTAGTTAGTCTTTCTTGTACCGTTCGCATATAAACCCTTTCGCTGCCAGAGGCATGCCCTTGCTCCATGCTGGCACGTTGCAGACCAACGCTTCCAGTTCCTTGATGTTGCTGGTGCCGACCTTACGTAGTGTCAGCGCTTCGTCGTGTACGGTGCCGATGACCGGGTAGCCGTTGGTCTCAGCGGACAACATGCCTTCCTGCATCACGTCGAAGGCGATGCCCTGCACGATGTTCTCAATCAGCTTGCCACCGTAGGTCTTCTCACGTACGAACTGACCCTTGATCTCGGTGCGGAAGCTGATCTCGTACGCTGGCTTGCCCCAACGCTCTACAGGCACAGCACGCGCATACGGGTAACGGATGCTCCGGCCGGAGGGCAGCTCGATGCAGAGCCAATGGCTGCTCATGTAGAACTTGCACGTGAGTCCTTCGTACGTGGTGCCTGGATGCCTGATAGCCATAGCCACAAGGTTCTCCACCGTCTTCCAGCTTGCAACGATGGCCGGGACGCCCTTGCGGTACGTGGTCACAGCGCTCTTGGCGAACTCCTCGGTGATGATCACGCCAGCGTTGGCACAGTAGTCAACGAACTTCACGCCACCTAGTTGATACCCACAACCCAGCACCAAGTTCTTGGCGATGCGACGCTGCTCGTCAGATACCTCAGACACGTCCTTCAGCTGGAACAGCGTCACCGCCATGACCTTGTACACGTCCAGACCCTTGCGGTATGCAGCCAGGATGGTTTCTTCGCCTGCTACCCATGCCAGGATACGTGCCTCTATAGCCGTGTAGTCGACGACAGCCAGCTCGTAACCCTTGGGAGCACGGATAAAGCCTCGCATGCACTGGCTGATGACGTCAATCGGCTTGTCGTACAGCAGTGTGAACAACTCTGCATCTTCGTACTCCAGCAGGGCGAACACCATGTCGCGCTGGTGGTCCTTGAGCATGCCCCGGATGAAGTTGTGCGGCTGCACCAGTCGGCCAGCGTAGCGACCCGTGTGGGCACCGTGGTAGAGGAAGCCCCCTTGCACCACCCAGTCGTCGGGGTCGGCGCAGGCCATCATACTGATGAGCTTCTTGGTGCTGGCCTTGCCTGCCTCAACACGGAGCTCCAGCAGAGCACGGGTGCCAGCGTCCAGCTTGGAGTCCTTCAGCGCTTCCTCGATGGTGTTCTTCTGCATGTTCGCAATGTCAAGCCCACGTTCAGCGAACATCTCAATCATCTTGGCTACTTGGGTAGCCTTCAGGCCACCAGTCAGCGCACTGACACGCCTGCCGATGTCTTCTTCCAGCGACTTGACCACCTTCAGTGCCTTGCGCACCAACGGTATGTCAATCGGCAGACCACGGTCGTTCATAGCCATATCCAACAGGAACATGCGACGCTGACGAGGTATCAGGTCTGGCAGGGCTTCGTCCAGAGCTACCTCACCACGAACATCTTGCTGGCAGTACTCGATGAAGCGCTGGAACCGTGGGTCTTGCTCGGGGAGTATCCGTGTGCGTGCATCAGCCTTCGTGGGCTTGCGTGGCCCACAGAACACCTTGATCAGCTTGCCACCTTCCAGGTCTTTCTCAACCTCCAGGCCAGCAGCCTTCAGCGCCTTCTCTAAGCTACGGGGCAGGCCGGACGCTGCTGCCTTGGCTGCGGTACAGGCCCACTGGTTGTCCTTGATCTCTGGTACGCTTGGGTGCATGCGGCGAAGAGCCCAGCGCCACACAGAACGCTCAAAGGCTGCGTTGTGCGCACCTACCTTACCCCCTTGCCTAATCCAGGACATTAGACGCGCTGGTGGGGCTTCCTGGCGTGGTAGCCAAACCTCAACCTCATCCATGCCGGGTAGTAGGTAGCAGGCGATGAGCACTTCCGTGGAAGGGTGCCGTGCGTAGCGGTGTGCCCCGACCTTGCGGATGTCTATCTCTGAGAAGGTTTCGAAGTCTAAGTGGCCTATCTCTGTTGGCATGTTGTAATCCCGAAAGTAACTGTGGCCCCGAGGTACGAATACCAACGGGGCCACACGAGGGTGAAGGCCAGCTATTAGGCCGGGGAGACCGTCATGCCAGCGACCTTGCTTGCGCCGGGTTCGAGGGACACAACACCCTTGGTGACCAGTGCGTACAACACAACACGGAGCTTGCGGGTTTCGGTTTCCAGCTTGGCTGCGAGGTCCTTGCTGTTGATGCCCTTCTTGCTGCGCTTGAAGTGTGCAGTCACGGCATCGGCGATGGTCTGGCGCTCACCTTCAGCGAAGCTGATGGGGGCCTTCACAGACTTTGCCTTGGCAGGTGCTTCACCCAGCAGGTCTTCTTCCTTCTTCGCAGCAGCCTTCTTAGCTGGTGCCTTGGCTTCGGGTTCGGCCTTGGCGACTGCCTTCTTCGCAGCAGGCTTGGCTTCAGCCACGGGTGCAGCCTTGGTCTTGGCAGCAGCCTTCTTAGCTGGTGCCTTGGTTGCAGGTGCGTCGCCCAACAGGTCGTCGATATCGTTTGCTTTGCTCATGTGAAATACTCCAGTTCGGTTAAGTTGAGTGCCTCAGAACCCTGAGGCGCGGTGTGCTCACATTCTAGAGCAAATCGTCAATGTCTTCATCGTTGCGGGAAGCCTTCTTGGGTGCAGGCTCGCCAGCGGGTTTCTTGCCCTTCGCTGCCTTGAAGTCGTCCTCGGCTGCTGGGTCACCAGACAGACGGTCGCCGTCGTCCAGCTTCTGCACGTTGATCAGGTAGAAGGCCACGCCCTTGGACTCGTTGTCGTAGGCAAACGGACGGCAGGAAACACGGGCACGCATACCGTCGTAGATTTCCGACTTGTCCATGATAGGCTCAGCGTCAGCGTCCACGATGCCGGGTTTGTCTTTGGATTTGAAGCCCACAGAGCAGCCTGGATTCTCGAAGCCGGGGATTGGGTTGTCGTCGTCGTCAACCTTGTCTTCGTTGTCAACGAAAGGCCAGTTCATCTTGCCCTTCTTCACCAGCTCGGGGAACTTGGGGCCGA
>Ga0210043_1000604_pt1 | contig 37365 bp, 58 predicted proteins | sample CryGeymet201501t_FD_183990 | JGI IMG/M metagenome (GOLD analysis project Ga0210043, IMG submission 183990) | Groundwater microbial communities from Crystal Geyser aquifers in Utah, USA - Crystal Geyser metaG 2015-01t (SPAdes) (version 2) | ecosystem: Environmental > Aquatic > Deep subsurface >... | reverse complement strand
CATCAAGTGAGTAAAAATGAACTAAGTAAAAAAATAGAAAAGATACAGTCGCGGGATGATCGAAAGACCCGCGACTATATCGGGGCTTCAACGATTGGGTCTGATTGTTTACGCCAGATTTGGTATGAATACAATGGATTTCAGGCAACCCAAGTGCCAACAAAAATGCGTCGAACCTGGACGATTGGCAGAGTGCTTGAGGGTACCATTTTAGATTGGCTCACCGAAGCGGGGCTAGACATTACCAGGACGTGGGGTGATTTAGTAGCAAATGATATGCCTTATTTTAGAGGTCACCTTGATTCTGTTTGGATGAAAAACGGAAAGCCTTTTGCGATTCTTGAAATAAAAACCGCAAAAGATGCCAGCTTTGTGATTTTTGTTAAAAAGGGTATAAAGCTATGGCAGCCACAATATTATGCCCAAATCCAAACCTACATGGGGATGAGTGGTATACATCGGGCGTACATCTTAGTGCTTAACAAAGATACCAGCGATATTTCAGATGAAATTGTATTGTTTGACGAAGTGTTTTATCAAAAGTTACAAGAAAAGGCTTCAATGATTGCAAACGCACATGCTGCACCACCAAAGATAAATGGTTCACCTTTGTGGTATCAGTGCAAAATGTGTAAATTTAATAAGGTATGTCACAAATGACAAAGGTCTATTTAAACCATAAAAATGAGTTACTAAAAATTGAGCAAGTATATGTGTTTGTCTCCGTAGATAAAGATGGTGAAGGAATTGTTGGTCAAACAATTCAAATGATGGGCGCACCAGTTTTTATGCCGTTCGTGTGTGCAGATAAAGCGCGGATGGAATCACTTAAACCATTAGCAAAAAAAATTGCCAAGGAAAGCGGTAAAAAAATAAAACTTATTCGTCTATCGGTTCGTGAAGAAATCGAGGAGTATTAAGTGAGCAACGAAATAGAAAAAGTCGCGCCTGACGAGCGCGATTCTCGAATCAAAGATTTAGAAAAGCGAGTTCAATATTGTGAAGCGGTAGCAAGCCAATACAAAAACTTGTACATGCAGTTAAAAAGTGAGTTGAAAGCATTATCCGATAGGCAAGGAAATATCCAAATGGTTTATGATTACTTAACCAGAGTGGGAAGTGATGTTGCTGTCAAAAACCCTCACTTAAAGAGAACTCTAAATCCTATTGCCAAAACACTTCCACCAACGGATAAGAAATATTTTGAGTTAATGAAAAGCTTTAAATTTAAAGCTGGCGATGAAGTTTATTATGCAGACGAACACAACAACAGAATAACTTATCATATTGTGAATGGTGTTGATATTATCGATAAATATCCACGGTATAGCCTTAGTGATGTTTTTGGTTATGTGGATGAAAGTAAAATTTTTGCTACACAAAACGAAGCAGAATGGCAACTTGATGAATGGAAACGTGGCGTATGACAGAGTATAAAAAAGTTATTTTAGAGGCATTCAACACCCTTACTGAATTTGAAATAGATGCAAGTATCAAGAGCGCCAAAGATAAGCCTCAATATAGTGATTATGCCAATATTTATGTTATGGCGGTAAATCGGTGTAGGCAAATATTGGAAGCAATTTTAAAGGACAAATAGTCATGAATGAAGTAAAAATTTCTATTCATAAGCAAATAGCTAGTTTTGCGAATGATGTCGCGCAACAAATTAATAAAACTATCGAAAATGATTGTTTAAATTTAATCAATAAAGAAGGTTATTCAAAGGACGAATTGGAATTATGCTTTTATCGTCACGAACCTTTGCGCTATTCAATAAGAATAGGAAACAAAATTATTATCGATAGGTGGTTACGTATCGAATACAAATATGATGGTAAGGAATTTAATCATGAATGAATTAACCAAACCACAAGCCAATAGCTTGCTACCACCGGAACAACAAATATTGGATGCACACCAATTTCTCAAGGATTTTTTGGCTAAATTCGATCATGCCAAACGTGGCGGCATTCATGACTTCATGGAAATTTCACTGTTTAACATGGTGAATTTGGCAATTAAAAATATTGATGCTTATTTACAATCTGGTCATCACGAAGTAAATGCCACTGAAATTATGCACATTGTCACTGATGCTTACCAAAAAGTTTTGGATGGCATTAAGCGCAATCTGGGAAGTATGCGTCCGGTGAATTTCAGATGAAATATTTATATTATATGTTTTTAATCACCGGAACGACCTATTTGGTTGGTTGGTGTGGTTGGTCAAAATGGACTTATTTATTCATGTTAATCTTGGCGCAAACAAAAGATGAAACCTTACCAACAAATGATTGCCGAAAAACTTGTACATATAAAAAAACTTATATTAATTCGTCCAAGATGTAACGGGAAAACTATGTCAGACCATTATTTTTTAAATCCAGACCATACTTATCGAAAATGCTCTTTGATGGAATGGGGAAAACAATTACAAACCATGGATAGGCAGGTTGCTGATGATAATTTTAATGATTGTCGAGTTTCTACTGTCTGGCTTGGCACAGATCATAATTATTGGGGTGGCCCTCCTCTTGTTTTTGAAACCATGATATTCAAAGAAGGAAGTGACATTTATTGCGAACGTTATACCACATGGCAAGAAGCCGAAGAAGGTCATCAAAAAGCAATTCAATGGGTTTTAGATGGATGTAAAGAGGATGAATTATGAGTACGGATTTTATACCACGATTCCGAGGTAATGCAATAGAAGTAGAAGGTGGTTTTATTTATGAAATTTACGTAAGCATTTTAGGCGGTGGTGATATATGTGAAGCATTCCGGTCACATGACACTTATCCCGATAAACAAACTGCAATAGATGCAATGAAAAAAGAGGTGCAGTTTATGATACAGAGTTTAGCAAAAGGAAACCCTGAGTTTGGCATATGTACAGAAAACTACATTGATATGAATTCAAACGAAATCCTTAAGTGGAATAGGTCAAAACATAATTAGGTGATATATGAACGAAAGTCAAATACAAAATCTAATCGATGCAAATTTTCGCATATTGCTTTTATTGGGATATGCAAGCTCACTTGTCATGAGCTATCGAGAATTAGAAGTTTATCACGACGATGATGAAAAAATTAAATGGTTCTTTGACGCATTACAAGCTGTCGTATATGAAAACAAACCATTACCACCTTTACCATGAGAAAAATACATGAATAAAAATTTTGTTAAAAAATGCGAATGTCCTTATTGTTTGCATAAGGTTGATAGCGCAATAAATGAATTTGATGAAACAGTATTGCCTAGTAAGGGCGATATAACATTGTGTATTAAATGCGGTGAAGTTTCCGAGTTTAATGAAGAAATGAATTTGATAAAATTTAATGTAAGTCAACTTGACGTTGACGATTTAAAAGATATTCGGCATAAACAATTCACGATAGCTATGATTCACTATAAGGAATCAAAACTTCAATGAAACAACTGCGGCCCTATCAACAGGAAGTGCTAGATACATTAAGGGTAAAGCTAAAAGAAACGGACTATCCTTTATTGGTGAATGCAAGCGTAGGTGCTGGCAAGTCGCTTATTATCGCAGAATTGTTGCTCTTAATAGAACGCGCTGGATGGCGAGCATTATGCTTAACCATGAATAGCACTCTCATTCGTCAAAACGCAGAAACCTACATTGCCCAAGGTGGTCATGCGGGGATTTATTGTGCTGCATTAGGCGTTAAAGATTTCACTCAGCCAGTCATTTTTGCATCGCCTATGTCTGTGCGTGGGAGCATTAAAAAATCAGGCAAGCTTTCCAAGATACCGTTTAACCTAATTGTAGTGGATGAATGCCACAATATTAACTTTAACGATCGAAGCACCACTTACATGCGAATATTCAATCATTATTCACACCAATCGCAATTGCTGGGTCATAAGCTTCGTTTTGTTGGTTTAACCGGCACTCCCTATCGCGGTAAAGGTTACACCATCGTTGGCGATGATTTGTTTTTTAAAGAAGAAGTGTGCGCTATCACCGCTGAATGGTTGATTGAAAATTCCTATTTAACGCCGCCTGTATGGGGCGTGTGCGAAAAGTCGCTGCAATATGATTTTCAGCAACTTAAAGTAAATTCTATGGGTAAGTTTAATGCGGGCGAATTAGATCAAGCCATCCATAAAAAACCACGTCTTACGGGTCAGATTATGCAAGAAGTCGCAGCCGTGGTAAAAAACCGCAAAGGAGCCTTTATTTTTGCGTCCAGCGTTAAGCATTGCCAGGAATGTGCAGAATGGTTGCCACCTGATGAAACAGCCGTCATCACGGGTGATACACCTGATAAACTGCGCGAGGAATACATCACAAAAGCCCGTGCCGGAACGATTAAATATTTAGTGAATGTCAATGTACTTTGCACAGGCGTAGACGTACCTACTTTTGATACAGTGGTTTTCGTGCGCCCTACTGAATCGCTTGTTTTATACATGCAATGCCTTGGGCGTGGTCTACGTCTAGCAGACGGGAAAACTGACTGTCTCATTCTGGATTATGCTGGTAATCTTGATCGGCATGGCGACATTGATAACCCTGTCATCAATAAAGCACTTAAACCTAAAGACAATGACCCTGATTATTGTATTCAATGTTTTAACTGCAATGCGTTAAATACCCTTATGGCAAGGCGTTGCATTGGCAGCAAGAATGATAAACGCTGTGACCATTGGTTTGAGTGGAAAGATTGCCTTTACTGTGGAACAAAAAACGATATTGTTTCACGCCAATGCCGGTCATGCCAGGGCGAACTACTGGACCCCAACCGTAAATTAAAAGACAAAGCGCTTAAACAAGAAAGATTCATTTTTGATGTGCATGAAACAGAATATTTACTCTCTATGTCTAATGGTTATCCCTACTTCATCATAAGGTATACCACTAGGGGTGAATTTGGTCATATTTCAAAGAAAAAAATTCAAGAGAATTTTTCATTACAGAGCGAAAAATCACGGAACTTTTTCTACCATACTATCGTCAAAAAGCATTTTAAAAATTATGACCCAACCCATAAACAAAATTTGTGTTATGACCTAGAGGACATGGAGTTTTTGAAAGATGTTATTCAGCAAAATTGGCTCTATTCACCCACAAAAATTGAGTGTGTAGAAAAAAACCAAAGTCTGAAAGTGGTCAAAAAACATTTTGCGCATCTGGATTAATTTGTATATATTATACGCTTCGATCACGTGGACTCATCCTAAAAACTTGAGGACGATGGCAAGCCGAATCACGTGTTGGCTTGATGGAAGTGTCACCTAAATACTGGTAGTAGAAAGCCGGAACTCATGCAGACATAAACTTGGGAAACCAGAGGCTTGACAGCTTGGAGAGACAAGCATTCCAAAGCGAAAGCAGAGGACGGTAAACCTACTTTTGGGGTAGTTAGACTATGAGATTCCAGGGGTTTAAACTCCCCTGGATTCGCCATCTTAAGCACCCTTTTTAAACGCCCCAATCAAAGCCTGAAAACACCCCGTCAAGCAATCATCTTTCTGGTCGATATTAACCTCGACATTGACGTTTTGCGTGCAACCTGGCGTTTTATTTTCTGTTTTTGGTTCATTAAACATAGAGTTTGCATTCTTAGCGACAGATGTGTGTTTTTTCTTCTTTTTATGTAATGGCATATCAACCCCCTATAGTAAGAAGGCACCACAAGATATTATATCAAATATTATTAGGTAAAGGGGGTAAAGGCATCCAATGGGTTACTTCTCCAAAAAAGAAATGATTTCTATCATGCGGATTGTAAATCCTATTAGCTTCCATGCAGAGATAAGCATCCATAGCAAATATTTTTACTGACCATGGACATTCACCATAAACTTTTGGGTGCATCTCTGGCGATCTTCTTCCGACAAGGATAGAAGTATATCTCTCATCTTTACTTTTACATAAAAGCAATACATCATCTATTTCCGATGGTAATTCATCTTCCACACTAATCCATTTGCTCACTAGAGTTATCCTTAAGCTTCATATCCTCATGCCATTCATGGCAGTTCCCGCAGAATTTATGCTTGATGTCATTTTCGTTGTAACTGACCATTCTGCATTGTGGGCATTTGATGCTTGGTTCGTCTGAGGGATTTTTCCACGTTTCTAATTTTATAATTTCATCGTAGCGCTCTTGGATGACTTTTTCGTCAACTTTATTAATATCTTTGATATTCTTTTCTCGCATGTATTGCGAAATTAATGCTTCCATTAACAAAATATCGGCAAGAGTCATCCTCACCATTAACTTATTCATTTACCAACCTCTACCCATAATAAAAATTTCAAACCAAACTTTTAAAATTGTTATCAAAAAGAGAGAGAACCAAAATGGTGACAGTATCCAAAACCACGATAACGTAAATATTCCAAAAAACTTACAAATCAAAAACAGCATTTGCACTGTTAAAACTGATATTAAAAAGTCTTGCCTTTCTTTGTTCCACTTCATTTTCTTTTCCTTAATTGGTGGGGTAGCTCCTACATCGCGTTATCTCTCAATCGATAACCTCGTGCGCCTGTCCCAATAGATTAGGAACGACTAGGTTTGTTGAGCCTCTACCCCATTAACTGGTGGCGCAGGGAGAGAGTTTCACTCTCCGCGAAATAGGGAAGTTCGTGACCGTCATCTCTCATCTGGGTTTTTTCCCATCAAGTCCCTACGACAGTCGCTCACGTTGTGAGCCTCCTGCGCCATAAATATCACTTGAACGGAGAGCTGGTAATCAACCAGCCTCCTACACATTTTTCCATCTCAACCCTCGGAAACCGCCAAGGAGTGCTATGCTGAGTGTAGAGTCATCCAGCGATGATGAGCGCCAGAGGGTTCCCCTCTCAAGTGATACTTCGAGTAAAACTTTAACATCATGATATGAAGATGTCAACATATCATGATGACTTTATATCATTATGTCTTAATGTATTCCATTAACATTCTAATCAAAACAGGACGCAGCTTTTGGTTTTCCTTCACGAGTTTCATCTTCACCTGTTTATAAAGATGCTTAGGAATGCGCAACGTATATTGCTGAGTATCAGCCGCAAGTCGGGCTAGTTTCTCATGATTAGCATTTTTGTCAAATTCAACACCTGATTCAATTTTGGCCATGATAAAAATCCTCAAGTTCATTAACGATAGCCACAATTTCTTTGGTGGCCTCTGTCATTTCTTCACAAACGGTTCGGCCTTCCTGTACGGATTTGGCGTATTCCTGTCGCTGGAACGTGCCATGCGCAAAGACAGGCAATCCGGAATCAAAAAGTTGGTGATTAATCTCACGGCCTAATATCGTGCCAGCTATCCGTCTGCATATCACAAAAGCTGCCTTAAGCTTGCCTTCCGTGATTTCGATACGTTCCTTGATGAGCCTCACCAAGTCCTCAGTCGCCCACACATCATAGGGTGACGGCTGCACGGGGATTAAAACAACATCAGCCGCCTTGATAGCGCACACAGTCAAGGGTGACACCCTTGGGATACCGTCAATGATAATGCGCTCATAACGGTCTTTGAATTTGATGACATCCTTGTCAAGGGTAGTGACAGGCAAACAGGTTAAATCTATCAATTCACCGCCGGATTCCTCATGCCACCGCAAAGCCGACCCTTGGCTATCCGAATCAACGAGCAGTGTTTTCATTGTGCGCTTGGTATACTCTCTTGCAATATTGACTGCAAGCGTGGTTTTACCCGTACCACCTTTTTGATTTAAAATAGAAATTATCATATCATGATGCCTTAATATTTTGATTGCATGATATAATGATGTCAAGATATGTAAATGTCAAGATAGGATGATGGATTGTTCTACATGGAACGTGACTTAACGTACCCCGTTAAGTAGTTGTTGATGGCTTCCCGTGCGGCATCAAAGCCCCAGACGACCACAGCGTCATAACCACGTTGCCGTTTACGCTCGCCAAATTCAACCTGTTCTTTGGTGGGCTTATTCTTGCCCACTTTAAGCTCAACCCACAACCCAGCATGGCTATTGAAGGGAAAGGCCAGAAAAAAGTCATAAACCCCACGTTTGACTCCCATCCGTTTTAACATCGCACCTTCACGTGGAGAGCAACGCCTTTCGTTGGCAAAATGGTGAAAGTCATCATCAAGCTCAGGATATTGCCATTTGAACCAGTTCACCGTATTGATATGATCTATTTGCTCAGGCTTGGCCATAGCGAAATTCCGTCTTGCCACAGACCGCGCACACATGCCGATTTAACCCTGTTGCCTTAGAGACAGTCCATTTGTGCCATCCTAACCAGCATAGAATAATCCTCATTTGCCCTCCCTGAGCATCACTGCCACATCCTTAGCGCGTTGCCCGACTTGGGTCGCCCACTTGCTATCCAAAGCTTCAAGCGCTGCCAGCGTGTAATTTTTGGCTTCTAGCGCGGCAATCATGCGTTTAAATCCTTTCAGGCGTGGAAGCCCAAGGTTAAAGCACATATTAATTAAGGCCGCCTGTACACCTTCGGGCTGATCTCGATACCAGTCACAATCGGAAAGTTCTCGTTGACAGTTAGCAAAATCATTATCAAAAAGGAAATCAGCTTCCGCTTGAGAAATGCCACGATCATCAAGATTCCTGCCGTATCCGATAGTTAATTTCCCCGCTGTATCGATATAAGGATGCAAGACGCACTCCTCGCATTTCTTCACCCATTCCTTTAAATTCTTTAGCACAGTAATCCTCCTGATAATAATTCCATCCGAATAAACGTACTGCGTAATACATGATGGATGCTCTTATCGTGGATATGCCATCATTCTTTAGCATGTGATAGAAAATCAAATCAGTTTCATATCGCGTAAAGTCACAGGTTTTTCGATAAAACCAGTCATGAACAATCGCGGCTCGAATTAATGATGAATGAGCAGGGGCCATGATTGGCCATGCTATTTTTGGAATGCTTGCAAGGTCAGTTTCAAAATTTGCGGGTATGACAAATTCACGATTATTAATCGAGAATTTCATTTGCTTACAGGTTTTATAAATATAATCGTGGTAGGGCTTAATACAACACGCGCTAGCAAACTCTGTGTGAATGCTATCTTTGTTAGCATAGCATCCACCAAGAGTGAGTATCATTAATCCAAGAACAAATCCTTTTATTCTCATGAAGGATTATGCTGTTGGAATTTCTCTATACCAAACATGGGCTACCATGTCGCTATCACCGGTTGTGAACGCGCCTGTGATATTAGACAGATAGAGTCCGGTATTAACAGTTGTAGCAAATGGTAATGCAACCACACCTGGATTGAATGTCCAAGTCGTGCTAGCCGTTGCTTGGAACACGGCGGCTGCCAAGGTTGTTGAGGCAATAACACCTGCACCATTTGCTGTGTCATCATACTGTACAGCCGCAACACCACCAGCCGCATACGCTGCTGCACCGTAGGTCATTGCTAACTGTACTTGGTCTAATACCAGTAATGTATCTGCGCCAGGGGCAGCAACCAATTCAACAGGAGCCGCATACATGCCATTAAACTCGGCTGCTGCGATTGGTACTGCAACATACTTTCTTACCAACGGTGAAATCATGGAAGAAAGCACTTTATCCGCACCAATGGCCGTTACACCGGCATTGCTGATGGTGACATCACCAGACATAACAACACCTGTTGCAACGTTAGAAACGTTACCAACAAATATACGCCCGTCTAACAATGAATTGCTCAAACCACCAGCCGCAGGGTTAGCCACGAATGTTGCGTTAGCAGCGTCGTATTTAAACCAATTCACTATGAAATCAGGTGCGTATGAAATTAAAACGATGTCAGTGTCTAGCCACTCAAATTCACCATTATTCAAAGCTTCAATATCAGCTTTAATTGCAGCACCAGTTAAATAACCGGCTGTCGTAATCGTTGCTAACGTGTCATCTGTCACGACTGCAACGATGTTTGGGTCACCTACAAAGTAGCGTCCAATTGCTGTAATAGACATATCCATTATCTCCTTAGTTATCGGGTTTTATGTTTGAGGTTTTTACGTCTGATACGGTCTAAATCATCTACACCTAAATAGCCCGCGCCCTCTGCTGCCGCATCAGTACGCACGCCATACTTGCCAGAGTCACCCGCACGATCAATCAGCTCATCATGACCAGCGCGACCAGCTCCTTTTCCTTCTCTTACTTCTATCGGTTTACGGGGAACATCGTCATAAGCCATGATTTCGCTCCTTGATTATTTACGACCTGCATTAACGGGCTTTTTCCTTTTGACAAGCTTTGGCTGCTTGTCGCCCAAATTACGAATTGTCTTTTCAGATAACTTGTTAGCGGTTTTTCTCATCGCTTTGAGCCTTTCTTTTCCATAGCACGTTTCATGCCTTTGGACTCATTGCGTCTACCCTTTTTTTCCATTCCGACTTCACCATAGGCGGTACCTTCGGCACGTTTTTTGGAGTAGCCAGCTTTTTCCATGGTTTTTACGTTATGCTTCATTCCGGCTTTGGTTGCAGCTTTTTTCCCTTTTTCAAGTTTCATTATCCCTTTCCCCCACGGTGGCCTTTGTCCAAAATACGGTTTGCCTTAGCATCGATTTTGGCTTTAGATGAAGGTGAAAGCTTGCCTTTTTTCACCATTTGAGTAGCACGGGCTTTGGCATTTGCAGCATGGGATTTGTCGGGCATGGGATACTTCTCTTGACCAGGCAAGCCAAAGTCAGATTTAGGTAACGCTTTCCGTGCTTTTGTTGACAACTTACCCATGATGTAAACTCCATTTTAATCAGTATCGATTATACTATAGTCAAGCTATCTTTTTCTTGCTTTCTAAATCATTGACTGATACTAAATCTGTCTTTTCTTTTTTCATTTTATCAATTTGTGCTTCTAAAACCTTCATTCTTTCAGCCATGGCTTGGTTGGTATTTATTGCTTTACCTAATGCCATGCGCAATTGAAATGATATACTTCGAGCATCAGTTAGCTCACCTTTATAAGCTTCCAACTGATTTGAAATATTATCGGTACCCTGACTGTTATTCATCATTTGTACCTTTAAAGATTCATTTTCCTTCTTTAACTTTTCGTTTTCTTGCTTTACGTTTTCTAAATCAGACATCTTTTTGCTCCCTTTTATTAAAGTCAACTCTCATATTTTTTACATTTTATATTAATTAAATATAAAATTCTTCGACGATGATTAAGCCACCGGCACCGTTTCCTCCATTAAAGTTTGCGCCTACACCGCCAGCACCAGCGGCACCAACAGCATAAGCATAAGAAGCAGAAGGTGTGGCCACAATTGCTTCTCCATAAGCTCCTGCACCGCCACCAGCGCCAGAAACGTATCCCGCGTTTGTAGTTGTGCCCCCTCCACCGCCACCAGCACCATAAGCCGCAGCCGCAGTACCAGTTGTATTTAAGGCACCACCGCCACCGCCACCAAAGGCACTTGCGCCACCTGAACCACCAGCTAATTGATTGACATTAGCAGTGGAATTATTTTGGCTACCACCGCCACTTTTTCCACCAGTTATAGCATTAGTAGAAAGCGCACCAGTAATAGAACCACTAAAAGTACCGCCTGATGCAGAATTATAATTAACAGTCGTGGAGATTTGACCGCCTCCGGCAGTTGCGCCACCAAAAGTAGTATTTCCACCAACGGTAGCAGTTGTTACGATATTACCATTAGAGGAATTACCTTGACCGCCAGCACCAGCACCCACCATGCGAACACGTAACCATTTAACACCGGCTGGCGTTGTATAAGTTCCGGAACCTGTGATAAACGTTTGTTTTGTCGGGCTTGGTACATTCACCAGATTATCAACATAGGCTTTTACAGATTCGGCTGTTGGTACATTGCTATCTGTAGCAGTCGCAAACGTATCATCATCAATAATGGCATCTAGGGCAACCGTACCTTGAATGGTGAAGGTGCCAGGCGCATCAAGGGTTGCAGATAGTGACAATATAGGATTCTGAGGATCAGTATTATCGACATCAATTTGATTTGCGGTTCCGGTAACACTTTCAACATACGAACTACCAAATTGAACATAATCAAATGGAGTGGTATCAACAGTGACGATAGTATCAGCGTTATACCAAGTTGTACCGCCTAATGTCGTTCCATTTCTCACGACTATCAAACCGGTGGAATTAATTTGTGATGGCGTATCATAATTGATTGAACGCGTTCCCTGCCAAGGAATGCTAATACCATCACCATTGGTGGTTAAGGTATATATCCCCTCATTTTCTGGCGATATTAAATCCTTGACTAAAAAATCATCCCCAAGTGGCACTGCTTCGCCATCCAAAGTCAAGGGTGCAAATGTGCCACTGGCATCAGTTAATGTTGCACCAACCCCACTCCCTGATTGAGTAACGAGCAAGTTTGTCGTGGTCGCTGCATAAACTGATTTGCCACTTAATGCGGTTTGGTCAACATAAAATTTAGTTGCATAATCTTGTGGGTTTGTGGGGTCAGCCGCATTGGTGGCTTTAAACCCACCCATATCAATATTACCAGTCATGGTAATGCCAGAAAATGTGGCATTATCACCAGGGCCATAATAATCCGTACCTGGAATAGCAATATCTAATGTTGCAACTCCGGCAACGATAGTTTGTTTCAATATACCATCTGCCAAAGCACCTAGATTTTGCGCATCCGGAATACTGGGGTCGGCCTCATAAATAATAAATGGACCGGCGGTAAATAAACTTTCTTGCAATTGCGTCCAAGCACCAAGAGTTGCATCATAATACTCATAGAGTTGTTCATCGGTATTAAAACGCAGACGATAATTAATCTCAGCCGAAGGAGTTGGCCTTTCCGCAGTTGTTCCAGGCGGTAAAAAAGTCCACGGGTTATTAAAAAGGACATTACCGCCATCCTTTAAACCTGGCACTTTTTTATTATTATCAATGTCACCGCCATCTGTCATTTCACTAAACTTGATAGTATCAACCATCACGACTCCTTGTGATTCTGTGATATTAGCCTTGGAGTTTTCTCAATGATACGCCGATATAAGCATTCGTATCAGGGGTTATAAAATGCAGTACATCGCCTCCGCGAACATAACGTTTTTTTGGCTTAAATTCATTGTATTGTTGTGTGCCAACCGTACCGCCAGCAGGTATCGTTGGAGTTGCATTATTACGAACAAATACGTTTGAATTGGAAGCATACTCAAAATAAGCCTGGAATTGCTGTTCAGTGGTGCCAGGAACGGTAAAAGTTTCCTCTGTATTAGCCAAACAATGAACCTGACCACAGGTATCGCTAAATGGCATTGTTTCGATGTAATTTGCATTGTAATTGATAGTCATATTTCCGTCCTTGTGATTATTGATACCTGATACATTTTTTAACGCAATAGGTTGGCTGAACATTATTATGGGCATCGCCACTGCCCGTACTACTCGTGTTTGTTACATTTTGGTTAGTCGAGTTAAAGCCACCACCAGACGATAAAACAGCATTATTGGGTATATTAAATGGCACAGTGTGCGTATGCGCTGGCATTTCAGCAATCGTTAGTACATGCGTTGCTTCACCCGCACCATAACCAATCGCATTATTTACACCAGCAAATAATGTTCCATTCGCACCGGCTGTCACAAACCCCTGTAAATTTGGCACATTAAATGTCGTTGACCCATCCCCATCACCCCATGCAAAAAACCTAACTAATGATGGCCCCGTTGCTGTTGCATTAGCAGACATTGTGATAGTGGTACCAGCAATATTACTGATTGTTGTACCGGCCGGAATACCCGTTCCCTCAACGGGACCGCCTACGCGATAATTAAAACTATCAGCTACAGTAAATGTATTAACGCCGCTTGTTAAAGTCACCGTTTCAGTCGTGGTTAAAGCGTTAAATAAAAGATAGTCTCGCACACGATCTTTTGCTGAACCATCACATACGTAAAAATGTTCCGGTACTACAAAACCCGCATAATCAATAATCGCACCAACTGGCACAATGGGATAAGCAGTATTATACGTATGGTCTATTTGGCGATTAATAGAGTCTTGTTCAAATGATGGTTGAATAGGCAAGTCTTGAACAACAAGCTGAAAACTCGTCAGGTAAATATCAATATTGCTAGGCAAATGCAACAGATAATCAATGTAGGCGGCCGGTGGTGTATCAGGATTCGTGGTGGCTGGTAATTCAGCATAACCGGTGTATTCGTTCCATGAATCGTTGATAGGTGTTAATGGCAACACTGTGCCTAACACCGAGCTATTAGAATCGATCAAATCAGCCTTGATGGACTGTGGACTTCCCTGCAAACGAGCAGTGAGTGTGGTTGAAACATTTTTACTAGCCCATAACATCCCATTTTGCTCAAATCGCTGCCTTAACATCACCGAATCAGCGGTCCAGCCATTCATGGTCAATTGAATGGCATAGGGCGCATTTGATGGGTTTTCATTTGAATTATCGAGTGCGACACGGGTAATGGTGACGGTACCAGTACCCGATAAAAGAAGTGTCCAGCCTGGTGCTATCTCAATGGGGTCAGGATTCGTGCCACCAATGGTGACAGGGTTTTCCAGACTTAATAAAGCAAACTGAGGGTTGGTAACCTGATTACTCGATGCAAATGCCACTGTATCAACAGGGGTTGAGCCACCACTACCGGCCACGTAATTATTGACTTCATAGATAAGCGGGTCTTGCTGAGTTGGTCCTTGACGAAATTCAAGCCGATACACCGTATCAGTCTCAAAATAAATATCCACTGGCAACGTACCATTCGCTAAAAATTGTATTGGGTTCGTCCATGGCACGTTTAAATCAGGGTCATGGTAAACGGTGGCAGGTTGATAAGGAATGGTATTTTCCAACACGAATAAATAAAACGTGTCATCAAAAAGCTGGCCTTGAAGGTCTACTTCCGACCAAATTGGGTTTGCACCTCTTACACCTAATGTTGCCATTAATGACTCCCTGTCAATTAAATAATCTTTCTTCCGACACGGTAAATAGTTTTAGCTATTCTCCAATACTTTTTCAATCCTGTCGTTTTCTCATCAAGTTTAGTTGAAGTCTCTTTCAATTTCCTGCGTAATTCTTTCAACTCTTTTTCTGCTTCCATTTTAGCTTTTAGCGTAATATTTTTTTGCTTGGCCGTCTCTTGCAATCTCTCAATATGCGCTTTCAATTTGGGTATTTCTGTATTGTGTTTCTCAATATCTGAGGTCAAATCGTTAATCTTTTTCTCTATTTTTTCAGCTTCATTTTGATTTTTTTGAAGCTCTGCCTGTTCTGCTTTTGCCTCTGAAAGTTGCTTTTCAATCTTCATTTTGTTTTCTAATGATAGATTTTTTTTGCTGGCAGCCTCACGCAACGTACTAATGTGTTTTTCAAGTGTCGATAGTTCCTTTTTGCTCTTGCCGATCTTGTCTTTAAGTTCAGTTAAATTGCTTTCAATCTTTTGTGATTGGGCTTGACGTTTTACGATCTCTGCATGTTGTTTTTCAGCAGCTTTGGCATTGGCGCGTGATTTTTCCAGCACTTCATTAGCGGTTTGCTTTTCATTTAACATACGCGTTAATTGAGGCATTTCATCCAGATATTCGCGCACCATCTCATTCGGATTCATGATAGATTTAGCGCCAGTGGGTGAAAAGTAACGCTGTCCTATGATATTGCGTAGCAATTCAGGGTCTTGCTTAACGAGTTCACGTACCAGTGGCATTCCTTCTTCATTGGTACGCAAGGATTTTATGATATTGTCAGATAATTTCCCTTCTTGTGCTTTTTGGACAACGGGATTATCACGCAATGGATAGATTTGCTCTGAATACCCTTTATTTACGCGCTCAAACTCAGGCTTGTATTCACCCAATCCAGCATCGAGTACCTCTTTCATTTGGGTTTGCATCTTTCGTGCCTGTGATAAAGCATCTTGCATTTTTTGCTTTTCCACTTCTTCAACGCGTGGGTCACGCAAACGCTGGCTTAACTTAAATGTACGGTCACGAAAGTCTTTGTATTTCGCTAAAAAATCAGCCGCATTCGTATCAGTAATAGTGGGCGCGACTTCCATCAGTGTTTGTAAATATGGATTCGTACCCACAGCTTGTTTTGTATCACTGATTTTTTGTTTTTTGATAAACTCATCCATCTTGCCTTTTTTCAATGCCTCAAAAGCATCGGCACCAAATGTTTGAATAAGTTGGCTCGGTGACATTGCATCATAATCAAGCTTTTCCATAGCCGTTTGTGGCATCTGAAAATTGGCATCAGCAATGTTACTTTGGAATGTTTTATAAGCGTTATTCCAATAATCTTCGATTGATTGGACGCGATTTGCAATCCCTTGCGCTGCACGCACATCGTGCGCGGCACCTTGATTTAGGAATTGACCAATGTTTGACTCAATACTGTTTGCGGTATTCTCAGAATTTTGTTGATGAAATTGTGCTGCATTCAAGTTTTCTTCGGCTTGTGGCACTTCCGCTTCACCAACTTTGGTACTGGTAAGTTGTTCTTGAAGTGCGTTTGCTTCATCCATCATCCCGCTAATGTCTTGCTGCCTTTTTTCAGCCGCATTTTGCATTAAATCTGGATTTGATTTTCCCGTTTGCTGTTTCGATTGCTCGATAGCACCGCTATATGCCGCATCATTTTCCTCAGCATCTTGCAGCGCTTTTAATTGTGCTTCTTGGCGTGCTAAAACTTTTGATTGCGCTTTATCAACAGCGCCTTCCTCTGGCTTTACTTGAGAAAGTTGATCTTTTAAAGCGGCGTTTTGATTCGTTAGTTCATCAATCGCTTTTTGTCGGTTGCTCACATTATATTGCATCAAATCCGCATCGGATTTACCGACTTGTTGCTTTGATTCCGCAATAGCTTGTTTACTGGCTTCATCAGCCGCTTGTGCTGCCGTCGTTGCCTGTTCGACTTCGGCCTCTTTACTTGCACCCAATCCAGTAAGCGCTTCCTCAGTGGCTTGCAGCACAGGGTCGGTTTTACCAATGACGCGACTTGCACCTTTCGTTACACCGCCAATAGCCGCTTTTCCACCAGCTTTGCCCAAAGGCCCTAATATCGGTGCTAATGCTGCAACATCCCGCACGGCCTGGTCAGATTGAGTAGGCTCACCCCAATTTGCATTAACGATACCCTCAACCGGTACTTCGGGAGTGTATTTTTTCAAAAAGTCTGAACCGCCTTTTGATTCGAGGCCAACTACATATTGCGGTACATTCAAAAGTGCATTCATCATGTTAAATGGAATACTGGAAAGCCCTGCACCCACGTTTTTTAATGCGGTACCAGGATGAGAAACACCTTGATTGATAAGTGCGGGAATGCCTCTTTGGGCGGTGCCAGCAACATTTTTAGCAAGACCCCACGCATCTTGCCCAAGTTTTTTAATTGGTCGATCAAAAATGCCATTTTGAGTGGCATCTATAAATTGCTGGCGAGCAATATCCTTTTTGAGTGCCGCCTTCATCATGTCAGGCGTTGCCTCATCAGGGAATTCATGTATTTCGCCATTAACATCGACCTGTTGAACCATCAGTTCGTCCTTAAACTAATTCGCCATTGACGAGTTTCCATACCTTTTTAACTTTTTTATCGCCAGTGGATGATTCACCACTACCGACTTTCCCTTTTGACTTGCGAGTGACTTGAGGAAGCGGCACCGGTAAATCCTCACCTGTGGCTGCCTTATATTGGGCATTTAATGTCGCATAGTCGTCTTTTAAATTACGCTCAATGCCTTCAAACATACCATAATTGTAATCCTCTGGCTTCCATGTGCTGGGCTTGACACTTCCGGCCCATTTAACTGCCTGTATGCCACCACGAGAGGCCGCATATTTGCCAAGTTCTGCCTGTAACTTACCTGTCACTGAGGTAAACTTCCCAAGTTCTGGGTTACTCGATAAATTTAAACCAGAGACTATACCAGACCCAATACCGGTTAAATCGTCGTTGTTATCCAGCAATTCATAACCCTGATTAACCAGATTCGCACTGTTGATTAAAGCGGTTGCCTGATCTCGAATTTTGGATGCTTCTTTTGCTGAAACATTGCGCTCACCTTGAGTTTGACCAGCTTGTCCTTGTACTTGCTGCACAGTCATGCGCCCACTAGGATAGGTCGTAAATACCATCCCATTTTGAATATGCTGAGTTGGCTTTGGGATGCCAGGTACTAACCCTGCAATCTGATCTAGTTTTGACAGCCTTGGATTACCAGGTCGCAATTCACGTTCTTGCGTAGTTGCCATGTTGGGCATCATATTACCTGGAATCGCCGGTGCAGGTGGTGCTGCTGCGGGCATATTTGGCGAATTAGGTGCCATACCGCTTGCACCTGGTACGGGTGGTGCCACATTAGCAGGTTGACCCATTCCAGGTTGGCCGCCAAGCATCGCATCAGCCTGTGCGCCAGCTTGAGGTGACATCAATGGCGTATTGGGTGCAGGTTGCGTGCCAGCATCAGGACTTACCGCATCCCGAATCAAATTACGATACATCTCTTTAAATTGAGCCTCGCTTTGGGCTGTACGGTGGGCATCCTGATATTGCTGAATCATGAGTGGCAATAATTGCTGCGCACGACCTTGTGCTTGCTTTTGCAAAGCAAGATTTTGCAAAAATTGCTGTTGCTGTTGCTGCATACGTTCGCGCTCGATAGCAGGTTGCATGATGCGACTCCACAAGCTGGAACCGGTATCAACACCCTTCATCAAGCTATTACCTGGCAAATCAGGCATAGGTACATTAATAGCCATTATCTACCTCCCGTAGACCACCCGCCGCCACCGGTTGCCCCAGCGCCAGCCGCCGCCCCCGCAGGGCCACCGGCCATAAATCCAATGCCGGTACCTAAAAGATTACCGAAAAGATTACCAGGTGCATTTTGTTGGCCAAAGGCCATTTGCGCTGAATTTTGCCCCATGTTCATCGCATTATTTGCCATGCCACCGGCAGCATTTGCGCCCGTGCCAAATATGTTGCCAGCAATACCAGCGCCAGCTAAATATTTCTGCATGAGGTTATCCATGTACCGTTGCCGGTCATCCAGTCCAATCTGAGAGGTGCCACCTTGAATAGCGCTTAAGGCAGTGTTGGAACCCATAAGACCCAAACCGCTTGCTGCATCAAGGCCATGTTCTTGTGCCAAACCTTCCGCATATTTAGCTGATGGGGATTCAGAATACCCTTTTTCCCACTCAGCCTGTAATCCAGCGGGGTCAAGCAAACGCTTCATGGCATCAGAATAATTGCCATAAGCCTGTTGCCCAAACTGATTGTAGGGTTGTAAATTCCCCTGAGCATCTTTGTAATATTTATCAAGTTGCTCTTGGCCTTTTTTGTATCCTTTTTCGGGGTGCAGAAAGCTATCTGCCATATCCCCAACACCAAATGGGTCTAACCAGCTCATATCATCTCCTTATGGATATGCGGTCGTTGTAAATTTTACCAGCGAACCCGCCTGTCGTCCTACATATTCGTCATTAGTCGTGTCATAAAGTAGTACGCCGTTATTCAACTGACCCGCACCATCCAGTGCTACAATTTCAGCCTGTGTGTAACTCATGGCAGTCAATAAATTTAATGCAAGCTGAATATCAGCCCAATTTTCATTTAACGCATCGACCAATACCCAAAGCCATTGCAAAAATTGCGGGTCGAATTGCGTGTTACTAGCCACTGGCACCGCATCGATTCTGTCAAGAAAAAGGGTCATTAATTTGCCCCTCCCGATACCCTTTTCGTATTACGCACACCGCCTAAAATAACAATAGGGGCTGATGAAACGCACACAAGTCGATAACATCGATTCCTTGAGCATCCCAGCTCATACCATCGCATTCGCCATCGGTAGTTTCCTAATGGACTAAATTCTCGAAGGTCTGCCGGTAAAAAGGTTTCTCCTCCATCATCAGAAAAATACAGCTCAAGGTGAGGCTTAAATAAATCACAATAATGATTATCGTCAAAAGTTGGTGTGTTGCTACCTTCCGCAATAATGTACTTGTCATCTTCCGTAAGCATGTAAATTGGGTTTTCAGGCGTACTATCTTCGCCAACAATAAAGGTAGTATTAAGAAAAGGAGAACAGTTTCGATAAAAAGTTTGATTCCCAAAGACAAAATCGATTTCAACATATTCATCGGCAAACTCCGCATAATCATCGAGGAATATTTGCTTTGTCACCAATTCATAGCGCATCGGGTATTTTAAAAACGCATCATCTGCCTGTTCATCAGGTTGATTTGGATTGCGCAATTCATTGTGATAAATATTACCGGCCATCTGATAGATGGCTGGGTCATCTTGCACTATCACTAAATGCTGATTGTTAAAATAAACGTGTTTTTTAATACGGTTTCGCTCACCGTTTAATTCAATGCAGCGACCCCATGTTTGGGTTTCAAAATTATATTCAATGGAATTGGCGTTATCCGTAATATCCACATCACCAAACCCAACAAATGTACCGGCAGCGGCGCGATAGAAAATGGTATTTTCATATTGATATAAAAATCCATCTACTTCGGTGACTAAAAATGGACTTAATGTTTCTGGATGCGTTGAATTCTCAAGTAAGACATTAATCGCCTGAGAGGATATATCCTGTGGTGTTTGGCCGTTACTCATCATAAATGACACCAAGCCATCGGAATTTTTAGCAAGCCAGACCATCATGCCAAAGCTAACTGATAAGCTATTGGGGTCAGCAATCCCAAAATCGAAGTTGTACGAGCTATTCAACTTCCATGGGAATTCCCTAGTTACGCTCCCAACTGTGATTTGCGTGATAATGTTGGCCCACACATCTGTGGTGAAATCACACATGATATATAACTGATTATGCAAGACTGCAAATTGCCCGATGACACCTGATGCACGGGCATTCAACGCTTGACCATTAACGGTAAAATAGGTACTTGCCGTACCGGAAAGATTGGTTGTCGTTAAATAAAAATCAGGTGTACCTGCTACGCTTACCACAAAGCGGTTACCGAACGCCGCAACGTAGAGAGGTTTTCCACCAGTGGTTGAGCCACCTGGGGCGTTCGGGTCGGTAACCACCTCGGTTGTGACGGATGCGCCATCTTCTTTGATAATGAAGATTTGGTTGCCATCCGTCATCATATTGTAAACCATCGTGCCAACAGCAAGGGTCGCAAACCAAATGGGTGTACCCAATGCCACGCTGATCGGTAAAACTTTTCGGTTATAAAACCGGTCGTATTGATAGACGGTTGTGCCATCTACCACATACAAATAATTGATGGATTTGTACTCAACACGGGGTTGCGCATTGAATACCAATCGATTCTGATTAAGAAATCTTACATGCTGGCGACCCATGGCCGGATAAAGTGCCTGTTTTTTCTTGCCCGACTCAACTTGTATCCCATACCAGTTCGCGCAATCCATCGCGCCAAATTGTGGAAATCGCTGCTTGTCGTAATAGCAGAATATGGGTAATTGCTCAGTTTTGGCTAAATCTTGTCTGGCAGCACTCATTAAACACCCGCCCTGACACGCCATGCGCCATTGAGTAAACTTTGCTCATCGCCGGCAATTGATAGATTGACCTCGGAAGCCGCTTCCATTTTGGATTTTAGCTCCCGATAGTCTGCTTCCAAATCTTGCGTCCATGCAGACCCACGTCCTTTAAACTTAGCCACGTATTTTGCTGTTGCATAGAGCAAAAATAACTCTTGATAATCTGGCAATCCTTCCAGCGTATCATTAGCGGTTAATGGCAATTTCTGAAACTTTCCCCGTGCGTAGAATGTATAAAACTGGCTAGGCGCAGGATAAAGTTGCGCCCTTACCACTTGCGTTTCGGGGAAAGTAATAATAAAGCGCGGCAAACCCTGTAGGGGTTCATATTTCCATGCCGCCAAGAATTCATCCCTGCTTTGGTCAATCAAGGGGTAGGTGACACCATTTAATTGAAGCCATGCGCTGTCCAAGTTAGCGAGTCGGCCTTCCCTGATATAAGCAACATTTGGCGTAGGTATTTCCTGTGAAAAGGTAAGAACGGATGCGCCAGTTAGTGTGGCATTCAAGGTCATCGTGACCACGTTGCCCACTATCGTTAAAATCTCTGCACCGGCTGGAATTCCCCCACCTGAAACGCCATCGCCTACGTTATAAAGCGACCCATCCACCACGTTAAAACTTGGCGACACCGCAGTTAGGGTGCAAGTTTCCTGTTGCGTGGTCACAGGCCCAACGTAATTGGGTGATACAAAATAAATCTCTTTAACTGGCAAGTTAATATCAACCGACACGGTTTTGGCAATTGTCAAAAGCAGACCGGTTGAAGCATATTCAGCAAGAATCCGATTGAGAGTACGAATAGCTAAATTTTCATCGTCACCATGCAACGGCACGGTCGGCGTTGATGCCGTGATAAGACGGTACATATCAAATACGAATTGTCGCACGGTACTTGCCATGTCTACCCCTTACCGATTTTCGTCGGTGACCTCAAAAACATCTTCACCAAGAGAATCATTTAATCCATCATTAAAATCTTCATCACTTGTTTCTTCCACTGGCTCAACCTTCATGGGCTTGGCCTTGGACTTGGACCTTGGCTTGTATTTGGATTTAGGCTTGGATGTTGCATCATCTTCGCTTTTCTCCAAATCTTTTGCCAATTCCGTGCTTTCCATCGCATCTTCTTTAGTCGCAAACCAAAGGCCAGATTGCATCGCAGCTTCATACTCAGCCCATGACTCAACAAGTTTCTTTTTACCGGTGGTATCGTAAATATTGGTACGAAACTTAGCTTTATCGACTAATTTGCCTAAATAAATTGCTGGTGTTCCTTTCATGCAACATTTCCTTTTAAAAGAGAATGCCCCCCGCATAACGAGGGGCAACCATTAGCTTACGAGCAGATACGAACCGCAAATTCTGGGTTAATTGCGACACCGCAAATAACGTCGATACGGTCTAACTGTTCGTAGTTCCTGATGTCAGCACCCAAGGAATACGTCATTGCCAACTTGTACAAGTCGGAATAACGGGTAACTGCTTCAACACCACCGCGTAATTCTTTGATTGGCGGCGCTGCAAATACCACAGCTTGAGTGTGATAAGCCAACGATACGTTATGTGAATCACGCAATAACATCTGAGCGCCATTAGGAATAGCAGCAGATATGTTTTGACGTGCGCCATCGATAACAATGGTTGGATTGACAGGGATGTCAGCCGTTGCACCATCCGCTGATATAACATCAGCAGTGACAACGAACTGTGCGCGTTGCTCTAATGCTTCGTAGGTCAAAGGATTAATCATGAACACACCGTCGTCATCATCAACTTCGATGATGTCGCCAAGTCTGAACACGAGTGCGCCTGGGGCTTGACCTAAACTACCAACGGAAATCGTGTTACCACTCACGATCGGACCGTTAGTTACCACACCACCAAGTTTAAATCCTGCGGGTGGTGTACCACCTGCCTGACCTAAACCTGCAATTTGACGCTTCAAGAAATTGGTCTTGAAGAAATCAAACCCTGATAAATGGCCTACAAAACCATCAATCAACGCACCGGTATTAACCGTGTTGTTGAAAGTATTGTAAAGATCATTTGACAGGTTAGCAGTCACACGAGGACCCGCACCGACATAGCGTTTGCCATCTTCTGGGATAGCAAGTTCTGTCATGTAGGCATCAGCACTTAAAATCGTGTTGAAGTCTACTGGCACGCCAGGTGTACCGACTGCTTGGTAGGTTTTGTTTTGGAATTCTTCGGCAATGAAACGCTCAACCATGTTACCAAGGCGCTTGGCACGTGGTGCGTTTGCCATCTCAAGGTAAGGTTCGTCACGCGCACGATCAAAGGTTAAGTTAAAACCTGTGTATTCAAGCATGATACGAAACTGCTTCGTAATGCTTAAAGGTCTGATGATCTGTACACGAGCTTCGGCTGTCGCTGATGCACCTTCACCGCCTAAATATCTTTCTTCTAAACGATAGTCTAGGGTCTGACCGGTTGCAAAGCGTAGGTTTTTGAAGTCGCCTTCAAGATTACGATTAGCTGTTCTTGCGAATGATAAACTGTTCCAGAAACGTACAAATACGTCATCCAGAACGTACTGACTTTCTCTAAATAAATTAGCCATGCGTTGTTCTCCCTGAACAAACAAATGTTTTAGATAATTGCTCTTATGAGCGCCTATTTACTTTCATTCGTCCGACGGGCGACTACTAACAACATACGCGTCTATTTATTTGTGGGTGATGGAATCCCTTACGCATCAAGCTTAATGTAGTCTTTTGTATAGGGTTTTGTCAAATGTCAAGTCCAAGTAAACCGAATTCGGTTTTGTGATAACCGAATTCGGTCTGTTTATCACTAACCTTTTGCTTCACCTAAAAGACATAGCGCCTTAATGGTAGATTGACATGCTGATTCATTAGCAGTACGCGCCAAAGCAACACACCGTGATGCAGCACCATCTTTTTTGCTTTCAGCTTCTAAGGCCATGCCTGTCAACAAATTATCCAGTTCAATGAAGTTTTGACGAATATTAATCATTGCTTCAATATATTGCGGGTCAATTTTAGTGATGAAATCCAAACGAATATCTAAAACCATTTTTTAAACTCCTTTATCGATTAGCACTATGACGTTTTCTAACAGTTGAGAGACGCTTTGCATCAGCTTTCGCCAACAAATCATCGCCTGACGTATCCTTTTGTTTCGGTTTTACTTTCGCGGTTGTGTCCTCTTTCGTTCGCCCCAATGGTCTTGGTGCCTTGGTAACGCTCTTGCCTCGCCTCATGCGTTGTTCTAATTTACCCATTTCCACCATGCGTGCGTAAGGGTCGGGTAATTGAGAAATACGCTCAAGTTCTTTCGGTTCACGTTTGCTTGCTGCATAAATAAAAGCGGTAGGGTCATTCATGCCACGCAGTGATAATGTCATGGCATCATCCATGGGCTGTGAACCGACAACCTCACGAAAATCAGTGAAGCGTTCCATACCTTTCTGGAATTTCTGTACAAACTCTTGATGGGCTGCTTGCTCTTTACGTTCACGGGCAACACGTTGCTCATCTTGTTGTAAATTGGTTACCGTCTGCTTCACAAAATCCGATAGTTGTTGCTCCCAAGATACTTCCTCATTTGGGTCATATTTGAAATCTTTGACCGCTTGCTGGACTTCTTTACTAGCGCCTTGGTTCGACAGTTGTTGACGTAGCGCTTGCAATTCCCTATCACGTTGCTCAATCTCACGTTGATATTGCTTGTCTTTACGTTCCAGGCGTTCTTTCATGCCTTTGCTCATGCGTTCTTTTTTGTTGCCATACTCATCTACATCAGAATCATTTTCATCATCTTCGGATTCATCGGCTTCATTGTCCGACTCATCATCGGCATCGTCGTCAGAATCACTGACATGATCGTCTGTATCATCGGCATGGTCGTCTGAATCCTCGTAGCTTGTGTTATCATCTTCCAATTCTTCAACCGGTGCCTTTTCTTCCTGTTGCTTTTGGGCTTTCTCCTTATGCTCAGGCGTTGTTGCTTGCTGTGTGTTACCCATCCCTGCTAACAAGTCATCGATGCTGCTTATATTACTCATAGTTCCCTCTCTCTACGTTGGTTTATTGAATCTTAGATGTTAAAATTTTCACCAAATTATCTGCGTGTGCCACTTCTTTATCAGTTTGGGTACGCTGAGTTTCAGCCATGAAACGCATCTTGCCTTCTTCAATACCCGCTGCTGCTTCAAGCTTGGCAATCTCAAGTTTCATCTGTTCCATTTCAATATCTGCTTGCGCTTGTTTCTGCTTTAACACCAATTCTTGCTGCTTAATTTGTATTTGTGCCTGTTTATATTGTTGCTCAACTTGTAATGCTTCTTGCTCAGGTGTAGGCCCTTGTTGTTTTGGCATTTCCCCTGTCTTACCAGCTTCGATGATTTGAGGTGATACACGTGTCTTGAGACGGTTTTTAATCTCAATGGTGTTAGCAAGCGGTAGATTTTCAGCGTATAGGTCGGCAACCAAATTGAATGTGGTTGGGTCAACTTGCAGCACTTCACGAAGTGATTGCAAGGCTTGCTCTTTCTGGCCTTCGTAGGATGGACCAGGTTTCAATCTGACTTGATAGGTGCCTTTTCTGATGTCATTTTCAATTTGCTCGCCGTACTCATCCGTTTGACGGTTTATCTTCACATTTTGCATACCTTTATCAGGCATCATCAACGTCATGACACGCTCACTATCATAAACACGCGGTATCATTTCGTTGACGATTTCACCGCCAGTGGCAATGGCACGATTGATTGAATTAAAAAACACATACGTAGCATAACTGCCTTGTCTTGTACGGGCATCAATAGCTTTGCCTGATGCTTCATCACCGTTGTTGCCCATTCTAGCAGGATACAATCCGGTTGATGTGTACAAGTCTTGGATGGCGAGTTCGTATTGCTGGAAAAGAGATTGTGACAATTCAGGCGGTCGCACTTGCTCAGGTTTAAGTCCGTCGGGGTCTTTGTCATAAGCTAGCAATCCCTGTGTATTGGTTGGGTCTTTCCAATTACGTTGAGTATCTAACCCTTGAACCACAGTCTTTGGCCCAATCCATTGATCGTAACGCGACACCTTGAGGATATATGCTGATTGTGTACGAAGATAATTGATATACCTTTGAGTATCACGACAGTCACCAAAAAATGATCGTGTGATTTGCTTACCGGATTTGTCATAGTAAGAATTGTTATCAACGAACACCAAAGGCAATTGCTCGCTTGGGAATTCTGTTTTATCAAGTTCATATTCACCTGCTATGCGATAATGAATAATTTTATGTTTTTTGGATGGGCGCTTTTCTTCAATACGTACCATCTCGCCATCATCCCACAGCGTAATACGTTCATCATCATCAGGTAGCACCGCTGATTTATCGCTTGGGGTAACATCAACACCAGTATCTTGTGGCAAGATGTCATGGTCACCATCCATGCCATAACCTTGCGGGTCATATTGCTGGCCGGTTGGGTTGGTGCGTGTTTCATCCATTGGCGGTTGCTGTCCTTGACCCATCTGGGCAAGTTGTGCAGCCAAATCAGGTTGACCGCCCATTTGATCTGGTTGTCCACCCATGCCATACGCTTCAAGCGCTGCCATTTGAGATTGCATCTCAGCATTACGTGCGTTGATCTCCTTGGACTTTTCGATCATCTCGTCCATTTCTTCCTGGTTTAGCACGTTGCCATTGGATAGCTTGTAAAGCGTGTCCTTTTCATACTTACGCACATAGTGGTCAATGATCGTGATGGATTCATCATCAGCCCACATAAAGGGGTTACCAGAATCATTCGGCTCGACAGCAAGCGCGATTTCTTCCTCAGTCTGGGTGATGCTGCTTGATTTCAAAATATTTTGCTCAATCTCTTTCCCGTAAACGTCACGGAATTTCTGGCGAGTCATGCGGGATAGGTAACCACAATGTGTACCATCTGTTTTGCTGATGGTTTCCGCACCCAAATCCCAATAACAGCGGGTTGCATCCCTGAAATAGTAGTATTCAATATCAAGATTAAATGACTTGCTAAACGTATAATCTGTACCAAGACAATATGCACTGTAACCACCAATGGCCGCTTGTCCGGCTGAGACTTGATATGCAAGAGTTGCAGCGGATGAAAACATAATATCTTTGGTGATGATCTCACGTAAGGATGCAACCTTTTCATCACAGCCAGTCATTGGCACAACTTGCAATTGTGGGGTATTTTGTTGTTGCTCACCCAGCAATGAATTGGCCATGGTGCCAAGTTTGTTTGAGGTTAGCGGCACCTTGCGATAGGTTTTAATCATGTCGTCTTCTTCTTCGTCCGACCACTGCGAGCCTAAAACGAAGTTGTGCATGAGATGGTATAAATCGATATTTTGCTTGAACGACTCGTAGAACTTCTCATAAGCAATACGAGCTTGACGCGCTACCTTTTCATTCAGTCTGGCCATGGTCATTCCTTTGTGATTTGTCAACTATTCCGTAGTTGATTGACAACTTTAACACGTTCGATTGTCAACCTTAAATCAGCATTCCAGCGTGTCGCTCTGGCAATCTTGTTACCTGATAATTCCCCTCTGTCACATATTCCCCACCGTGGAATGTTAGCATAAGTGCTTCACCGCAATCTGGCGATAAGCACCCACGCTTTTTCATGTCCTCTTTACTCTCAATCAATAATCTATCGCTTGAATCGTACTTGTAACCAAAGACTGTCAAATCAGTCTGCAACTCATCACTATCAGGTATTTCAACCGGCATATCTTGAGTAAGCCATTCTCTTGTTCTATCCCATAACTCAGCGCGTGTGTTTCGGTATTTCTTCGGTTGCTCTGGCTTTCTTGCCACATTAACCCCGATGACCACTGAGGTATAGCCAAGTTCATGCAAGCGATCAACGACACCAGCACCAATACCAATACAATCTATACAAACACGTTTTGGACGCTCATTGTCAATGATGCGTTTAACCATACCGGCCAATTCCATTGTATCGATATTGTAATGCGTCTCAAGCTTGTATGCCTTTCGACCTTTGCGCCTGATAATGGCAATTCGATCATCACCCATGCGGGATGGGTCAACCCCAATCACTAATGCTGCATCGCTGTCTACCTTGGTGACTCTGGCACGTTGCACCGCATCTACATGAATGAATGTATCGGTAATGGATGACAGGAAAGCTTCATCATCAGTGAATGGATATTCCTGGCGAAACTTCCGGCACTTTTGGTCATCATCCCCTTTGAAATCCTGTAGCTTGATGCGTCGCCAGTGGAGATGACCAGGGCGCAACCCATTGGATGCAAACTTTTCCAGCCATTCGGTTTCCTCATCATTGGGTTTAAAGTTAGGGTCATCAATGCAATATTCATCCTGCCAATACCAAGGAACAAAGATGGCCTGGTATCTGGTCTTACCGTTTTTGGCTTCCTTCCAATCTGAATAGAAATCATTATCAATACCGTTTGCGGTTGATTCTTTGATGACTTCGGTGTCTGCCATCTCCGCAACCGTTTGCAATAAACCCATGCTGATGCGTGCCGCATCTTTATAGAACGCATACTCCGATAGGTGCAAATATTGGTTAGTCATCGAGCGTCCAATTTCAGCACTACCAGCGGTTCCCACACGATAGCCAGACCCCAAACCGTTGTACATCAGCTTATTGTCGTTTTTCTTGTCAGGTTGCGGGAACAAAGCATTGTCTATGTTTTCACTGTAGCGCTTTGTCATCTCAAAGATGGCACTAGTGGCATCAGATAGATGTGTCAAAATAAAAGCTTTCTTGCCTTTCTTGGTGACGATCTTGTGAAAGTATCGCGCCTGTACATACGTTGAAACGCCTTGTTGCCTACCTTTTAAAATAAGCGCTCGTACTTTGCCGGTTGCTTTTAATTGGGCTTCCAATCGTTCATGGATGTAGAGTTGTGCGCGGTTCATCTCGAACTTACGCTCAACACCTGATTTGTCATGGATGATAAGAAAGTTTTTCGCAAATAACGGAAGGTTTTTTAGTACGCGTATTAATTTAGCTTCATCCATTGCTATTCCGCCAGTTTATCAATAAGCATCTCAACGACACTTTTATCAACCTGCTTGTCTTCCTCTGCATGTTGTCCATATTGTTTGGGCAATAATTTAGCAGCTAAAAACTTTCGGGTATCAATCCGCAAGCGTGACCGTTGCACATGCTCGCCATTTAGTTTCCAGCCTATCGGTGTATCATCATCACCTAACGTTTCCATCCAGTCATTCGACCCATCATCGGCAATGTCAAGCATCTCCTCAGCAAGCAAATCAGCCTGGACGAGTTTAGCTTGTGCGTATTGGGTGGAAAATTCGGAATATTTATAGCGCCACAGATTAACCGTGGTCTTATCGGGCATGTCTTGGTGGAGTGCGCAGAGACGCGCAAGACCCATCGTGGAAGTTGCGACGCGCTCGCAAATAAGATCGGCCAACTCTTGGGTAAAAAGAGTCGGCCTACCTACTTTCTTTTTCTCCGTTTTCTTTTTCGGAGAGGCCATTAGTTACGGCCCTTTTTGTGCGTTGCTTTTCTCGCCTTTCATCTCGCCAGTGGCTTCCCCTGGCTCGCAATATTTAGGCTGCATTTTGTTTTGTGAATCAACGCGCTTGCCGTACTCGCTAGGCACGCCACAATAATGGCTATTGCCCGCATCGTCTGTGTAGTCTTTAACATCGCTCATAAATTGTACTCCCTGTGGTATTAATCGATTAATAACTGCTTTTACGTTCTCCCTACGCTAGCAAATTAACAATATCACAAAAGTCAAGCAGTTGTGAACGAAAGTGAATCAATAGCCACCGATTTTGCGTATCAGCGTGGCAGTGACCACCGCAGTTGCAGTACGCATCACCGCAATTGCGGTAAATATTCCAATTGTTGATATAACAAGTGTTGACATGTATTCCAAGTGTTGGCATACTAGCTTTATCAACAACGAACTGAGGGCAAGAAAATGAACAAAACAAAACGAATTACGCTGGCGACATTTAAAAGCTTTATGAAAAAAAATGAAGGTAAGCTTTTTATACAATGCATCTCAAGTTTTGATGGCATGACAGATTGTGTTGAATATGCCCCAAAATCTGCCCGTGTTTTTAAACCAATAGAAAAGCGCATACCTAGTGAACATGATTATATTTACGGCATAGAAAAAGGACGTACACGCGAAGAAATTGAAGCCCGCACCGCCATGAATGAAAACACACTCGGTTATCATGGTATCTGGTTAGTGCGTGATAGCCGTGATTCATTTACACCATATGAGGATGATCAATTTATAGGATACGATGTGTACAACTGTTGTGGCAGTTTCATTGTCGCCACACCTAAACGGATTTAACTTTCACAAGGAGTGATAACGATGAACCAATTAGAAAGATTTGCAAGAGATTGTGTAAATAATTATGCCACATTCGATAACTGTGATGAATTTTACAGCTTAGAGGTGACAGAACTGCCCGATTTTATGCAACATGAATTTGCAGCGCTTATCATGGCGCATAAAGACTACTACGCAGCCGAAGCGACTGGCCCTGATAACAAATATTGGGATTCTAAAATGTTACCAGCTTTGAATAAATATTTATCAAATTCAACCGACAAGGATGCTCAAATAGAATTCAATGATGTATGGCGTGATTGTGTCACGGATTACATGACCAAAGAAATGCAAGCTTTGATTGATGATGCCATTTATGATTTAAACGACGATGGTGGCCATATAAAACCCGCCAGTTACTACTACGGAGTACCAGCCCATGGGCCTATCTAAATTTATAAAATGTGTTTTCTGGATTGGATTAATATTTTACTCCCCACTACTTTTTTTGAAAATAGTGGGGGCAATTGTGGTCTTGTGTATTGCACTAGCCTAAGACAACTACATTTTTGGCAATAGGGCCTTTCGGTGATGAGCCTGATTCAAAACTAACCTTGTCACCTTCTTTTAAACTCTTGAAGCCTTGACCCTGGATTTCTTTAAAATGCACAAAGTAATCCTGGTTGTCTGAGGCAATAAATCCGAATCCTTTTTGGTCGTTAAACCATTTTACAATTCCATTTTTCATTATCGATACTTCCTGTCATTTAAAAATCGATTTCTAGGGGGTATTTTTGGCCGCTGTTGAACGATCTCATCTCTTACCTACCCTAACCTACCCTTGAGAGACATACGCCTTAAAATGCTCGTATGGCTTCATGGTGCCATCTGCGTAGTTGCACATTCCATACTCTTTCCACACCTTGACGTGACAATCGAGCGTTTCAAATGTAACCAGCCCGTTTAACATATCCTCTTTGTCCTCATTGCTCAAGAGCAAACCAGAAATCAGTTTAGGCGCGATGCCATGCTTGATTGCCACCTTAAAAAGCATGGTCTTACATTCAGTTATTGTTTTAGGAGTCGCCATCATCAATGCCCTGGCAGTGTACATTTCAAACTTTTGATTTGTTCACGCAAGGCATCAGGCATAGCCGATCTTTTGAAGGCTTCGCTTTCTTCGATGTGCTTCGCCTCCCGTTCCATCTGTTGCTTGCCTGCAACCTGATTGTTTTTACTCTCTGCGAACTCATGCACCTTCGCATTCTCTTTTCGCCATTCGCTTTTGGGTTTTTTTTGTGCAGTAGCACAAAAGCTTTTATTTTTATCTCTTACTTCTTTTGTATTTCTTATTTCTTTTATAGGTGCTGTTTTCCCGTCCAACGGTTTTTCCGTCCAACGGTTTTTCAGTCCACCGGTGGCGTTTCTGTGGATAACTTCAAATTCATGACCGCTTTTGACTAAAATGTGACTTGTTCCGAATGTTCCGTCCTCTAATTTATCTTGTGAGTATTCAAGTAGGTAGTTTTTGTGCAGATATGATAAAGCGTCCTTTAATTTGTCACGTCCTACGTTGAAGTGTTCCATCAGTTGATTGCGGTGGACTTCCCACCCTTCCGGTAGGCTCGTGAGGTAAACCCAAATAGCAAGTGCCAAAGGATGCCGGACGTTTTGCAGCACGTAATTTAAGTGCATGGTAAAAGGGATTTTTTCTTGCGTGAGTTTGGCAATATCCAGTTTTTCAATTGACATAAAATTCATCTCCTTGAATACAAAAGTCCATTTTGATAAAGCGAAACAGGATTAATAATGAGTGAAAGCAGGTATGTTGCTTGTTTTCTTTTAGGCTTGGCATGATATAATGAGCCTTCTCATAGTTGTTATGACTGTGTAGTAGTTGCCCTAGAAACACGATGTTCAAGGGAATCTTTAGCTGTAAATGACTGGTCGCCAAACTTTCGCATTTACACTGTTTGAATTTTTGGCAGGGATGCCCTACCGTTTAATAATAATATCATTCTCTACCCATAAAAAATTTACTATGCTAGAGTAAATTTGTTGATTAATGTGTTATCTCCTAAGTGTCCAAAAATGAAAAAGCCCATACTGGATAAACCAAGTATGGGCTTTTTTATAACTGTTGTTCATTTTTGAAATCACCTAGCCATTTTTCGACCAGTTGGACTTCGGCCACAGTAAAGCAAAGTAAGTTTGGGTTTTTAGGGTCGCGCTCATGTACTGAGTTTGCTATCTTCTCCAAAAGTTCAATTGCCTTGGCGTGTATATCCATACTTCCCTTACTCCTTAGATGGCTAATGCCAACGATGACATTGGCATTAGGTCGATATTAGCTCAGTCCGGCAAGTAACGCCATAAATCACATTGTCGGCACCCGCGCAACCGTTGCCAGCCACCCAGGTTGACAACTTCAACGTGATGCTTTCCAGACCAGCGGCACCGAATTATCTTCCAATAACATTGAAGGTCTTTCCAAAGTTTACTGAACATTTTCGGCAGCCTTTGGCGCATGAATCCTCACAGCTTCATTCACATCAGTAATGAGATGGTCATTAATGTACCGGTGTAAACACCAGGCAGCCCAGACTGCACGGTTGCGCAAAACTTTATCAGTTCCCTTCAAATGTTGAAGCAGGTTTTCAAAAAATTCGATGTGTGCCTTGACGCTTTTCTTTGCCTCTAAAACTGTATCGTATTCCTTAGTCATGTCTTTTCCATCCTGTTGATTGTTGCATTAAATAAGCACGTTTAAGCCATTCTTCGGGGTCGGTAGTGGGTGAACCCATACCGTCATAACAAGCTAATCGAGCGCAAGCAAGTTCCAATGCACATTTAAGAGTGCTGATCAAGTCATCCTTTTGCTCATGTGAGAAATTATTTCTGCTCATCGGTGGGGGTCGCCTTAGTAAGATTCGCCAGTGCTTGCTCATAGAATTTTTTAGCATTGATGTATTGCTCACGCTCACCCGATGCAAGTTGCTTATCACGCAATTCCGTTAAATATCGAAATTTAAGTTTTTCACCTTTCAAATCAGACATCGATTCGCTTAAAAATAAAAGCGCCCATAAAAGAGTGATTAACATTGCGCCTACAGCTAATCCTGAAAATGCACTTGGTGATAGATATAAGGTCTGACAATCATAAGCAGTAATAGCTAACATAAAGAGCGCCCATGCGATTTGACCTCTAATCATTTTCTTTAAAAAAGTAATTCTATCCTCACAACAACTTCTTGAAAAATCGGTAATGCTGTCCATCATTTTTTACTCTCCACAAATCATTATTTTAAGTTTCTCTTTCATGTGTCCTAAATTGTGCTGCCCTTCGAGTAAAGGTTTCATCATCAAATACCAGTCACCGATTTGTTCGCAAATGTAATTAATTTGGTCAGGCGTGAATGATTTTTGCATTTCCTTTTTCCGGTCATACCACACTTTAACGTGAGGATAGCTGCTTTCAATCAGGTCAATAGCTTCTTGCCAACCTCGCACCATTTCGTCTATTTGTTCATCTATTTCATGCAACTCATGACCTTGTTTTTCTAATTCATAGTTATTTAATGCGTCACGTGAATTTTCATACCAATTATATAATGTGTTATTCATTTTCTTTCCATCAACATAATAATTCCCTTACCAATAAAAACTATTGATAAGAATAATAAGACAATCGCTATTGGTAGCCATAGAGGTGAAGTTACCCACCACCATGACCATGCAATAACACCCGTGAGTTTTAATATTAAAAATATCAAAAACAATAGTGTTCCAAATCCATGTATTTCAAATTTCATTTATCATTCCTTTATATTTACTGCAATGGTTCACTCAAAAATCCAACAATATGAAACTCCCCTTCGCACATCAAATCAGCCGATACATAATGCGTGTACCAGCCGCATCTAGGGTCAAAGGTATCTTCTATGCTTAAATTAAAAGGTGCTTCCACTTTGACATGGAAATTTTTAAAATTACAGTGCGCAGCTTCGGGATGCCCTAACCACTCATGCCAATCAACCCAAATGGCATGGCGCAGTTCTTCCATGTTTTTGACGATGATTGTTGTGGCTAGCGATTCATCCAGCATGGCGCGTTGTCGTCTAAACAGTGGCATCTTGCTTTTCCTTCTCGTATCGTTCCGCGTAACCTTTGTCACTTGCATCAAAAAATTCGATTGCATTCTTAAAATATTGAAAAGTCTCGTCCCCGCTATGGTCTTTGTTGCAGCAGCGAGAAGCCCTTTCAATTATTGATCTAACATATTTGTACAAATTATATACATCTTCATTCATTGTCTTTTGTCCATTCCGTTTTCAACTCACCCTTAGTTAATCGCTCAAGCTTATATTGAGCGTCCTCTGGCACAAAGCCCCATTTGAGCCAATTCCCTAGCGTAGAAACAGACATGCCTGTGACTTTTCTAAAGTTATATTGGCTTCCATAGTAATTTTTCACATCTTCTGGTTTCACCCTAAGCCCTCCCTCCTTCAATAATTTATAAAAATAGTTTACACCAAGTGTTGACATAGTACAAGTGTTGTCATAAACTGGCCTCACGTCAATACCGACGCAGTACATAAACTAAAAAGGTAATAAACATGAGAGCCACTAAAAACGTAGTAAATATGAGAGATTTCAAGGATGTCAGCAATGCAATGGAGCGCGAAATGGGTTTATCAGACAATATCAAAGAACTGGAAAAGGTTAATAAGCAGTTAGCGAGACTGTCTTTGCGAAAAGAAGAATTAACCGATTCGATTATAACAGCGATGGGTCATCAGCACGAAGGCCAGCGCTCATACGAACACGAAGTATGGAAGGTCGAGATTAAAACACCTTTTATATATTCACTCAATAAAAAATTGTATGAATCAGGAAGTATCAAACTACCAGACAATTTTAATCCAATTAAAGAATCTGTGTCTTATTCAGTGGATAAACTCCTTTGTGATAAGTATTTAGTGGATGCACCGAAAAAAGTTCGTGATGCGCTTATTGAGTTAATCGATAAAAAGCCAGGTAAGGCAAGCGTAACAATCAAGGAGAGATGCTAATGAGCAATACAATATTAGTCATTGGTCAGTCGGGAAGTGGCAAGTCCACTTCCCTGCGAAACCTCGACCCAAAAACCACGTTCATCATTAACGTGTTAGACAAGCCTCTACCGTTTAAGGCTTTTAAAAAGAACTATCAACCATGCACATCGAAAAATAAAAAAGGGAATTACTTTACAACAAATGATTGGTCGCATGTAGTGAAGTGCATTGAGATGGTCAACAAAGAGCGTCCAGAAATTACCACGCTTGTTATTGATGACTGGCAATACATTCTATCCTATGAATTTATGCGACGCGTATCAGAAAAAGGATTTGATAAATTTTCCGAACTTGCAAATCACGGTTGGTCAACGATTAACGCATGTTTAGGCACGCGAGATACATTGACTAACTTTATTTTGTCACACAGTGATGTTGATGCGACCGGACGTTCCAAATGTAAAACGATAGGAAAAATGCTCGATGAGAAAATTACCATCGAAGGATTATTTACTACCGTGCTGCATTCTCGTGTTGTTGATGGACAGTATCTTTTTCAAACACAATACGACGGTGAGTTCTTAGCAAAAAGCCCGATGGGTATGTTTGAGGAGCATTTAATACCTAACGATTTAGTTGCGGTAAAAAATGCAGTCGAAAATTACTTTAATGAGGAATAAGACCATGAGTTTTTGGGATTCAGAGTTAGGCGATGTAACCGGTAAACCGGAAGATGCGTATGCAAAATCATATATTCAAATACCGGATGGAACATTAGCGCTTGCTAAAATTGCATCTTTTACCAATCAAGAATACAAAGATACTGGTTTTAAATATTTGAATCTTGAGTGGGTATTACAAGATGGTGATTTTAAAGGTCAGAAAGTGCAACAAAAAATAAAGGTTTATGGCGGTGACCATTATGATAAAGACCCCGCTAAAACACGTCATCGTGCTTTAAACATGCTTAAGCTTTTGTATCAGTTATTCAACATAAAGCCTAAGCACACGAACCCACCTACCGATCAAGACCTTGCCTCATTTGCAGGTAAAATTGCCGGTATCAAGATTCGTGAAACAGAGCCAAATGATAAAGGCAAACAATATAATTGGGTTGCCGAGGTACATCCATCACAGGGATTTAAAAGTGAAACGGGGGCCGGTCTACCAGTGATTGCGCATACATCTGTAAGCAATTACTCGTCCAGTCAAAAGCCAGAAATGCCATTTGATAATAATGACCCAGGCCCCAATATGGACGACGTGCCTTTTTAACCTGAGCAACAATAGGAAGGCATCAAGTGAGTAAAAATGAACTAAGTAAAAAAATAGAAAAGATACAGTCGCGGGATGATCGAAAGACCCGCGACTATATCGGGGCTTCAACGATTGGGTCTGATTGTTTACGCCAGATTTGGTATG
>Ga0210043_1000602_pt1 | contig 37482 bp, 49 predicted proteins | sample CryGeymet201501t_FD_183990 | JGI IMG/M metagenome (GOLD analysis project Ga0210043, IMG submission 183990) | Groundwater microbial communities from Crystal Geyser aquifers in Utah, USA - Crystal Geyser metaG 2015-01t (SPAdes) (version 2) | ecosystem: Environmental > Aquatic > Deep subsurface >... | reverse complement strand
TTGGAACCGTTGGCATTGAGAAAATTGCAGAGCTCAATGCGCAGTTGAATGAATCAAAAATGCTTGCAGAGCTATCAAGTGCAGAGATCGAAACACTTTTTGCAAACGCTGAGGAAGGTGCAACAAGCACTGCAAACGCCATGCTCACTGCATTTGGTGAATCTCCCTCTTTAGTACCTGAGACAATGGGTGAAAATACAATCAATGACCTCAAGTCAATTGAGGATCAAGTAAAGATTTTAAAAGAAGAAAATAGATTGATTGAAAAAGAGCGCATGACTCTTGAGCGTGATGAGGATTTTGCCTTTTTGCAAGAGAGATTGGGCACAGAGCAAGCATTGCGTGATGTTGCTCAAAAGCAGGCATTGGCAAGATTCGGCCAACAGAAAAAGGCAGAGCTTGACATTGATAAAAAAGTGCTTGAGGAAAAGAAAAAAATTGCACTTGCTGATGTGCGTTTTTCAGAATTATCAGGAAAAGAAAAATTGGCACAAACTGCCAATACTTTACAACTTGCCTTGGCCTTAACATCCTCTGCGGGTAAAAAGTTTTTTGCAATTGGAAAAGCAGTTGCATTATCAGAGTCAATTGTGTCAGGTGTTTTGGCAGTGCAAAAGGCTTTGGCCAGTGCACCACCACCATTAAACCTGATAAACGCAAGTTTAATTGGTGCAACTACGGCACTTAATACTGCAAAGATCGCATCATCAAAACCGCCTGCTTTTCGCACAGGTGGTATTGTGGCGGGCGTACCCGATGGCGGTGCAGATAGCGTGACAGCAAATTTGTCACCTCGAGAAATGGTGCTCACAAGAGCTCAACAATCAACCTTGTTTGCAAGATTGCAATCAGGTGACGTTGGGAATGATGGCGGTGGCAATGTGTTGCAAGCAATCCAACAATTGACAAATGCGATATCGAGCAGACCAATACAGGTTGAGATAAATGGCAGACAGGTGGCAATGGCAGTGAGGGATCAGATTAAATCAGGGGTGAGTTTCGCATGAGTTGCAACAAATTTTTCAATTTTAATTTAGTGCAAAAAGATGAAACTGAAATAATTGCAGAAAATGAAAACGCATTTTTCCCTGCAACAAATTTAAAAGACACGAGAACAACAAAGGTTTTCAGGTCGCAAGATGGCGTGATTTCAACATCAGTCATTTTTGATTTTAAAACAATTGAGACCGTTGACTCAATCATTGCAATTGCTGACTCAAAAAGAGGTTTTGGCTTTACGACAATGACAATTGAGGCAAATATCACTGCAAATTTTGATGCGCCTGAATTTTCAACAACACTTGTGCCCGATCAGGCTTTTAATTTTGGATTTACTGATTTGAGCGCAACGCCTCAGTCATATAGATTTTGGCGTGTAACAGTTTCAGGATCGGCACCATATGTTGAGATTGGCAAGTTGTTCATTGGTCGTGAAATGGCCCTAAATAAATCAATCAGTTTAAATTGGTCATATGAAAACAATGACAGATCAAAGTACACAACAAACAGATATGGTCAGATTTTCGTTGATAAAATAAATTTTCAAAAAAGGATCAGATTTTCATTTCAAAACTTAACAGTTGAGCAATTTGAAAATCTCTCTGATGCCTTTGACTCAAATGGTCAATTTACGCCATTTTGGTTGATTCTTGATCCCGATGAAAAAATAAGTACAAACAAAGGCAGATTTGCGGGTGTATTTCATTTGTCGGATGTGCCACAATTTAACAATCCGAGTTGGCGATATTATAATGTTAATGTGAGCTTTTTAGAGGCGAAGTAAATGAGTTATTTGTTGATTGAACCAATTGAAGCAGTGCCAGTTGAGCAAACTTTTAAAATGTTTGAGCGTTTGCAGGTGCAGGCAGTCAGGCCTTATCTTTATTTACATAATGATCCAACAGGATCAATCAAGGTTGCAATCAAATATGATGGTCAAAAGATCGCATCAAAAACATTAACAGTTGCAGAAATTTTAAATCTTGCCGAGTTGCCTGCAGGCCAATATCACTACGGTTTTTTTACCTTTGATATTGAGGCAGTTTTAAACATTAAAACAGAATATCAAATTGAGGTTTCAGGCGTTGGTTATGGTTATGATCCAAATTCATACTTTGGTTGGATTAAACCGCATGAGAATCTCATCAATACATTTTCAGAATCAGTTTTATATGATGATCAAAATCCTTTTGGATTTCAATTGTGGGGTTATAAATGAGCAATAGAATATTAGACTTTGCAGACACGCAAACAAGCGCAACAGTGCCAACAGTTCAAGGCGCAAGTGCTCTTGCTCAATTTGCTGACAATGCCTCATATGAATCAGTTAATGGTGCAGGCGCAAAGGGATCAATTTATTTCAACACAACATTAAATAATATAGTTTTTCATGATGGATCAACTTGGAAACAAAATGAGGCAGAGCTCAACTCATTTGGCAACTTAGCAGTGCCCACAATCAATGATGATGAGTCACTTGGTTTTTCAGTTGGATCAATCTTTGAGTATGATTCACGCTTTTGGATTTGCAAAGATAGCACAGTCGGTAGTGCCATTTGGGTTGAATTTTCTCAAGACTATGACAGCGCAATTTTAGGTTTGCAAGATCAGATTGATAACATTGTCACAAACATTGGCACAATTGGCACTGATCAAACAATTCAAAATGGCAGGCTTGATGATCTTGAAACTGATGTTTCAAATATTCAGGGTGAGCAAACAACTCAAAACACAAACATTGGAAACAATGCAATTGCCATTGGTGATTTGCAAACAGAGCAAACAACTCAAAACACAAACATTGGCAACAACGCAACTGCAATCAGCAATTTGCAGAGTGAGCAAACAACTCAAAATAACAGACTTAATGATCTTGAGGCAGTTAAAGCAACACAAGTCATTTCTGCACAAGACGTTGATTGGTCTCTTGGAAATATTTTCTCAAAACAAGTCTCAACAAATGAGATATTTACTTTTTCAAATGATTCTGATGGCAAGACAATAATTGTCTCAATATTCAACAACTCAGGTGCTGATGTTGATATTGATTTTCCTGTTGGTGTTCTATGGCCATCAGCAACTGCAGTGACAACAGTGACTGCAAACACAAGAACAATTTGGACATTTATAAAAGTTGGTGCAAGTGTTATTGCCAACGCAGTTGACGGGATTGCATAAATGAGCTTTGGACATAAAACACAGCCTTTTTCATTTCTCGGTAAAAAATCTGGTGGTGGGTTTTTCCAAGGTTTTACAGGTGCTGATGGTGATCTCACAGTTTTAAATGGTCAGGACATAACCTTGCCAGTTAAGGCGGGAAACCTTTACGACTACAACAACGTGATCATCCAAGCAGGTGGCATTTTAAGGTTGCCTACAAATGGCGGTCAAATTTTTACATTTGGCGCATTGTCTTTGCAAAATGATGGCACATTTTATGGTGATAAAGGTGAGCACGCAGGTATGAGTGATTCAATTATCACCGTTGCAGGTGATAATTTTAGTTATTCACAAAGTCAACAGGCTGGTGGCAGGGCAGGCAGATTAACAACATCCTGCGTGCCATCATCAGGAACGCCCGCAGAGGGATCACCTGCTTTTGGCAATGGTGGTGCATCATTTGAGGTAAGGTCGTCAATTAGTGCTTGCATGAACTCACCATCGTGCTCACCTCAATTTAGAGGGTGTGATGATGCAATATTTTCAAGAGGCGCAAATGGTGGCATCGGTAGGGTTTATGACAATAATCCCACAGGTGCTATTCCTGAGGGGCTTTGCTCATTTGACAGTAATTCAAACTCAATGCAACAAAAAGTATATGCGCAGGGTTGGTCTCGTGGTGCAGTTAATTATGGTGAAAATGGTGGTGACTCTGCAGTTTTGTTGCAAGGCAAAGGTGGCGTGAGTTTATTTAGTGCAGGCGGTGGTTTTCGAGGCAGACATGGTCAGGCTTGCGTTTTCTATGTTTCAATTTTAAGTGGCACAGGTACTTTTAATTTTAATGGTGGCAATGCAACTCGTGGCGGTTGGGGTTTTAATTTTAACTCAAATAGGCTATATGGTCGCAGACAGGCAACATTTGTTGATCCAGGATCACCTCTCACTGACATTTCCGACAGGATAGGTTTTTACACTGGTCAAAACTATGACAACTTTTTAGCAGGTGGCGGTGGTGCAGGTGGAAATGGCGGTTTTGTCAGATTAAAATCAACAACAAATAACTTTTCTGGATCATGGCAAGTTGGTGGCGGTGCTCGTGGTGGTACTCCAAATCCAAATGTTATTGAGGGCGGTGAACAGGGCGTGCAAATAAGGTCTGACGTTTATGTGCAGGCAAATACCATCATGCCAACAGGTGGATCAAATGGCCTCGCAGGATCATTTGCAAATTTTTAAATAGGATTGAAAATGAAATATATTTTAACCGATGAAACACTGATTTATAAAGGCAAGACATTAAGACGCATTAAGAGATTGTTTGACAATTTACTTGGTGGCTTTATTGAGTCAGAGTCAAACCTCTCTCATGATGGCAGTTGCTTTGTTTATGACAATGCAAAGGCCATGGATCAGGCAAGGGTGCTTGGCAATGCAGGTATTTGCAACAACTCAGAGGTTTTTGACAATGCAATGATTGGTGATGATTCTGAGGTTTTGGGATTTGCAACAGTTGGCGGTTTATCTAATATTTTAGGCAAGTCTATTGTGAGTGGATTTTCAAGAATTAATGGCAGTGTGACAATAATTGATTCATACATTTATGACTATAGTGATGTGAAAGAAAACTCATCCTTGAAAAATGCTCACATCACTGGAAACTCAAGAGTCATGGGGAGTGCTCAAATTGAAAACTCATCAATAACAGGATCAGCAAAGGTTTCAGAAAATGCAGTTTTAAAAAACTCATCATTATGTTGTGACTCTATTGTTTCAGGTGATGCCATTGTTGAAAATACAGTTGTGCCAAAGGGATCAACAATCACAACGTCAATAAATAACTTTAAATCAACGGCACCACTAAAGATTAAGTCACCTGATGATTTTTTTGTCACAACTTGGCAAGGTGTAAAGTTTACATTTTTTGATGGTGGTCTTGGAATTGATTGCAAAACAATGAGTGATGCAGATCAAGGCGTTGTGCCTTGGTCGCAATCTGATGCTGATGAGAGATTTTCAAGTGTTGACGTTTATAAAGCAATTATTGATCCAAACAATATGACCGCAATGCCTGAGATCAATATGGGGAAAAATGCAAAATGGTTTATTTGTTCACTTGTTAAATTCTCAGAGATTTTGACGATGTCAGAGCTCGATGCACTCAGTGCTCATTTCTCATTTGGATTGCCCGCCATCATTGACTATAGTGGCAGATTGCAATTGTGGTCATTTTTAAAAAATAAAGAGCTCACTGATGCAACAATTTGGAGTGAGTGCAGAGTAAAAATTCTTGAGCTTTTAAATGCTCGTATTTAGTTTATTTTCACCTCTGCTTGCATGGTTGCATCATTTGCATCATCGTGGATTTAAAGTTGACTATCTATTTGCACCTTTTTTTATTTTTAGATTTAATGAGTTGCACAAATTGCATCACGCAGTTGCAAACACTCCAAATGATTTTGGCCATCCGACAAAGGGTGAGAGTGTTTATAAAAACATCCTGATCAACATTTGGATTGAAATGGATGGTGCAGTTTTTCAATTTTTATTTTTTGTGCTTTTTCACATATTAACAGGCTTTAAAATTATGCCTTTTTGCATATTTTCTGGTATTTGGATGAGAGTTTTTAATTATTGTCATCACTATGGCCTTGAGAAATTGGGATTCCCTCGGATTGCTTGGGAAAATAAACACTCATGGATGTCATGGGCTTATGCAAATGCTGATGCTCATTCAACTCATCATGTTGCACCGAGTTGCAAATTGTCAGAAATGATTGCAAAAAAGAGCACTCCAAAATTGCCTTACAATCTTTTTTTATGTGCAATCATTTCTCTTTTCCCGCCTTTATGGTTTAAAATAATGGATGCGAGGTTGAATGAGTACATATCAAAGTGAGTCGCAGAAATCAGTCAGTGAAAAGGCAGTGCTTGCGCACATTGAACCTGTGCAAAAACTCATCCTTTGGACATATGAAACAGGTGCAATTTACTCACGCAAGGTTGATCACTATGTGATTAAGCTCATGGCAAACTCTGTTTTTCTTGATCGTGCTGAAACCTTGGCACTTGATCAGGGTGAGTGGTTTTTTGACTATAACAACAAAACAATTTATGTGCGCATGAGTGATGACTCAAATCCTCAAGAGTCATTTATGACTGCAACATACAGGCTATTTTTTGCCAACGGCCCTTTTGTTTTGTCATGGGATTTGAGCAATGATGGTGATCAAGTCTATTATGAGGGCATAATTGATGACACAAGTGCCTTTAATCAAGAGATTGATAGCAGTGAGCAATTAGGGATTTCCCTTGAAAGTGAGGGGCAAATTTCTTTTGTAAATACAGGCGGTTTTTTTGATCCTATATTTGACCGCTTATTTTGGGAAAACAAGAGAGTCACAATTTACTCATGGTTTCCAAACACGCCATTTTCAGAGGCAAGACTTGTTTTTGATGGTGACATTGACTCAAAAAGTTTCACTGACACAAAGGTTTCATTTAGAGTCAAAGACTTTGTTTATAAATTGCGCCAACCAGTTGCATTGTCACTTTTTACTGATGCTGATGGCATTGTTTCAAAGGATGCAAAAAATCATTTCAAGCGCATTTTATATGGCCAAACAAATGGCGTACTTTTGCAATCTCTTGATCAAGTGCTTGGTGGATTTGTTGTTGATGGCACAGTCTCAGGATCAATTGGCAGTCAAACAATCACAGGCATTGGCACAACATTCTTAAAAGACTGCACGCCCGATGACAACATTGAGATTGTCACTCAGTTTGAAACTCTTGACTTTAAAATAAACAAAGTTATCTCAGACACTGAAATTGAAATATCAGAGGAGCTTGAAACTCAGATTGTCAACCAAACTTTAACACTTAAGCCAAAGACACCTTACAGATTTAAAAACAGAAAATTCTTCATTGCAGATCACAAGTTGCGTGATCCTGTTGCAACAGTTGTTGAGTCGGTGCAATTAAACAGATTGAGAGTTGATCAGATTGATGACTTTTTTGTCAATGATATTGTTTCAATCAATGGCGAGTCAGTCAGGATCAAGCGCATTAGTGGTGACACAATTATTTTATTTCAAAATTTGGATAATTTACCAAACATCGGTGATCAATTAACAAAATCACCAATGAGAGACCTTTATTTCAATGGCACAAGTTTTTTGATTGATCGTGACTATTCAATCAGCAATCTTGCGCAAGCAACTCTGACACTTGATGAAAAAGCAGAGTTTAATATCACAAATCCTAAAAAAGTAAATGGCACAAATGTCACATTTCAAAATGGATCACGCATCGTGATTGGTATAGGCACAAACTTTGTTGAGGATTTTTCAGCAAGAGATTGGATTAGGTCGGATGACATCAACCACACTGATTGGTATGAAATATTAGAGATTGAAAATGAAACAACCTTAATCTTGCGCACTCAATATGATGGCGCAAATATAATTGCCACAAATACACTCAAGAAAAATATCGCATACATCATTGATGACTCTCAAGTTGTTTGTGATTGCATTGGAAAAGAAACCTCATCAGGTAAATGGATTAAAACCGCATCCGATGCAGTGCTTGATCTTTTGGAAATGGCAGGTTTTGAAAATATTGATCTTGATCGCTTTGATGAGTCACGCCAAATTGCTGACTATGTTATCAGCATGAAATTGCCATTAAATTATGATGACACCGAGGCGCCAATTATCAGAGAGGTGATCTCTTTAATTAACAAGAGCGTTTTTGGATCACTTGTATCAAGGTCAGATTTTAAAATCAGCTTTGATGTGCTCACTCCTGATCGACCTCAAGACTTGGATGAGTTGGGTGACGATGATCTCATTGGTCAAAGCTCATTTTCAGTGCAAACCACAAGTGAAATTTACAGAAAAATCCAAGCAAACTATGCGCATTTTGATGCCGATCGCTTTACAGGCGAGGCAGGTGCAGTTGTAACAGAATACACAAACAGTTTTGTTGATAATTTAATTGGATCAAAAAATGAAAAGGTTGTTGACCTTTATTTATACAATCCAAGCGAGGCAACAACGATTGCAGAGCGATATGCGCTAATTTACAGCTTAACGCAGTCAGTTGTAAAAGTGACATCAAAGCTCAATTTGGCCCTCAAAAATATCAATGATAAAATTTGGTTGTCACTTGATCGGTTATATTCCAGACTAGGTTCAAGTGCAGACCGCAAGAAAATTGGTATTATCTCAAAAATTCAAAGAGATGGTGAGACAACAACGGTTGAGTTTTCTGATTTGGCAAATCAATTCAACAGGGTTGCAACTGTGACTCCTGATGATGCCAGTGACTTTGCAATTGCTCAAGAAAATGAGAAAATCAAGAATGGCTATATAGTTGACGATATAACCGAGCTTGCAGGCAACGATGAGGCCGATTGGGGCACAAACTTGATAGGATGAAAAACAATGTTTCAAACGATATCAACAACGCTTTACAATGTTGGCAAGGCAATCCGAAAAGAACTTTTTACAAAAATCATTGGGAATATTGACGACCTGAACACACGCACCACAACACTTGAAGCGGGTGCAAATAAAATTGTCATATTTGATGCAACCGTAAAAATAAGAAACAATGCAACCTCTTTGACAGGTTTAAATATTTGGAAATCACCTGCAAATTTTACATTGCTTGATGCTCGTGTTGTCATTTTTGAAAAAGGTGCATCAACTGGCCTATTGGAGTTTGATGTAAAAAAATCATCAGACCTTGATCCGTTAAATTTTCAATCTGTTTTTCAAATAAAACCATCAATTGATTTGAATGATATTGGCACGCAAGATTTTGATGAATCAACCAATATGGTCTTTGATCAAAACCAAAGCACTGTTGTTGCAGGTGAATTTTTGCGACTAGACATCACCGCACTGCCTGTGCCAATCGGAAAATTTCAAGTTTACTTAATTGGAGAAATTAACTAATGAGCTCACCAATTGTGCAACCGTTTGACTTTAATCCAATCTCAGTTGAGGTTAAAACAGGATCATATCAAATCCCTGTTGGAAAATATGCCTATGTGATCCCTGACTGTGATCAACAAAACTTCACAATTGATGGCAATATTGTGACTGAAAACCGCACAATAAGTGCAAATTATTCTGGCAATGGCGGTGGTGATCAACCTGTTTTCACTGTGCCAAACGGAAAAAGCGCATTAGTGACAATTTTTTACAGGACAAACTCAAGTCCAACAAATCCAATTTTTATTGGTATAAAATACAAGTCAAGTCCTGACTATATTGAGAAAATTGCATCAGTTTCGACAAACCAACCGTCAATTTCTGGTAGTGTTCAAAGAGTTTTATCAAGTGGAGATCAGGTTTATGTCACAAATATTGGTAGGTGCGCAGTCTCAGGTCATTATGTAAACAACGGTGATGCCAGTGGTGCAGGCTTTTGGGTTAAGTCTCAACAATTGTTGAATGGCAATAGATATACGGTGGCACTTTATAATGAAATATCCTGAGAATAAACCGATATCAACACAGGCCAAGTCAGGCATATTTGTTGTGCCGTTGGGCCAATATGCAGTTGTGACGCTTGATCTCATTGATTCTGATTTTTACATTGATGGCAACATTGCATGGAAACGCCCTGAGGTCATATCAAATGCCTCTCTTGGTGCAGGCGTGCTTTTAACAGTCTCAACGCCATTTGCCTGCAAGGTCAACGTCACATCATTTGGTGGTGCAATCATACGTTATAAATCAAGTGTAGACTATGATGAAACTCTTGTGACAGGATCGCATGAAAGAATCTTATCAAGTGGTGATCAGGTCATTGGGCCTGCGAGTGTTTCGGGTATTTACTATTCAAGCAAAAGCAAACGCCCTCAATTCCTTGTGCCTGAGGGCACAGAGCTTGATGGTCAAAAATACACTGTGAGTTTATATGACAAAAAAGCAACATGATGATGATGGTGTCAAAGTTTTGACATGGGAAAACATTTTCATCACAATGGTTGGTGGCATTGGTTTGCTTTTCGCAACCATTTTTTTCAATGCGTTTATATCATCACCGCCATCAAGGGCAGAGTTTAATGAGCTCAAAACCAGATCAGAGCAGGCAATGATTACAGTTGACAAAAGATTGGAGCGCATCGAGAATGGTCAGAACGAAATTATAAACCATTTACTTGAGAGGTAAAAAATGGATAAGGCACAATTGGTTGCAATGTTAAAAGCAAAAGGATTGGACATTGCAGAGGATTCACTTAAAGAATTGCTCGAAACTGTTTTGACAGTAGCAGAGGAGCTTGTGAAAAAATCAGAAAATAAATATGATGACCTTTTATTGGTTATCTTGCCACAAATCAAGCCATATTTGCTTGAGGCAATTGATAAACTTGACGGCCAAGTTGGTTAATTGTGCTTACCAAGTTGCTTGATGTTTTTCTTGGAAAAATTGCAGGTCACTTGGTTGACTACCTATCAACGGCAATTGAGTCAATTTTTTATGAGACAATGAAAAAATATGAGCTCAGTAAGGTTGCATCGGTTGAAAAAGAATTGATAAAAATCGAAACTGAGCTCAAATTAAAACCAAGGATCACAGAGAATGAGGCAAGTGATATTGCTCGCAGGCTTAATGATGCTCGCAACAGGTTGTGATGACCTAATCAAGCCAAAAGAGATTTGTGTTCAATCAAGTGAGAAAAATCTCGGGTGTGATGATCCACGAAAAGGGAAAAAGGATCGTCAATATACAAGATCAATCCAATCGGGTGACATTTGCACCAATCAAACAGATTATTTTGAAGGTGAAAAAGAAATGATCACCATTATCAAAGAATTAAAATCAATCAAGTACGATCTCAAGAAATGTAAATCAAAGCTCAATAGATGAAACAATCAATTTTTTTGCAATAGCATACGGATCAACATTGTGCTCAATGGTTTCCTTGTCGTTTTCAACAACTCGCCAAGGTGAAATAAATACTTTATTGCCTCGAGCATTTATGATCCAACCAACAACCTCACAGGTCAAAAGCTCATCATGACCTTTGCAGTGATCTAAAAATTTTATTTTATAAAGTTTTCCTTTTTTCATAACCAATACAACTCACCATCAACCATTGCCCTGCCATTTTTAACATGAATCAACTGCACATGGAATTCGTTTAAATCCTCAATGACATCAACAACGGCCCAACCTGTTTGCCATTGATGGTGATTTTTTACATAACCCATAACAGGGTGATCTTTATCACCAAGCCAACCGCAACTGATGCCCTCATAAACCTCGCCTGTGCCAAGTGCCACAATGTTTGATTTTTGGATTCTGTGAGTATGACCAAAGATGACTGATGTTTGTGTTTTGACAACTGTGCTATGAGCACAATGAACACCACCGCCAATTGGTTCGTGTCGAGCAATCAGATTTGATCCTAGTACAAAATGTTTTTGATTTGGGCCATATGGCACAAGTGATATTTGTTTATTATCTAAATTTAAAATTGATTTGAGGTCAAACATCCCAAACAACTGAGGTGCTTGGTTTTGCAAAAACCTGCTCACTCTGTTTTCGTGGTTTCCCTCGCAATAAAATATCGGCACATTTGGAAAAAGTTTTCTCAACTCATTGAGCTTTTCCTCTGCACAATGAAGCTCATCAAAAAGTTTCTCACTGATTTGCGGTGATTTTGGATGACTTGAAATATCATAAAAATCAACAAAGTCACCAAGGATGACAATTTCATCAAGCACCATTTCTTGAGAGACTTCAGTCATCAATTGATAGTCAGGGCCCGCAAAAGGATGATGACAATCAGGAATGATCAAAGCTCTTTTAATTTTACTCACACTTAAGTGTGAATCACTTAGGCATTTTTTTCAACTTTTTAACACTTGACTAATTGATATTGTCAGGTTTTGGATAGGGTTTTTCATCAGTCTCACCAAGTATCAGCATCATCTTTTTATAAAGATCATATTTTCTTGCAACAACTGACTTTTCACCATCACTTAAAATAAAACCGCCATCAACTTTTTGCACTGTTATTTTCAATTTCTCTCCTCACTTGCTCAATTGCCTCATCTAAAGGTTTCTTTTTACCTTTTTTTCGAGGTTTTATTTTTTTAGGATTGTCATAAATGGTTGAAAACCAATGTTTAAAATCTTTTATTTCTTTTTTTTCATTTGTCATTTTGCAATTATTGGTCAAAAATTGCGCAAAGTAAACAAAGGGGAGTCAATTGAAACGTAAAAAATTTAAAATGCAAACGCTCAACAAAGCAGTTGCAAAATTTGGCGCAACATATGTTGCAAATGCAATGGGTTATAAATCACCAAGCACAGTCAAGCATTGGATTAAAAACAAAGCAGTGCCAGAATTGGCAATTGATCGTGTTTGCAAATTCTTAGAGGAGCACACATCATGAGCATACTTGCAGGGATCACAAGAGGAGTGAAAAAAACACCTCATTTTGTCGCAATTTATGGGCCATCGGGCGTTGGGAAAACAACATTTGCATCAAATGCACCAAAGCCAATTTTTCTTGCAACCGAGAGGGGCACAGATCAATTGGATGTTGCAAGATTGCGCATAAGTAATTGGCTTGGGATGTCTCAGGCATTGGCAGAGCTTAAGCGCAATAATGAGTTTCAAACAATAGTGATTGATTCACTTGATCACCTTGAACCAATGATTTTTGAAATGGTGGCAAAGGATCATGGTAAAAAATCAATCGAGGACATTGGTTACGCAAAAGGGTATATCTTTGCGCTTGAGTATTGGAAACAATTTTTAAATCATTGTCAAGAATTGAGAGAGGCAAATAAAAACGTGATCCTGATTGCACACGCACAGATTAAAAAATTCAATGATCCAATCGAAGGTGAGGGATTTGACAGGTATGAACTTAAATTGCACCGCAAAGCAGGTGACTTGATAACCGAAACTGTTGACGCTTTAGTTTTTGCAAAGCTCGAGGTGCATATCACAAAGGATGCAAACAAAAAAGTTTCAGTTATTAGTGATGGCAATAGAGTTTTGCACACATCAAACGCACCTGCATTTGATGCAAAAAACCGCTTTGGATTGCCCGAGCAAATATCATTGTCATGGTCAGAATTTGACCAATTGGCAATGCGTGACGATTCTGAAAAAGTTAAGATCATCCGTCAAAAAATTGACGATCTGATTTTAAAATTTGAGGATGAAACTTTTAAGAAAACAGTGCTTGAAACTGTGACAAAATTCGAGAACAATCTTGTAAAACTTGAGGAAATCATGACCAAATTGCAAGGCAAGTTGGCACAATAACAGAGGAGTATTTTTTATGTCGGAAATTTTAAAGCAAGGTGATCACATTGCTCATGTTGCATCATGGGGAGTGCGTGAGACAAAATCAGGGGCACCGCAAATTTTTGTTAAACTTGACAATGGTTTGACTTGGTTTGGATCACTGAATGAGGGAAAAGCAAGAGAGATCACTCTCAAGGCATTATTTGTCATGGGATTTTGTGGCAATGATCTTGATGAGTTGGTCACTGATTCTGATGCTCTTGATGTCAATAAGGATTTGAGAGTTGTTGTTGAGCATGACACTGATGAGAATGGAAAAATCAGAGCTGTTGCCAAATGGATCAATGAGATTGGTGGCGGTGCCATGAAAGGCACACTTGATCACAAGAGTGCAGTCAGTGCTTTAAAAGGCTTAAAAGCCAAAGGTGACATCATGAAGCTCAAAAAAGAGTTGAATGTTGTTGATCGTGAAAAAAAACCGACAAGTCAAAATGACCAAGAGACAAGTGTTGATGAAATCCCTTTTTAACAACAAGTATAGATTTTTCATTGATGTTGAAACAACTGGATTTGATCCAATGAGAAATGATATTGTTTCTCTTGCCATGATTGTCACTGACATTGATGGCACTGAGATTGGTGAGTTTTATGAAACCTGCAGACCTGAGTTTAATAAATTTTACTCAACAGAGGCAGAGGAAATTCATGGATTCAAAAGATCAGAGCTTGAGAAATTTCAAACGCCACGAGAGCTTTGCAAAAAGCTCTTGTGGTTTCTTAATGATTTCAGAGTTGAAAAAATCAGGATGAACTTTTGATTTATCACGCACTAAAGGGATTTGATTGGCACTTTTTTGATTACACATTTAGAAAAACAGGACTTGAAAAATCAATTTATAAAATGTTTAACCACAAATGCACCTTGAGCACAATTGAGACCGCAAGAAAACTAGGGCACCGAAACAATAAGCTCAATGAATGGGCAAAAACATTGGGCATTGAGCTTGATCACCACAACGCACTGAGCGACACAAAAGCCTGTGCAAAACTTTATTTTTATTTAACAAAAGGAAAGGAGCATGAAATTTTTGATCCGTTTTTTCAATATTATAATTAGCAAGATAAAAGGCACGAGTAATAGTGACGCAAGCAGTGGCAATGTTGTGCCAGTTAATCCAAAAGCAAAAACAATTTTCCTAGTTGTTGGTCACTCTGCAGTTGATGGTGGCATGGAAATCTATAAAAATGACCGCTACAAATCAGAGTACAGTTTTAATCAGGACGTTGCCATTGCGTGCAAGTCTTATATCAATAAAGAGAAAATCAACATTTTTATTGGTTATCGTCAAAACAGTGTAAATTATACAAGCGCAATGCGCTCACTTGCTCGTGATGCAAAAGACATTGGTGCAGACTTGGCAATTGAGTTGCACTTGAACGCCTCGGGTATTCCTGAGGCACGAGGTTTTGAGATTTTAACAAACAAAATGAGTGAAAAAATTGCACGAGTTATTGCTGATGGTTTCATTGAGAGATATTCAATCAGAGCTCGTGGTGATAATGGCGTGAAGGTCTTGAACTCATCAGATCGTGGTGCAGGTTTTTTGAGTGCAATGAGTGATGTCGGCGTCCCTTCAATGCTTATAGAACCATGTTTTGCAGACTATAGGACAAATGAGAGTGTGCAGATAATTGAGGATCATCAAGGCTATGGTGACTTTTTGGCAAAAACATTGGAGCAGTTTGCATAATAATTATTAACCAGAGGTGATTCATGCAATTTATAAAATAAAAACAGGAGAGACATATACTGTATCTAGTTTTTATGACAACAAATTTTGCTTCCCATATACAGAATTTGAAATGTTGAACGAATTTATCAACGAATACGAAGTAAAGGAATAGAGAATGATTGATATCGTTGAGCAATATGTACAAAAATCAAAAAAATGCAAATGCAAATCGTGGGCAAGGTGTGATTATATGAGTGGTTTTAGAAGTGAGCATCACTCAGGTTGTGATAAATTTACCTACCTTGCGGAATTGCATATTTTAAGCAGAAAAATCTCTCAACTAGAAGCTGAGAATAAAACTTTATCTGAGCAAGTTGTTGAATTGGAAAAGGCTACTGAAGGATATAGATACAGAGGTGTTGAAGAGAGACTCAGGAAAGAGATTGAATCATTAAAGACTCAGCTAAAAGAAGTGGTTGAGGTGATTAATTATATTTGGAATTATGACAGCAATAGTCCGTCAAACGAATAATTAAAGACTACAAAGAGCGAGCAAGACAATTTCTTGAGAAATTTAATGCTCCCAGTAGGGAGAAAATCTAGGTTTTTTAGCGAATAAGTTATAAATAAATCCCAGTAGGAAGAATTGTACTAATAAGCGTATTAAATAGTATTATACTAAAAAAGTATGCAAGGGGGAAAGTAGTGAAATGGTTGATCAATTTTTTCAAGAGACTTAAAAAAAGAAGTGCACCAAAGATGCCAGGTAAGCACATTTGGCAAGAAGAGTGGAATGAGCACGTTTTTAGATCGTTTCACCAATATGACAATTTTTCAGATTTCTTTTTAAATTATGATGATTTTAAAAAATTCATTCAGGCACTTGCCTATGCAGAGTCGGGTTTCAACTTAACAGAGCGTTACGTTGAAAATCTTGGCAATGATGCTGTCACAGGCAAGCAAGTTGTCAGTGAAGGTCTTTTTCAATTGAGCTATCAGGATTCAATCTACAATGGCGTGACTTGGTTCAATTGGGATCAGGATAAAAACTTGAGTGATGATGATCCAGATAAAACTATCTTTGATCCAATTAACCAGATTTATGCTTGCGCTAAAATACTCAACAAACAAATCAACAGGCGTGGCACTCTTTACACGAGTTTTGATCCATTTTATTGGTCAGTATTGGATGAGAAAAACAAAAGGCACAGGGTTTTTTTGAGTTATTATGAAAACTAATGATGAAAACATCATGACATTTATTCAAGAGGCAGTTGATGGCTATTTAAACAACGATGCTGATCAATACAACAGACCTGCAGAGTTGGTTTTTTTTATAAAATTGGGGGTTATTTATGAGCGTGAAGGAAAAGCAAAAGCAGTTGAGGTTTTTCAAAAGACGTTTGCAAGAATTGAGAGACAAGCAAAATCTATTGACGCACAAGGATCAGGTGCACCATGTGAAAATTCAGATAGCATTGCACGAGGAACTTGTGCGGATGGCGAGGATTGATATAAATGATCATGTTGAGACCTTATCAAAATAAAGCAAAAGAGCTCTTGAGAGATAAGATCAAGAGAGGATGTAAGCGCATTATCTATTGGGCGCAAACAGGTGCGGGCAAAGGTCTTGCCATGAGCGACATTACCAATGGTGCAATTGGAAATGGCAAAAAGGTGCTTGTGGTTATGCGCAGACGTGAGCTTATTTTTCAAACCTATAAAAACTTTTTGTCATATCATCAAATCAGGTCATCAATCTTGATGGCAAATGATAAGCGTTTCGACAAAACAAACCATGTGCAAATTTGCTCAATCGACACAATCTCAAGACGATTGGATAAATTGGATTTTTTAAAGTCATTTGACGTTGTGTTGATTGATGAGTGCCATGACACCACCTCGCCAACATATGTAAAACTATTTGATTTTCTTGGTGAAAAGTTTTTTATTGGATTTACTGCCACGCCATTTGCAGTTGGTGGTAAACCTCTCATTTTTTGGGAAACTTACATTAAGTCAATTGAGGCACATGAGTTGCGTGATCAAGGCTTTTTGGTTGATGCAAGGCTTTTTGCGCCAAAGAAAATTGATGTGAGCAATGTCAAAAAGGTGGCAGGCGACTATAAAAATGATGAGCTTTTTGATGTCGTTAAGGATTTAAAAGTTGTTGGCGACATTGTGCGCACTTGGAAAATTTACGGCCAAGGCAGACCAACGATATTATTTGCAGTCAACAAAGCTCATGCACAACTGATGGCACACGCCTTTAATAATGATGGCATCAGATCAATATATTGTGATGAGAGTCACACAAGTGAGGAGCGTGCCAACGCAATCAATGATCTCAAAACTGGAAACATAAAAATTTTATGCAACGTCAATATTTTCTCAACAGGCATTGATGTGCCATCAATTGGATGCCTAATACTCGCACGCCCAACGATGAGTGAAATTTTATATATCCAACAAGTTGGCAGAGGTTTACGACCTTATAAAAACAAAGAGGATTGCATTGTTTTGGATCATGCGAACAACTCAGAGAGGCATGGATTGCCATTTGATATGCGCACCGCCTGCCTGACTCATGATGACATTAAGAAAAAGAAAAAAGAGGATGAGGAAAAACCAACATTTGTGAGAACTTGCATGAGTTGCTTTGCCGTTGTCTCTCCTCAGTTTAGGGTGTGCCCTTATTGCTCTGCAGAGCTTTTAAAATCAACTCGTGAAATTGAGCATGAGGATGGCGAGTTGATTGAAGTCAATAAAAGAAGTTTCAACTATGAGCGTTTCAGGCGAGGGTTGACAACTCTTGAGGGGCAAGCCATCGTTAAAAACTGGAAACCAAATGCAAAATTTTTCAAACTGCACAAGCGTTTTGGTGATGGCATTTTTGAATTTGAAAAAGAACTAGGATTGCCAAAGTGGTTGAAAAGAATGATCGAGGAAAACCGAGCTCAAGAAACGAGACTAAATCAATTGGATCATACCGAGCACATCAAAACCTGATGAATCTATGCCTTGAAAAAGGACAATTAGAATTTCCAACAATAAGATTTTTTAAACGCTTTAATGGTCAACTTTACACAAGTGAGGGCAGACCAGTGAAAGTTGGCGTTAATGGTCAGGCCGATGTTTATGCACTTGTGCCATCACCAATTGGGCCTGTGATTGTTGAGCTTGAATTTAAAACAGGTAACGCAAGACAATCCGAGTCACAAGTAAACTATCAAAAATTGATTGAGTCGATGCATGGCATTTATGGTGTTATAAAATGTTATGAGGATTTGCAAAAATTGATCAAGATTTGCCTTGATAAAATAGAGTCAATCGGTCACAGTTGATTTCCAAAATCATAAAAAGCAGGTTTTCATGAGCACAATATATGATGCGTTTTTGCATCACTTCAATCAAGAAGTGCCATCATTTTCATTTGATGGTAAATTTTACCGTAAAGACAGTTTGTGGTCAGTTGGCAGTGAATTTGTCGTCAAAGGCAATGTTTATTATTTTGCAACTTTTGGTGATTGGAAAACAGGCGAAAAGCACACATGGTCAAACTATGATCCAAAAGCTCAGAGTAAGCATTTTTTAGGAAAAGCAAAAGAGGCAATTGATCAAGTTATTGCCATTCAAAATTTTGAAGCTGAAAAAAAGCACGCTGACTGCAAGCAGAAATGGTTTCCAATTTTCCACGCAATGCCTGAAAAAGCAGAGTTGCACGCATATATGTCAGGGAAAAAATTGGTTTCAAATCACATTGCAAGGATCAATCCTGAAAACAATGGCCTATTTATTCCTGTTTATGATCTTGATGGCTTTGTTGGTTGTCAGATCATCTTTGCAAATGATGATGGTGGTTTTGAAAAAAGATTCACAACAGGCATCAGGATGCGTGGATCATTCACAGGTCTTGGTGATTTTAAAAATGCTGATTTCCTTTATTTGTGCGAGGGATTTGCAACAGGTTGCACGATCTTTGAGGTGACGCAAAAGCCTGTTGTGGTTGCATTTAACTGCCACAATTTGGATGCCGTTATTTCAAACATCAGGAAAATAAATCCAAAATGTAAAATTATAATTTGCGCTGATAATGATCACGAGAGGAAAAACAATCAAACTGGAAAAATGGAAAACATTGGAATTATTAAAGCAAGAAATGCCAAAAAATTGGCATCAAATTGCGTGATCAAGGTGCCTGACTTTGGCGTGCACAAAAGCGGGATGAGTGACTTTAATGATCTTTATTGCATTGTCGGTGCTGATGAAACTCGCAATCAATTAATTTTCAGTTATGCAGATTTTGTGACAGTGCACACACTTGGCAGGCAAGGCAAAAAGTTTTTTTACTATTCAACTGAAACAAGACAAGTGCTTGACCTGTCACCAACAGAGCACACAAAAAATAATTTTCTCACAATGGCAGGCAGTTTTTATTGGGGTGATGTCTATGGTTGGAAAAGAAATGAAGAGGGTGAGCAAAGGATTGGTCATGTTAATTGGGATCAGGTGATTGAGCGTGTGATTGAGGAGCAAAGGGCTCAAGGTTTTTTCAATCCTAAAAACGTGCGTGGTTTTGGTTGTTGGATTGATGAGGCACGCACAGTTGTAAACCTTGGTGATCGTTTCCTTTTGGATGGCGAGATTGCAGAGAACTTTGAAACGAAATATTTATATGAGTCAAATGATCCATTGGTGTGTGATGTTGAAAATCCTTTAACAGTTGCAGAGTGCAAAAAGATCATCGACCTTTTCAAAAAATTAAGTTTTAAAAATGAGGGTGACTTTATTTATATAGTTGCATGGATCGCTCAAGCACAAATCTTTGGCGGTCTTGATTGGCGTTTCATGGTTTGGTTGACAGGGCCAAGAGGATCAGGAAAAACCGAGGTTTTGAAAATGATCTCAAAGCTCGTTTTCAATGGTGAAATTTATCAATCAATAACAAGCGCATCAATTAGACAGCATTTAAAATCAAACGCAATGCCAATGATCATTGATGAGGCAGAACCAAATAACCAAGAGACAAGACGCAAAATGGATGCTGTCATTGAGCTCATCAGACAATGCTCAAGGCGCATAAATACCAAAACAATCAGAGGCACCGCATCAGGTGATGCCCTTGAGTACAATGTCAACTCTGTTTTTCTTTTGTCATCAATCCAATCCTACTTGCCAACGATGGCAGACTACTCAAGATTTTTTGAAGTTGAATTGACTGCAGAGCACAATGCAGATTGGAAACAATTGCAAAAAGACTTTGAGGAAATCCAAAATTTTGGGCCAAGGTTGTTTTCTCGGATGATCAAACAATTGCCTCATATTAAGGCCAATTTTAACACCATAAGAGATTTACTCATCAAGAGCGAGTTAATCACTGACTCACGCCTTGCCGACCAAATAGGCACCACAATGGCGTGCTTTGTGGCCATGCTGATTGATGGTGAGCTCAAAGATCATGACTTGATTGTGCAGATTGCCAAAAGATTAAATTTAGGCCAATCATCATACGAGGTTGACAACGATGCAAACGAGAGTGAGAATTGTTTGAACGACATATTGGAAACAATTGTTGATAACCAAATGAAACGAACAATTGCCGACCTACTTGAGAATGGTTTTGGTGATGAGATTTTGTGGTCATATGGAATCAAAAAAGTTTCTGATGGTTTGTTCATCCAAACTGGAAATGTTGAGCTCAGGTCTTTGGTTAATCGCACGATGTACCACAACCTTAAAGCAATTTTAAAACGCCATCCAAGTTTTGAACGTGAGATCGTTGTGAGACAAGGCACTCAACTCAAAAAAGGCCTTTTAATCAAAATGTAAATGTTACCTTTTCGGTAAAAATGTTACCTTTTTTTGTTACCTCAAGGTAACACTTGAAATCATTAAGTTTCCACAAAATGTATTTACAGCTAAGTCATTGATTTTTCAGTGTTACCTTTTTTTGTTACCTTTTGAGAGAAATAAAAGAATAGATATATAAAAAAATATTTTTTTTCTTATATATATATATATATATCTATAAAGATAAGGTAACAAGGTAACAAATGGTCGATTCCTTTGTGATTTCAATAACTTAAAATGTTACCTCTTTTTTTTTGATCAAAAATTGCAAGGTAACAAGGTAACATTGTTGATTTTATTGACATTATCGCACTGTATAAATGTAAAATGTTACCTTTTTTCTAAAAAGTATAATATTGTGATATAATGCCACAAGGTGTCATATACTATTAGGAGTATAAAATGCAAATAAATGAGTGTTTTTCTGGTTTTGTTAAGTTGCTTATGCGCAAGCGTGATCTAAAGATTGCTGACTTATTGCGCATAACAGGTGGCAGTCAATCCTATTTAAGCAATTATTTAAATAATAGAAATATTCATGGAAAAATCAGAGGTATATCTCTTGTTAAAGCTGATGAGCTATTGACTGCACTTGACTCGGATTTTGGTCAATTCCAAAAGTTTCTTGATGGTGATCATGTCTATGAGTGGGATCACTGCAATATGTGTTGGATTGAAAAAACAACAAAGTGTGATTGTTGTGGTGTGACTTTGGCAGATTTTCCAACCTTTGAAATGGTGCAGAGATTCATCAGTGATGGTTTTGTTGGTGATATGACTCGTGATTGTGCAAGCGATATGTCAGATTTATTGGAATTGCTTAATGTTGAGCACGTTGCAGAGGTTGATTTAAATGTGAAAAATAATAATTTTTGTGATAATAGTGGCCATGTGTGTTTAAAAAAGGTGGTTTAATATGTGCAATGTTTGTGATGGTGACGGATGCGTTTGGTGTGATGATGAATATTATAAAGAGAATGATGAATAAATAGGGCCGTAAGGCCCTTTTTATTTACCATTGGCAAGGATTTTCAGGATAGGTGATCTCAACGCCTGTTTGTTTCGGATATTCATAAACATCATACTCAATTTGATCTTGCCCAAATACAATGCGGATGAGTAAAATTGCCAAAATTGTCAAGAACAATAAACGCATGGTAAAATTTTCTCATGAGCACACGAAAAACAAAACAAAAAACAGTAAAGCCAAAATCAAAAACTCGCTTAAAGCTTGAGCAAAGTGTTCAAGATGCCGAGGAGAATTATAAGTTGTTCGTTGAAAAACATGGCGAGATTGAAAAGCGCAGTGTTGGCAGGCCAACAAAATATGAGGATTGGATGATTGATGCTATCCTTGACAAGATGGCACAAGGTTTTTCAAAAGAAGCAATGGCGGGATTTCTTGGGATCACTCGTGAAACAATGAATCAATGGGAAAAGTCAAACTGTCATTTTTCTGACGCCTTAAAGCGGGGCGTTGAACTTTCACGCATATTTTGGGAGCAAAAAGGCAATGACCTGATGCGTGATGTTTACCTTGAAAAAGGTGAATCAGTTTCAAGGGGTAATGCCTCAGTTTGGATTTTTAACATGAAAAACAGATTTGGTTGGCGTGAGAGTGTTGAGCATGACATTACTCAGAAAATTGATCAAGAAATCACAATAAACTTTTCAGAGAAAACAGAGGCCGATGAAAATTGATATAGGCCTTTGGAATAAACAACTTAAATTCATGAGCATGGATTGCAGAGAAATCTTGCTTGAGTGCGGTATTGGCTACGGTAAGACTTTTGTTGGATCAATATGGTCATGCACCATGATCTTAAAAAATCCAAATAAGATTGGAATGATAGTTGCTCGAGACTTTGGCCAGTTTAAAAAGGCAGTGTTACCCGAGCTCACAAAAGCGTTTCAACTTTTTGGATGGCGTGAGGGAAAACATTATAAGTTTAACAAAGTTGATAACATCATGGAGTTTTGGAATGGTGCAAAAGTATTTGTTGCATCAGCACTCAACTATGATTCATCTTTTCGTGGGCCCAACGTGGCATGGATTTGGGCCGATGAGGTTGATTTTTATAAACCAATAGCATTTCAAACAATGCTTGGTCGTTTGCGTGTAAAGCCTGAGTTATTGCGTTGCACATCATCACCAAAAGGTTTCAATCACATTTATGATCACTTTTACACTCAGGCAAATGAAACAAAATTAGTTCTCAATGCATCAACGTGGGAAAATCTCAACCTATCTCAAAGTTATATTGATTCATTGCGTGGATCATATAGCCCAAGAATGTTTGAGCAAGAGTGCGGTGCAGTAAGACTTAATTTAAACAATGGTGCAGTGTTTAATGAATTTAACAGAGAGTTGCACGTTGCACCATGTGCTCATCTTATCAAGCCAACAGACCAACTTTATTTTTTCACTGACTACAACATTTCAAATTATTGTGGCACTTATATGTTTTACGATAAGGAAAAAGACATTTCATATGCAATTGCAGAGGAGCATTTGAAGTTTGAGGGATCAAGGATAATGGCGCAAAGAGTTAAAGCCAAATATCCCGAGAGACCAATCATTGTCATGGGTGACTCGACTGGAAACAATAAGCGTGATGTTGCCATCGATCGCACCAATTATCAGCATTTTCAAGATGCGGGATTGCTCACTAAACATTTCACAAATCCACCTGTTGAGTCACGCATCATTTCTGCAAATTCAAATCTATACCATTCAAGGTGCGTTGTTGATCCGAGTTGCAAAAACTTGATCAAAGACCTTGAGTTGCTCGCTTGGCGTGAAGACGGTGAGGGCGTTGATAAAAGCAACATTGACTTATCACACGCCTCGGATGGTTGGTCATATGGTGATTGGTATTTTCATGGAGTTGGCAAACCGAAGCAAAAAGTTGGTTTTACTGTTTCGAGCTATTGATTTACACTTATTTGTGAGCACTTATTTAATGAGGTTTAAATGACAGTTTTGACAAAGGATTTGCTTGAATTTTATGCCAAGCAAATTGATGAAACCGAGTATAGGATTTTGCGTGAGGATGATTTAAAAAGATCATATGTCTTTAATGGCAAAATCAAGCAAGTGGTGCAAGACGCAATTAAGCAAGAATTTAAAAAGCCTGAGACAATCCTTGAGCTCAACAATAGATTGATCCCAATCAACATTGTTGCAAAGGCGATTTGGAAACTTGCACAAGTTTATAATGAAGCGCCATTGCGCAAGCCATATGACAACAATGAGGATGACTCAATGCTCGTCAGTCAGTATGAGCAAGAAATGAAAATTGACCGAACTTTTAAAGAGGTCAACGCTCATTTTAAATTATACAAAAGAGCATTGGTTGAAATATATCAAGACCGCTTTGGCAGACCTGCTTTGCGCCCTGTTGATCGCCCAAATTATGAGGTTTTTTCAACATCGACAATTTCACCTGAAATCCCTGACATTGTTATCAAAATTGTTAAGCATGATCCTAATCCTAAAAAAACCAGATTAGTTTGGTGGTCGGATGAGAGTCATTTTATCACCAATGGAAAAGGTGAGGTACTATCTGATGAAATGGCAAAAATAAACAATCCTGATGGTGTCAATCCTTATGGCGTTTTGCCGTTTGTTTACATCAATCAATCACAAACTCAAATTGTGCCATTTCCTGATGATGATCTTTTGCGAACAGGCATTGCTATTCCTTTGCTTTTATCCGATCTCTCTTTTGCCTCAAAATATCAAGCATGGTCAATGATTTACACAATTGGTGTTGATGGTGAAATCCCTATCAATCCAAACTCTGTTGTGAGTTTGGAGTTTGGCGAGAATGGTCAACGCCCTGAGATTGGAATGATCAAGCCTGAGGTTGACATCCCTCAAATGCTCGAGTTTGTGCGCACATTGGTTGCCATGCTTTTGAGCACAAAAAACTTATCTGTAACAACAGTGAGTGCAGACCTGAACGCAGACAATGTTGCATCAGGTATTTCAAAAATGCTTGATCAGGCCGAAACAATTGAGGATCGAAAAGATCAACAACAATTTTTCATTGAAGCTGAAAAAGAGCTATGGGAAAAACTGGCACATAATATTGTGCCAGTTTGGATAAAGCAAAAAGATTTCCCTCAAGATTTAAAGCAAACATTTTCACCTGACTTTGAACTTGCTATATACTTCAAACAACCTGCAGTGTTACGCACAGAAAAAGAGCGTGTTGAGGATAGTGCATTTAAAATTGATAAGGGATTGTCAACGCTCAGAATTGAGCTCAAATCCCTCAATCCTCAACTTGATGATAATGAGGTTGATGACTTGGTTGATCAAATTAAAGAGGATAAAGCCGAGCGCATCACAATGTTGCGTGATGAGTTTGGTGCAAAGAATCCTGACAAAAATCAAGGCCAACAAGATCAGAAAAATGATGATGATCAAAAAGGTACTTAATGGCAAAGAAATTGGCCTATCCCAAAGTAAAATACAAGCTCGATCTTTTGAATATATTTGATCGAGCTTTTGCAGACAAGGATTCAAAACTCAAAGCAAAAATGCGTGGCACATTATCGAGTGCTTTATTTATGCAAAAGTTTGGTGAGGAAATAATTGACACAATTGTCAAAAGAACGCTCAAGGGTATTGATAAAAATGATATTCCATTTTTACCATATAGCAAAGCCTATATGGATTCTATCGAGTTTAAAATTTACAATAAGAAAACAAATGTAAACCTGAGGCTATCAGGTCAAATGTTGTCATCAATGAAAGTCTCAAAGGGATCATATGAGGTCACTGTTTGGATTCCTGATGAGTTTAACAACGCAAAGGCGTATGGTCACATCAAGGGATCAAAAGTGCGTGATTTTCTCGGATTGCCAAAAGACGATGAGGCAAAGGCAATGCGTGCAGTTTTTAAGCGTCTTGGATCAGATACTATTGAAAACCTTATTGACTTTGAAAAAACAAACCTCAATGGGTTTGCGTTTAGAGAGGAAACCGTCACAAGTCTTGGCACTGTGGCAACAGAGCAAGCAATTGAAAATTCTTTTATTCCTTCAATAGAGATTTCAGGCAAGGTAATTGATGGCAACAAAGATTGATCTTGATGTAAAGGATTTCAACAGGCGTTTAAATGAGGTGGCAACTGAGGTTTTTGATCCTCGGTTTCAATCTCGATTAGGCAGGCTTGCCAAATCAATTATTTATAAAAGAGTAAAAGCAGGCTATGGCACAACGGTTGGCGGTCGGTCTCGAAAAAAATTAAAACCATTGTCAACTGCAACTGTTGCAGTGCGTAGTGGCAAACTAATGATCAGGCATCAAAAAGGCACAAGTAAAAAAATTTACATGAATCAAGATGATCGACCAAGGCAAACGGGTGAGTTTTTTTCACCTGCAAGATCAAATCTTACTTTTTCAGGTGAGTTGTTAAATTCAATTGAGATTGATGTTGGTCGATATGGTTTTTCAATTTATATCCCTGACACCACAAGGCGCAGATATAACAAATTCACAAAAACAAGAGCAACAAACAAAGAGGTTGCAATTTATGTGCAGGATGCAGGGCGCAATTTCTTTGAGCTCACAGGGCCTGAGGTTGACATCATCATCAAAACAATAAATGATTTTATCAAGAGCACGATAAGAAAAAAGGGGTTGTAATTTATGAGTGAGACAAAAGTTGATGGTGCACCAGTGGGCACCTCAGGCGCAACCAGTGGTGCACCTGATGAAAAGAATTCTGATACTTATGAGAAGTCATTTGTTGATAAACTTTTAAATGAAAAAAAGAATTATCAAACAAAGGTTTCAGAGCTTGAGGGATTGCTCAAGGCCAAGGCAGAGGGTGAGCTCAAGGAAAAAGAACAATGGAAAACATTGTTTGAAACCAAGACCAAAGAGGTTGAGGATTTGACAACTAAGTTGTCACAGATTGAGCAACATAAAGCTCACATGGCCAAAGAAAATGAGCTTAAAAAAGAGCTCACAAAATTGGGCATTAAGGCAAATTATGTTGATCGTGCAGTGAAAATTGCAGATTTGAGCTCAATCAAAATCGATGCTGAAACAAGCACCGTTTACGGTGCCGATGTGACAGCAAAGACGCTTGCCAGTGATTGGCCTGACCTTTTTGGATCAACGCAAACTGCAGGTGTTTCGAGTGATGCGCCCAATGCGCCACAAACTCCAATCTCTCTTGATGAGTGGCAACGCTTGCCATATGCAGAGAGAAAAAAGAGAGAGGGTGAAATGTTTGCAAAACTCGGCATAAATGTGAAAAGATAATATTAACAACCAAACAAACAAAGGACGTTTGAAATGCTTACACCATCAGGAAAAACAGAATTACAAAATCTAATCCCAACAATGTGGTCAACACAAATGTATGATGAATTAAGAGCATCATTGATGCTTGGATCATTTTTCATGCGTGACTATGAGGGAAATATTGCCAATGCGGGTGACACTGTAAAGGTTAATCAAATCCAAGCTCCAACAGGTGAAAACCTTCAAATTGGTGTTGATAACACTCTGGACATCAACTCTGAGGCAATGGTTGTTGTTCAAAAAGAAGTGAAGGCAGATCGTCTTGCATCAGCATCATTTTTGATTGAAAACATTGCATCACTTCAATCACTTGAGTTTCAAGCAAAAGCTCGTGAAGCACTTGTTTATGCAGTTGCCAAGCAAATTGAAACTTATATGCAATCAATCCTAATCCCAACAGTCGCAAACATCATTGCACCTGCAGTTGTATCAGACCTTGGTGCAGGTGACGTTGCAAACCTTAGACGTTTATTGTCTAAGTCATATGTGCCAAAAACTGGCCGTGCTCTTTTCCTTGACGTTGACTATTTCAGCGACATTATCCAAAAGACACAATTTGCATCAAGTGACTTTGTTCCTGCAGGATCACCAACCGCAACAGGTGAGTTTTCCTCGCCTCTTTACGGATTTGGAATCAATGAGCATGATTTCTTGAGTGCTGACCTTGGATTTGCTTGTCATAACTCTGCAGTGGCAATGGTTATGCAATCAGGTCTCAATGTTAAATTGAGTGACATGCATCCATCAGGCAAGCGTGGTTATTTAATGACTGCTGACATTGTTTATGGTGCTAAGTTATTCGATAACAAGCGCATTGCAAAGATCACAGGCTAATGAATAAAACAAAGCTCAGATATGTTGTTGCAGAATCTGCACCTCAACTCGAGACTCTCATTGAGAGTCTCGGGTTTATGGTTGAGATCAAATCAGTCACGCCATTTGGTGGCAAGTGGTATTGTTGGTTTACAGTAATGCCCGCCAACGAGACAATGCAAAGACTGATGCCACAACTTGATGAAACAAAAACAGGCACGACCAAAAAGGGAAAATCAAAAAAACAATGATTTGATGCAAGGGATCTCCCTGTTTTTACCTTGCATTTTGATCGTGCTCGAGGTGAGATTAAAACACTCACCTCTTTTTCTCAAGGCTTGCAATGGCAATTGATATCGAAAAACTCAGCACAATGGATTTAGAGAAATTAAAGTTTCGTCAATCTGTGCGGTTTCCCGAGACAAAAGACGTTGTTGCAGTCACGGTTGAAAATCAAAAAAATGATCCTATCCCTACAACTGATGTTGATGATGTAACAGATATAATACCTTTTAACTATCCTATAAGCGAAAATGGTGTGATCATTCACACTGTTGGGCCAAATGTCAAACAGGTGCTGATAAAAACTCGAACAATCTCAAGGATCGAGATTGCTTTTGATGATTTTGGATCATCACCACCTCTTTGGTCAATTCCAAGGGGTGGCTTTTTTCAACTGACTGACTTAAAATTAAACAAGCAATTTTATATCAGATCAGAGCGTGATAGTGTTTTGGAAATTTTACATTTTACTTAAAACCAAGGATGAGGTGAAACATGAGTGCAAGAGAAGTTTTTAATATTTTAGAGGGTGAGGTTGACAAACTTGGCTATGCTTTAACCAAGTCAAACGAGGGTGACTCACCAACCGCAAAAGATGGTGCAACTGTTTTTGCATTTAAAGACACTGATGGCAATCTTGTATTGCCTCAACTAAATCCTGAGGGTGCCATTGTCGTCACTACTGATGCGGGCACAACAAAAAGAAACCGCACAAAAGTGATTGCAGGTGGTGTGACTTTAAACACTCGCACACTCGTGGCATCAATCCCTTTGACAGTTGAAAAAGTTTATAACAAATTGAGCTCAATTGTGACTTGCTCACGCTTCACATCATGGGAGGTCGTTTATGTTAATGATGATGGCGGATTACCAACTGAAACGATATTGCTTGATGGAATCACAGGTGCAGGCGCATACACTGCAAAGCTCGCACTTGAGGTTGATCAATTTGACACCATTGGTGGTACTGGCAATCAAGTGCTCAAGGTTTACGCAAAGATTGAGGACAATAAGACATCAGACTTGATGGCCTCAGTTTCAGTGAATGAGATTGCATAATTATGGGCAACACAATACCTGCATTTGAAATTGAAAACTCTGAGGGATCAACTCAGTGCTTTGAGGGTGTCACAAATGTGACACCTCTCTCAATTTCATCAATCCCTGCAGTGCCTACAAATAACATTGAAAAGTTTATTTTTCAAAACGAGGCAGACGACACAAGGGAAAATGACTCAATCCAAATCTCAATGGATGGTGGCGCAACATTTTTAACTTTGCATTATGGTGATTTTTTCCAATGGCAACCTGTAAACTGCAAACAGATTGTGATCAAATCAAGCGCATCACAAGTGCCTTACAAGGCAGTTGTAAACTTTGAGGGGTTTCAATAATGTTTGGAAATAACAGGCGTGTAAATTTAACAAAAATCAAAGGTGATGATGGTTTTTACAATGCTGATGTTATTGAAATAAATGGTGTCAACCGTCTGCGCACTGATGGCATTGTGCAGATTGAGCAACTTTTTGGCATTTATGATTTTGCAGATAATGACCTCATGATAAACTCTATTGGTGCAGTTGGTGACACAATTAAAATTGACATTGACTCAATCAATCCTGACATCCCAAATTTCACAAAAACTTTCACAACTTTGGTTGGTGAAAATAGATATACAATGACAACTCGTATTGTAAACGAGTTAAACGCATTGAGCGCATTTAACACTTATTTTAAAGCTCGAAAAGTTAAAGACAACGCTATTGTTTATATTCAATCAATTTTTTATGGTGAATATGGTGAAAACACCACAATAAACAGTTTCAGAGTGACAACAACAGGCAGTGCAAATGCACTCAGACACTTTGACAACTTCAAAAGACAAAACAAACAAAACACAGTTTCAGTTGACTCGAATGATCCAAGACTTGGAACACTCGGGATTTCAGGCGTTGTCTCTCAAGGCTTTTCAAATATTGGAGAGTTTTATTTTGCTGATTTAAAAAATGGCGCATCAAATAGCATGGCAGTTAATGCCTCTGTTGGATCACCTATTTTTTTTACATTGCCCGCAATTGCAGGCAAGACAATTTATGTTGAGAGAATCATTTTTTATTCATCGGGCAATGGTATTCGATTTTCAAAGTTTTTGAGTCAAAACAGTGAGCTCAGTATTGGTGCAGGTGTATTGGTTCAAGTTAAATCTGAGAATGAATTTTTAGAGTTTCCAGAATTAAGAAAAACAGAGGATTTCAAAAACCGCTTTGCTTTTGGTGCAGGTGAGAGATTTGAAATGCAAAAAACATCAGGCCCTGATGAAATGATTGCAGTGTTTATCTCGCCTCAACCATTTCCAATCAAAAAAATTGGTTCATATGGGTCAGGCAATGATGACTATATAAAGGTTACAATCAGATCAAATTTGAGCAAAATTTCATCGTTTGGTGCAAGCATTGTTGGCTTCACTGTTGAGGAGTAAGTTATGGTAATGACTTGGGCGCAATTTAAAGCAATTTGCAACTCTAAGCAGTTAAAAATGCAATATTATTTCAGACAAGAAACTGACACCTATTTGCTGAGTGCCTATGATGGCCCTGCGGTTTATCGTTGCGACATTTTCCCAACGCATCCTGATTGGAGTGATTTTGATTCAAACTATAAAGCAGGCGCAAATCAATCAATTGAATCATCACAGATTGTGCAACCGTTTGCAGATAAGAAACTAAAAAATGGTTTGAAACTATATAGGCGCAAGCATGGTATTTATGCTGACATCCCTGCAGGAGTAACTCAAGATATTTCAATTTCTGTGCCTTATAACTTGGCAAAGATCAATGAAATTGAAATTGTTGGTTGCAGTGTTGGTGATAAAGCATCACTCAAGGTGCTTGACACGCCAACAGGTACAATATCAACAGTGCCAAATTATATGCTCAATCAATTTGGCTTTGATGTTTGTTTGCCTGATGGTCACTTTAAGGATGTCAGCGACTATGATGCTGATGTCATAAAAGATTTAAAAATTGTGGTTTCATACACCAACAACACTGCACAGACAAAAAAAATTGGCGCTAATTTTGTTTTACATGAGTTGAAATGAAAAGAGTCGTGAGAGTCACATTGTCAAGATCAACCTTATTTTTGCCTTTTTTTTCATGGGCAGTGCAATTGGTTTTGCGCAAAAGATACTCTCACACATCAGTGCACTTCATTGATCCTTTTACTGGCCAATGGATGGTCAGTGAAACATCAAGGGGCGAGGCACATGAGATCATCATTGAGAAATGGAAAAATGAGCATATGATCATTAAGCAATGGGAAATTATTGTGCCCGATGAACAATTCAGAGAATTTAAAATAATATCAAACTCATTCAATCAAACGCATTATGCACCAATTTGGGGCATCATTGGCGTGCTTATAAATATTTTATCAATGGGCAAACTCACATGGTTTGATGATGATCGTGCAACATTGTTTTGCAGTGAATCAGACGCTTATAAATTGGCGTGCTTTGGTGTACACTTTTTAAAAGATGAGGATTTCATCACGCCAAAGGACATTGATAAAAAAATGACAATGCTTGAGCGTATTGATGAAAATGTAAAAAGGATAAAATAAAATGCTGACTCAATGGTTGCGCACAATTAAAAAGACACTTACATCAGTTGATGTTTCTCTTGAAAATCAAGATGACTCTGAGGTTGTTCTTTTTGATACTGACTTCATTTACATTGGCAAACTCATGACCTTCAATCACTTGTTTTTTTGGATTGAAAATCCAAACGACACTGATGCAACTTTAAAGGTTGAGATTTTTGACGGCACAAGTTGGAAAACTGCAGTTGACATTTTGGATGCAACACGAGGATTGAAGAAATCAGGCGTTTTGCAATTTATGCTTGATGATGATACGAGTTGGACACGCAAAGACAGTGATGACATTGTTGAGCTCGATGATGCGCCTAAAATATTTAATTTGTATTGGATTAGAATCTCAGTGGCATCAGGTGCAGTGAACCCATTGACGTCACTTAAGCGCATTGGCTACGCACTTACAACGCAACAAATGATCAAGGCACTTGATCCTGATCTTGAGCAATATTTGCCCGCATTTGGTCAAATTGATTTTACATCCCAAATTTTAACCGCATCAATGGAAACTGCCATTGATCTTAAGGCAAAGGGCATTATTGTTGATGATGGCCAAATTGTGCAGTTTGATGACTTTGCTCATGCTTGCGCATATAAAACATTGTCAATTATTTACTTTTCACTCGGATCAGATTTTAATGAAAAGAGAGTTGAGGCAAATAGACTATTTAGTCAAAACCTAAGATCAAGACGTTTAACAGTCGATCAGGATGGTGATGGCAGAGTCGATTTGTCAGAGGTTAAAATGAAAATCAGAGAGTTGGTGAGATAATGACAATCATATCAGAGTCATATGAGAGATTGATTGCACTTATAAAAGAGCAATTTCCAAACCGCCTTGAGCTCACAAATCCATATGTAATTGATGACAATGAGGATTTGATTGTCAAGTCAGGCTTTGGTGTCACACTGTTGCCTGCAACTAATTTAAATCGAGTCACTGCTTGCCTAATCACGCTTGAGCGTGAGGTTGAGGTCATTTTCACAAATCAGATATTTGGCACCAATAGAGATATGATTCAACGTCAAGAGGTTGAGCGTTTTTTAATGGATGAGCAATTGAAGCTCATTAAGGCAATTAACGCTGATGGTCAGTTGAATGATTTATTGGCAAAATCTGATTTTTCGGGTGACAATGGTATTGAGTTTGTTTTTACAGATCGAAACAATTATTTATCTTTGGTGAGTGCTTTTCGCTTTGAATATCACCAAAGCGCAAAATGAGGATGAAATAAATGAGTACAAAACTATCAAACAAAAAAAGTGTTTTGGCAATTGTGCCTGAGATCACAGAGGGCGTTGCAGTAAAGCCAACATCATCAAGCGAGTATATTGCTTTGCAAGATGGTTTTGACATGGAACCTGCTTTTTCAGAGCTTGAAAATGCAGAGCTCACAGGATCAATTGGAAAAGCAAAAACAATTTTAGGATCAGAGGAACCAACTGCCTCTGTTTCTCACTATATTAGACACTCAGGAGTTGAGGGGCAAGCACCAAATTTTGGGCCATTGCTCGAGTCACTTATGGGTGCAAAAAAGATTTCTGCAGTTGAGGCAACCGTTGTGTCTGCTACTGTTGGAAATGAAACAACAAGAGCAACAATCACTGTTGGAGTTGGTCAGGGTGCACTTTTTGAGAGAGGTCAAGCTCTTTTGGTCAAAGATGCTCTTAATGGCTATTCGGTTAGAAATGTTTTCAGCGTTGTTGGTGATGTCCTGACTCTTGGTCAAAATCTTTTCAATGCACCTGCCTCTGCAGTTGGATTGGGAAAAGCAGTTTTATATAAGCCTGCTGATGATTCACATCCAACACTCTGTGCTTGGCTTTATCGTGCAAATGGCGGTGCCGTTGAGCTTTTATCGGGTGCTCGAGTGGTCGAGGGATCAATTGAAGCAAGTGCAGGCGAGTTTGTAAATGGATCATTCACTCTTAATGGTATTGGTTATTCATTCGATCCAATTGAGGTGACTGCAAATAATAAATGGCTTGATTTTAATGATGGTGCAGGAAAAAATGCAGTCATTGCAGAAAAAATTTATGTTGATCCTCATGAGCTTGCTGATGCTTTGCAAATTGCAATGCAGTCTCAGACAACTGATGTGATCACAGTTAAATATCTTGATGTCTCAGGAAAATTTGAAATCACAAGTGATGGTGCAATTTTTGATCTTTTGTGGCAATCAGGTGCAAATGGTGCAAACTCGATTGGTGAAACAATTGGATTTGACACATTATCTGATGATGTCGGACTAGGATCATACACATCAAATGATGCAATTGATCTTGGTGCACCACAAACGCCAAATTTTGATGATGCAAATCCATTGGTTGCAAAAGACAACTCAGTTATGCTTGGTGATTTTCACTCAATTGATTGCTTCGAAGCAAGCTCTTTGACACTATCAATTTCAGGCACAAAATCTGATATACCTGCAATTTGTGCACGCACAGGAAAGTCAGGATCAGTTATTTCAGCAAGAGAAATTGAGCTTGAGGTGAGTGCTCTTTTAAATCAATTTGATGCTGATAAATTCAAGCGTTTCAGACAAGGATCAAACATTCAATTCACTTACTCATTTGGCGAAAAGGCAGGCGGGCAATGGGTTGCAGGCAAGTGTGCCAATATCTATATGCCAACCGCAACAATCTCAAGTTTTAAACTTGAGGATGCTGATGGCCTTGTGCAATTAAGCATGACACTCAAGTCATATGTTGAGGATGGTCTTGGCGAGCTTTACATCAACTTTGTTTAATGGTAAAAAAAGTTGTCTCGAACAAATGAGAACACACACAAACACACACAACAGATAGGGCCCGATGAGGGCCCTTTTTGTTTTCGCACTGACTTGACTGTTATCACTCAAGGTGCAAATCTTATAAAATGCAAAAAGTGCGGTGCTCTTTTTTATGAGATTTTTGATCATGGAAATGGAGTGAGCACTTATTTTAAAATCAAACAGGGGGATAAACAGTGAAAAAAACAACATGGAAAACAAATGAATCACACTCGATGCAAGGTGAGATTGTTGTCAATCTGCCAAAGTACACTGAGAGATTGAGACTTATTAAATCCTGCAATTTCAAGACAAATGATGGTGGTGAGATCGTCACAGGATTTGATCAAGTTGATTCATTGATCACTGCAATTGAAGAAACTCAAAAGTTTATTGAAAGTGTTTCACTTGTCACAAAAGATGGTCAAAAAATTGACAGCTATGAGGAACTTGAGCACACGCATGGTTGTGACAGCATTCTCCCAGAGGTTGCATTTTTTATTATCAATGGGCCTCAGTTGGGAAACAATTAAAAGCCGATCTCAAGCAGGCAAGCGGTTGGATTTGGCGAGGCATACCATCAAGAAATGATGCGTCAATTTTAGTTGATGAATATCTTGAAAAGCAAGCACTCAAAGAGCTTGGATTTCAGTTTAATGGTGATGATCTTTGTGCTTTTGAGGCAAAGTGCTTTATACTAATAAAAAGCGAGTTTAATAAACTTGAGAAAAAAGAAACTGAAAAACTGTCAAAGGGATTTGGTAGGAAATAAATGTCAAATATAAGAATTGATTTCACAACCAACAGTGCAACGCTTGAAAAAGATTTAAAACGCCTGCAAGATGCAATGTCTAATGTTGCCAAGTCAAGTAATGGCGTAAAGGATTCTCTCAAGGAGCAAGAGTCTCAAGTCAAAAAAACCTCTGCAAGCACAATCAATTTTAGCAAGCAGGCAACAGAGGCAGTTGCAAAACAAACAAGTGCCTTTTCATTTCTTGGTGACAAGTTAAAAAGCGTCACAGGTGATTTGATTGCTCTTGGTGGTGCTTATTTAAGTTTCAGAGGATTGGTGAGCGTTGTCTCAAATATCACTGAGTTTAATAAAGCTATTTCAGAGATTCAAACGATTGCAAAAGTTTCATCACCAAGACTTGCAGAGATCAGGGATCAAATTATTAGCGTTTCTCAAGCAACTGGCAAAGATTCTGCAAGTGTTGCCCGCACGTTTTATCAAATTCAATCTGCAGGCATCACAGACACTGCCAAGGCAATGAATGTTTTGACAAATTCAACAAAGCTCGCAATTGGCGGTCTTGCAAATGTTGAAACAACAGTCAACGCAGTCACAAAGTCACTTGCCGTTTACGGTGCGGGTGTCACTGACTCTGCGGAAATAACTGACATTTTATTTAAAGCAGTTGAGCTTGGTCAGACAAGACTTGAGGACTTGGCAAGCTCACTGCCAAATGTGCTTGGTCTTGCAAAGACATTGGGCCTTACTTTTGCACAAGTCACAGGTGCGGTTTCAGCGTTTTCAAACAGAGCAGGATCAACGGCAGAGGCAGTGACTCAATTAAGATCAGTTTTTGCAGGTATTATTGATGGCCAACAAAGAGCAAAGCAAATTCTTGGTGACAATGCAGGTTTGTTTTCAATCCAAGCATTGCAGGCAAAAGGTCTTGCGGGCTTCTTGCGTGATTTGTCAGTTGCAACAGGTGGATCATCAGAGAAAATAAAAGAATTATTTGGCAGAATTGAGGCGGTTTCAGGTGTGCTTGGTGGTGCATCAGATAACTTTAATCAATTGGATCAAATTATCAAAGAGGTTGGGAAATCTGCGGGATCAACCGATGATGCTTTTTTTGTGGTTTCACAAAACATTGATTTTCAACTTACTAAATTAACTAATACAATTAAAAACATTCCATTGATAGTGCTTGGAATTTCAGGTGAGGATGTAGTTGCAACAGTGTTTGCAAGCATCAATAAAATACTAAGTGCAACACTAAATAATTTTAACACGTTTAAAAATTTCATCATTGCAACACTCACAACAATTGCAATTGCAGGCTTTGGAAAATTCTTTGCACAAATAAAAATAGGTTTCACAAATCTTGCTTACAACTTGAGCGTTTTTAGAGGTCAGGTTGCCATTGCAATGAATGGTGCAACAATGTCAACCAAGGCATTTGTGATTGGAGTAAAAACCGCAATCACATCAGTCAGTGCATTGAAATCAACGCTGACATTTGGATTGTCAATTGCTCTTGATTTTCTTATCTTTAAATTTTTAGAGATCAAGGATGCAGTTGGTGGCTTTGGAAATGTTGCCTCTCTATTTGGCACATATTTTGAGCTTGGAGTTGAAAAAGCAAGACAGGCACTTATTGGGATGCAAATTGCAGTGATTGAAACCGTCAACAAAGTTGGCAGTGATATCCAAGGAATTGCCGATATATTGGGCCTTGATGTTAAGGTTGGAACCGTTGGCATTGAGAAAATTGCAGAGCTCAATGCGCAGTTGAATGAATCAAAAATGCTTGCAGAGCTATCAAGTGCAGAGATCGAAACACTTTTTGCAAACGCTGAGGAAGGTGCAACAAG
>Ga0210043_1000601_pt1 | contig 37488 bp, 59 predicted proteins | sample CryGeymet201501t_FD_183990 | JGI IMG/M metagenome (GOLD analysis project Ga0210043, IMG submission 183990) | Groundwater microbial communities from Crystal Geyser aquifers in Utah, USA - Crystal Geyser metaG 2015-01t (SPAdes) (version 2) | ecosystem: Environmental > Aquatic > Deep subsurface >... | reverse complement strand
CCTTGTACCCCATCTGAAACTGAGCATCTACGCGGCCGAGCTTCCGGTTCTCATACGGGATTATGTAGCACTGCCCGAGGGGTGTATTCGGTTCGAGTCCGAGCTGCGCCGCCTGCATGATTGACCACATGAGAGAGAGCGCGTCAGCCTGTCCGAGCTTCGGGTTGTTCCTGACGGCGGTCAGGGCGACGCGGGCAAGTCTCTCGGTTGTGACATGCTTCGGGAGCGCCTTCTCGAGCTGTGGCTTGAGCCTTTCGATCATTGCGCCGATACTGTCGCTTTTTTTCGCGACAGACTGCGGCTTGCTGTTCGTGGTGGCGGTATTTTTTCCGGCCTCTTGTGTTCCGTCTGCTTTCATGTTTTCTCCTTAAATGATCTTCACGGACATACGTCCGCTCTCTGTTAATCCGACCCGGTGGTGATCTGTGACCCCATACCGTGACCGGCCCATAGCCTGGATTATCTTTTGCTTGACCTTCTCGCGTTCGTCGGTCCGGTCGTCAATCTCAACCTTGAGATCGATGTACCGGAGGATGTCGTTCTCATACCCTGAGAGGTCGATTGTGGTATCATCCGAGAAAGCCCGCTCCTGCATGAGAGCGTCATAGTCGGCATCCGATCCACCAGGGAGTGGGAAGTAAAGCGGGTCGTTCATCTGGATGATTTCCCACAGGTCAGCCTCGGCGGCGTTCAGACGTGAGATAAACTCATCGTTCCGGGTGACGATTCTCAGCACGCGGATATTTCCGATGAGTCCGAAAGTCCACCATTCATCAAGGCCGGTCCCTGCCATGTAGTGCTGATCTTGGCAGTAGTAGGGGTCAGGTAATTCGTCCCCATCTTTCCCGCCCCAGTTCTTCAGCTGGTAGGATGATCCGGTCTTGATCTCAAGACCGACGGTTCTGGCCTTCGGCTCCATCTTCATCCCGTCCGCTCCGAGTGATAGTTCTGCCCGGTCGCATATGTTCAGGAATCCATCAGGATTGATAATCTGCCACGGTCTCTCTATATTTCTGTACATGTGAGTCGGGTCCATTACCTGTACTTCGATTCCGAACTGATCCCTGACGAACGGCGCTACCATCTCCCGGCGGATAAACGATTCAAGGATGTTTCCGACCTGGATTACTTCTTTGTCCGAGATATCCGGGGGCGTGTATCTCCCGGTCTTTTCCATGCAGACTGTCAGGGGTGAGCCGTAATCCGACATCCCCATGCAGGCGGCGGCGTCTGATCCTCCGATACCTTGCCGCCGGAGGGCAAGCCAATCCTCATGGGAAAGATCTGCGTAGGCTGCGATGGGGGTGCATTCGGGGAGGTTAATCATTTTCCTGCTTTCCATTCTTCACATGGTTAACAGGAACGAACCCTCTCTTTTTGTTAAAACGTGAACGAGCTATAGCATTCTTAACCGTTCTTGCAACAGTCCGCTTAAAAATCTTGATACCGAGAGTGCCTTTCATTGTGGGGTTGGCCACTAGTGTCTCGGTTTTCTTCTTTGATCGATTATAGACTGCCTTTTTTTTACCGGGCTTACTCCCGCCGAAACAGCCTCTTGCTGATTGCGCTTTTTTCTTATTTCCGTTCATCCCCTGCTCTCCTTAAAATTGCCCGGCGGCGACCTCTTTAACTTCTCCGCCGGGCGAGACTATGGCGTACACTATCGCTAATTCAGACCTTGCCTCCCCTTTGCTGGCGCATAAGCAACCATTTGATTTTTCACCCATACGGGCTATGGCGCCCGCCGGAATCGAACCGGTCCGCGGTAGGTCGCCAGCCTACGGGCCCAAAGTTGCCACCTGATTCCCCGGTGGCCCGGTAGGCAATACCCTTTAATCGTGCAGATTCTGCCTATCACTACACGACGATCTGGTTTCTACCAGCAATACCCGGTTTCTACCGGCAATAGTCAGCCTCTTCTGACATTACAACCTTTAAGGGTTTAACCAGTGCCCGGGCACTCGAACCCGGTGTGTGCCCCGACCCTCGCACCTCTCCACGGGAAACCGCCTCTACCCTTTGCAGCCTCACTGGTTGGCACGTTTAGCTTTGCATGGAAGTTGCCAGTCCATTGTGCCGGGTACGTCTCCGGCGCGGGGCTTTCACCGCTCGTGGTGCCGTTTTAACCCGTCAACGGGCTATACAGGGCGACGGGAATCGAACCCGCCGGAGGCTGCTGACCCTCCTGCCTTTCCCTGTAGGCGGAAAACGATAGAAAACCGCCAAGTATAAGATACGGCAACGCCGTTTGTCGGCAGCTGGGGCATGATCCCCGCTTCTGCGGTGCGTACTCTGTTCCGCTTCCGCGCCCCTGGCAGGGAGCTTACTGCACTCCTGGGACCGACTGCCGTCTTTCCGGCTGTCAAAAAACATTCTCCTTGACGTCCATGACGCTACGCGCCACAAGAAGGTTCTGACCTCGTGAAACAAGATTCCTGATCATTCCTACCTGCTCAAGTCTCAATTCCTCCCCAGGCTTCTTAACCTCGATCCACCAGAGCGAACCATGCCTGCTGATTACCAGAAGGTCCGGTGTCCCCGGAGGGCAGAGCCGGATATTATTCCGCGCCCTGCCGGAGTTCAGCCGGAACACTAAGAATCTGTTCAGCTCCAAGTATTCGACTATCTGCGCTTGGATTTCTGATTCGGTCATTTCGGTCTCCTTTGCCTGCCTTGCCCTGCCTTGCCTTGCCCAGCCATGCCTTGCCATGCCCTGCCCCGCCTTGCCTGCCACGCCCAACCTAACCGGGCCTGCTAAACCGTGACGGCCTCGCGCGCCATGTCGAGATGGTGCTGCGCCGTGTCAAGTTCTACCTCTGCGAGATAGCGGTAAACCCTCGCCTTCCGCGACAGCTCCCCGATTGATTCCTTGATCTCCCCGAGGATCTGCTTCCTCATGTCTTTGTCGCCGAGAATTGTCCTCGTCGGCATGTACTGGCGCTGATTGTCCACGATGACGGATTCGAAAGCGCGGTATTCAACGTCCGCTCTGTCCTGGTATTCGTCTACCGTTACGATCCCGCGTATTACCTGCCCAGCTTCCTGGATTCTGTGGAGCCGGGCCGCTTCCGCGTCGTCCCACGTGAAACACTTATGCAGCTCTGTCTCTTCATCCTCCGCGAAACTGACGATCTCCTCAGGAATCAGTGTTCCGATACTTTCCAGCTCTTCCCCGATGAGTTCAGCATTTGCCTTGAACCGCGCCCCGCTTTTCCATTTGTAAACGCCCATCGTTTACCTCCTGTAATGTGTTCGGTATCGCCTATGGCTACCGATTGCCTGCCCTGCCATGCCGGGCCTTGCCATGCCGCGCCACGCCTTGCCTGCCAAGCGGCGGCGCTACTGCGCCACCACCTCAAAACGTCCGAATGTTCCGTCTTTCTCAGGCCGCCATTCTCCGACACCTACGCCGTACCCGGCAGCGTGGAGCATATTGACGATCTGATCAAAAGACGTGATTGAGCTGTTGTAGCTTATGTTCAATTCAGCTTCCCAGCCGACGACCTGGCCCCGGAATCGTATGTCGGCGGTTGCGCCGTTCAGCCGGACCATATCCTCCCGGGGGTGGACCTCGCCCTCTACCGGCACAAGCTCCCGATCGTCGCGGGTGCAATACTCGCCATGAACGAAAAACGATGTCCGAGCGTCGGTCATTACAAGGCCGATCTGCTTTGCGCCGCGGATCATTGCCTTCTTGAAAGCATCAGCTGGGAACCCGAGCCTGTCGTCGTCGAGCCGGTACACGCTGGCTTCGTACTGTTCTTCCGGTGACTTCGCTTCTTTTTTGACAGTTTTTTTCATTTGCTTGTCGAGCATTTCCTTCCGCGCCTTCTCGCTCCATCGGTGCATGATGAGCGGGGAAAGCCCCTTGATCTTGATTGTCGCCGTCTCCACTTTGATCTTCTGAAGTTCTGCCGTTTTGGTAGCCATTTGCTACCTCCTTACTGTGTGTTACCGCGTTGTCAACGACTGCGGTATAAGACGCCGGGGAATTGCACCCCGGTACGCTTACCGTCTTTTTGCCTGCCTTGCCTTGCCCAGCCATGCCTCGCCTCGCCGTGCCCTGCCCCGCCTCGCCTGCCATATCCTACCGCCTCACAAGCTCCTCGCCTGCCTTCTTCTGCCAGTAGATCGCGCTTTGTATCTTGCCAGCTTTCAAGAACATCAGGGAGAGCCGGAGAAACCTGTCGTACTTGCTCATCGTATGACCTCTTCGAAAACAAGCTGACTATTGACGTTCAGGAATTGTTCAAAGGTCTCAGCCGGGTGGTACCCCGTAATCTCCCGGACTTCCTTCTGATCGCACCCTTTCAGCTTCAAGCGTTCGGTCTGCCGGTAAATTATTCCGAGTTCGTTTATCGGGCGGGGTGAGGGATTTTCAAACATCTTCATGAGGCCTCCGGGCGGTTTGCCTGTTCCATCGATTCGACATGCTCCTCAAGCATGATTTCAACCTGCTTCGTAAACGAACGCCTCTCGCGCTGTGCGATCTCAAGCACCGTATCGGCTATTCGTTTATCCATCGATATTGTCTTTGTTATCCTGTCCATATGATCAGTATACACCCTTTCAAAACATTGTCAATTTTTTTTTTGCGAATTATTGATATTTAATGAATCAATGAATTCTGCGTCGTCGACCTGGCTGTGGTCATAGAATCGCTTTGTCACCCTGATATCGGCGTGCCCCAGCTCTTCAGATGCTTTGGAGATTCCCAGGCGTTCAGAAAGAAGTGTTCCCCGGCAGTGCCGTATCATGTGGGCCGATGTCCGTTTACCTATCGTCCGCTCAGCGTGGCGCCGGATGGCGGTTGTGATGTGCATCCTGTCGTATGGGGCGCCCCTGTGGTCGAACAGGTATTTCTCCCCGGAGAAGTATTCCACGATTTTGTCATAGAGTTCTGCCGTGCACCTTATGGTCCGCTCTTTGTTCCCCTTGCCGGTTATGCGGATGTAGCAGAGTTCCCCGGATCGCCTCACATGCCGGTGCTCAGTCCAGAGCGCCTCGGATATCCGGCAGGATGATTCCCAGAGGAAGCGGATAATCAGGGCCAAGTGTCCCGGGGCCGTTTCGATCAGCTTTGCCACCTCTTCGGGGGTCGGCACCGCGTCGGCCTTCTTGATACCTCCGTGCTGCTTCTTTGACTTGAGCTTGCCCAGGGCCCGCTCAACCTTGAACCGCTGCGCCTCGGTCATGTCCGAGTTGTCGGCGGCTATCCTGATTGCCTGCTTGATCGCCTTCAGGTGCTGGTTGTAGGCGGCGGCACCCAGGGTCAGCTCCCGGAGATAGTGAGAAGCCCCTGACACGATGTCATGCCCTGATTCCTCCAGATACTTCTGATACCGGATTACCGCGTGCCGGTACTGCTTGTTGACCATGTTTTCAAGGCGTGACTGAGGAAGCCCGCCAGCGCCTACCAATTCCCGATTGTTACCCTTTGGCATAGACCCTCCGTATATTGCCTCCTGCCTTCGCTGGTGGCCCTGTGAGCTACTTTCTCAGACTATATCATAGAGGGATACCTCTTGCAACGTACTACCCCTTATGTTGTATTGGTAAAATGGGGCGTGTTGTTAATTTCGGGGGTTAATTTATGGGGAGAAATAAAAGCCGGGGGCCAAAACCCCCGGCAAAGGCTCAGGTGGCGGAGAAGAACCGCCAGGACCGGGTCAGTCTCTTGTGAGCTTCTTATATCTCGCCCGCGCAGTCTTATCGCTCACTCCGAGCATTTCGGAAAGCTGGTCTTTGTTTTTGATAGGCCAGTACTTTATGAGTATGGCATCCTCTTCTGCCGTCCAGACCTTACCCGGGCGAATATTGGAATCGTCTATCTTTTCTATTTGCTCCAACATCTCGGGCGATATGGTGAGTTTATCCGCTGGTGTTATTTCTTTCCTTTGGTCAGACACGTGTACTCCCTCTTCGCGTAGTTTTTGATAGGCATGAGAATCGGGCGGATGAAAGCCTCCCGGCTCTTCGGGTCAATCTCAATCAAGGTGAATCCAAAGTCGTATTTCCATGTCCTGAGGCGCCGGGTAAAGCTTGACTGTTTCGGTCCCCTGAGTTCTAAGGCGGGCGCGGTGTAGACTGTCCGCATGATTCCCCGGGCGCTGTCGGCTGTCCTGACTTCGAAACAGTAGTGAACGTGAGCCCGGAGAAGGATGTCGGCTGCCTGGTAATCCTCAAACTCAGATTGCAGGATGTCATTGATCAGCTCTTTTTGCATTTGGGTCTGCTGGCCGTATGGGATATCAGACCTGCCGACTACATGCCGGACATGGATCCTCCTTCCGTATATTTCAAGCCTGAGTTCATCCTGTGCCTTGATTCCAAACTCACGGGCAATCTGATCTTCGTAGGCGGTATGGCCGTCGGTGTGAAAACCTGTACCCCTGACGATATGCACGCGGTCAGCTTTCGGGAGCATGATGATTCTCTCGGCCATGAGAGCCTGCTCCCCGACATCGGTTGCCAGGTGGCTGGTGGTCTCTTTGTACCCCGGTCCGTCGATGGCATCCCCGTTGACGATAAGTTCGTCCACACGACCTATCTGCTTCACAGCGTCAGCGTAGAAGTTCCACGCGGGTACCTGCCATGATTTGCAATCCTCCCGGTGCCACTCTGGTGGAGTGAGGCCGAGAAGGTGCCCGGCGTGCATATCGTTAATCAAGAGGATTCTGTGGTAACCTGGCACTAAAAGAAGAGCCTCACAACCTCGGGCAGCATTGACATGAGGCCGATGATTAAGCCGTAGACAACAAGCCGCCTGTCAAAAGTATCGCCCCTCTTTCTGTTCCTCTCATCCATGGCAATCTTGACAGGGCAGGTCAATTCCCGGTTGAGAACGATATCTGTCACCCGCTCATTGAGTTGCTTGATATCTCCGGCCTGCTCTTTAACGGCCTGGATAAGACCGTTTCCGCAGACGATAGTATGGAGCTCGGTGATCTTTGAGTTCATGTCGATGATTTGTCTGTCCAATTCTTCGCGCTCCATTATTCCGAGTATTCCGCTCTGATGGCTTTATATTTCTTCTCGACCGCTTCCACGTCGATATAAAACTCGGCTATCTGAATCCAAAGCTCTACCGGGATTATTACTGTCCCGGCTTCATCGTCGTATTCAACGCCGAAAGGAGCCGGTGGATCGGGGAAATCAATCTCCGGCGGGAGGATCGTCTCCGTCACTATTTCCGGCGAGCTTACGCATGATATCAGTAGCAGCGCGGCCAGGATTATCATCAGACCGGACTTTACGTTTCTTGTCGGCTGTCTCACGGTTTACCTCCTCAATGGCTTTTATGATGTGATCGCGTTTTTTTATCTCATCTTTAAGAGTAGACACCTCTCTCCGGTGGGCGCGGTCTTTGGCCTGCATCTGCTGAGAGAGCTTCATTGATTTTTTAAGCTGTGCCACGAAAAGCCAAATGGCGCCCGCCGAAACTGCGCTTGCGATTATCGCCCAGGTTATCATGTTTCCTCCAATGTGCATTGACCTTTTACTACCCGCCACTCATTCGCGTAATCGCGGTTGTGCAATCTTACGTTCATCGTGGCTGCGTAAACCGTTTGATCGTATTCACTCCGGGTAGTGCAGAGCCTTTCATAGATCTCCGTCTCCCCCTCAAAAATATAGACTGTGTTTTCCGCTGGCTGCCAGATCGGTTCAGGGATTACCGGAGCCTCGAATATCTCAAAAAGCTGAGCGCAAGCGATAAGGATCAGGCTAAGCCAAACGAACCGCATGCCGGAACCCGGTGTCGCGCGAGAGCATGGCACAGCGGAGAGCTGCGGCTTTCATAACCTGATCTTTCTCATCTTCGAGAAACTCACGATCCTGAATCACTTCGAGAATCTCCCGCTCTTGATCGACGGTCTCTTTGGTTCCGTCCTCTTTTGTCTGTTCGACCTGTACCGTTTCCATTTCGCCTGTGTGCTTGATTATTTCAATTTTCATATCGATCTCCTTATGCTACGTATGATCTGCCAAAAAGATAGACATATGCCGCCATGTTGCGGGGGCGGGTCTCGCCTGCGGTTGTTGCGGATACTCGTGCATCCGGGGAGCTGGCTGAATCAAACCACATAGTTTTTATAGTGTCACTTCCAACAAGCCCTGTATTTCTCCGCGGGCCGGAAGCGTCAGATACAGCAAAAGCACCGTTGGTTGTTACACTCGCCCCTTCTGAAGCCCCCATCACGAAAATTGCTCCTGCTGTCAAATCCCCTGTGATCTTTTGCATCTGATCGAGCTTACGGAATCCACTTACACGGTCAGAGCCTTCGGACATAATCGCGTATCCGTCGATGGCAAAGAGGCGGGCAGTAGTCGTTGATCCTGCGACGCGGTGGCGATAGAAGGAGGCTGTAGCGGTTACGCCTCCCGAGTTATTGGATGCGGCATAAGCAAAGGAGATTGTACGGGCGAGTGTGTCAACATCGGTGATTGCGTAATCCCCAGCTGCAATGTCACCGATGGCAGAGGCGAGCGTGATTGTCTGCCAGTTGCCGTATCCTCCGTGGGAGAGGTTATCCTCTCCGAGCACACCGAGAATTCCGTTCTCAGCGTCGGTATCGGAAAAGGTAAGCGTGGCAACGTTTGAGACGATCGCCCAGTTCGTCACGCTGAATTGATACTTCTCCCCGGTCTTATTGTGCATCCAGTATGCAGGGCGAGCGCGGAGAAGCGGTACAAGGTCCGGCCAGTTGGTGGAGGAGATGTCTTCGTAGCTCTCAATCTCCGAGAGGCAGACAGCCGGGTTGAAGTCGTCCGGGTTGTCTTTGTCGAAAGCAGAGGGAGCCTCATACTCTTCCGAGGCATAGACTTCACCGAGCCTTTTACCGTACTGCACTGCAAGGCCTTTGATTGCCGCGAGGATATATTCATTACTTCCCGCCGCCTCTGCAATCCCGAGCGCATCCTGAATACCGATAAGCTCAGACTGAGCATCGTTCATAAAGTCGGCTGTAATCTGCGTTCCCGTCGGGTTCGTGATAGGGTCGTAGTCTACAAACTCATTTGAGACGTGCCCCGGTCCTGCTATCTTTCTCATTCTCTTCCTCTCCCTACTTCCGCGAGGCCGACCATTGCGAGGCCGGTCTCAGATGTCTTCGACAGCTCTAAGACTGTCACGTTGTAAACCGCTATGTGAGTAAGCGGCGCTATCCTTTCTAAAATGTTCTGCACGCCAGTAAGATCGTAAGCCGTCGATACTTCGCCGGTCACCCGGTAATAGTAAACGGGGTACGTTCCATCCTGTGCACCGACCGGTATCCATGATGGATAACTTGTGACGAACATCTGACCGACAACGCCGTAGCCAACCATGTTGTCAGGCTCGCTTTGATATTCCTCAAGCGTCACATTCGGGTAGGCTACCTGCAAGATCGATTCGATGTACTCTTTTGACTGTCCGCCGATTGCGGTAAATGCCTGGCGCGCCCTGCGACGTAGAACCGATTTGTCCTGTGTTGAGTCATAAGAAATCCCGAGCTGAGCGTACCACTGCTGCAAGGTGTCATCCGCTGTACCCGGGTTGCCCTCGGTTATGACGGCCATAAGAAAAACCCGGAGGCGTTCGAGTGATTCGGCGAGAGCGTCGATGAGATTACCGAGGCTGCCCGTGAGTAGCCATGTAAGCCCGCGGGGGAATGCGCTTCTGAGTGCCGACCTCATCAGACCCATGTCAGCGTCCTTAAAACTGCGAGTTCGGAATCATCAAGCTCATAGCTTGTGATCGATGATCCCCCGGCGTTCTTCAGGTCCACGGTTGCAACCTGGGCGCCGGCGTCCGCTGTAATTTTTGCAAGCTCCACCTGAGAGACTGTATGTAAGTCATTCGGCTGATCGTCATATTGCAATGGCCGCCGGGCGTACATGTAGGTCTCAATCGCCGATTCAATCGCCGACTTGACCGCTGCGGTGTTCGGGCTTAAGTTCGCAATATCAACGTCAAAGTTCAGCTCAGTAAAAGCGATGGCCGAGACTTGAGCGTTCATCGGCTTTCTCTCCGGGTCTCCTACATACGCCTCTACCTCAGCGAGTTTCGTGCTGTCCGGTATTCGGTCTGCCGGGTCTGCTACATCGAGAAGCGGATAGACATTTACAAAGCCCGCTGTCGGTTGAAAAGCGAATGCTTCGGCAATGCCTGATACCTCGGTTGCCCAGAGAACATAGTCCGCTACCGCCCCGCCCTGCGGCTGATTTTGCTGCCGGAAAAGTATGCGGGCCCGGTACGCTATAAGGGTCTCTTGATTCTCCCCCGCCTGAGTTACCGTGAGGACCGTGACGGTATTATCTACCCCGGCGATGGGAGAGACGATTGTCAGCGTGTCGGAAACATCAAGGTCAACGTCCGCCCCGCCTTCGAGTGATTCGAGTTTGATTGTCCCCGTCGTGGTGAAAACAAGGGCCTCGGTTACCTGATAGACTACCCCGTCTTTCTGATAGAGCGTCCCGACCGGGACCGTAGCGCCTGTCCCGGTTATCGTCGCTGTCCCTATCCACTGCTGCGCGGGGGTGCGGATAAGTCCATACTCTGCTCCCCTGAGTGCCAGGGTGTCGTCGTCCATCGTGAGGGTAAATATCTGATCATAGAGCCATGCCCCGAGGCGGTAGAGAAGATGGAGAGTCCCGGCCAGTGCCGTTGCCAATACACGCCATACCGCGCGGGGAAGGAGGGGCGCGGCCTGCCCTGTTTTCGATTCGATGTCTGAAAGTATATCGTCTCGGATTTCCGCAATCGTCGGAATGGTTATCATAAGAGCGTGACCTCCTGAGCGTCCCAGTTAAGGGAGTAAGCAAAATTGACAGTCTCATCCGGCTTTACAATCTTGACCCGGAGATTAAGCCTTCCGCCCGGTTTTATTTCCGCTTCGACTTCTATCTCATCGGCTATCCCTATATCAGTCATCCATGCCAGGGATGAGCGGGCCGCTTCGATGGCATTGTTCCGCGTCTCGGTTGTGAGCTGCCCTGACATTATATCCGGGAGAGTAGAGGTATACCGTTCATTTACATCGCTGATTGCGTTGCCCCAGTAGGGCCCGGTGAAGAGGGATAGGAATACCGCGTTTGATATTCCGTCGGCCATCTCCGGTTTGCCATTCAGAATGGTGATATCCGGGGTGCTGTTTTCAATCGTGAGCTTTAGGTCTGCCATCATCCCCCCGTTTTTATTGTTGTGGTCTCTGCTGCCGAGATATCAAGCGTCAGCGTTCCCGGCGTTCCTGACCCGTCTGTCTTTGTCCCGAGTGCCGTGTTGAGCGCCGTAATCATCCCCTGAAGTGCAATATCAAGCTCTGCATGAGTAACGAGGGTTTTATCATCCCCGTTGAGTTCAATGTCGCCGGTGTTCGTCAGGTTCATTTGAGCCGCGACGGTGTTACCTGCGGCATTCGTTGAGAACAAAATCGTCTCCCCGGTCGCCGGGTTAATTTCGACCCGGTAATTATGAGAGGCGATTATTATGCGCCCGGTTCCTACAGGGAGTTCTATCACCCTGTCGCCCGCTGGCGGGTTTGAGACTACGCCCGGAGGATGGTAGAGTTCTGATTCCCGCTCTGCAATTGCTGTCGCGGTTTTCACAATGACAGAATCACCGGGGGCATTCCCCTTGGTCCCGATCCTGCTACCTGTAACCCGCGTCAATCCTCCCATGGCAATACCTCCGGGTATGTGTTGGAGTATGTTTCGGGGAGAGCGAGGTCGAGAGATGTTATCTGTCCGCCTGATTCATCGAGCTGAAGAGTTGCGCGACGAACGATCAAGAGAGTCGGCTTGACGATAAATGCACCTGGGGCTCTAACCCTGGCAATATCTCCTGCTCTCCAAAGGTCCGCACCGTGCCTCCATCCCCTGACTGTCGCATTGCAGGTGTAACTGTCGATCATTGCCAGCGACCTTGCGAGGCGTGCGGCTGCATCGTAGTCGGTCGATTCCTGCCGGGGCGATATGATCTTGGTACCCCTGATGTTTATCGGCATCCTACGGTCTCTCACGGTAGCCGATATATCGGGGTTGCCATCGGTCGAGGCGACGATAATGTATTCACTGTGCAGCTTTGTAACATCGTGCCCGGTCGAGATTGATATTACGTTCGGGTTACCTTCGACAATATCCGCTACCGGTTTACGGTCTGATATGGTGACATACTCAAGAGTACCGCCTGCCGTCGGCCGGGCAAAATAGCCGTTTGCTGAAGCGAGGATTGAAAGAAAATCGAATATCGATTGACCCGGCTCTATCTCAACGTCTGCGAAAGGCGCGGTATCCGGTATCGCCTTGACGGTGTACGGGAAAGCGATCTTCTGCGCGATCTGATTGAATGTGAGGCCTGAGAACTGGAACGGAGGACCGGCGGACCAGTCTATCAGGACACCTGTCACCCCGCGCCCCTGCAGGATGGCCGACCTCTCGCCCCCGGCAGTCGTAAATGATGGGAGTTCGAGGTACCCGGTAATGATCTTTTCATTGTCGGCCTTCACAACGATCTGCTGATTCTCGTACGGGCGGAACCGGGCTATATTCTCAGCCGTCGGGTTCCACGGGATCGCAAAACTGAAAGCATCTGCCCCGGAATCAATCGAGCGGACTACCTGAAGCCCGGACCAGCCTGAGACGCGCTCCCCGGATATAACTTCCCCCGCCTGAGTACCTCCGATTTCGATGTAGATATTGCTACTCATACCAGCGCACCTCTCGGCCACGGGGAACGAGGAGTATCTCGGGGCCCGTCAGGGCGTTGTATTCAATGAACTGATCGAGAGTATCCTCGAAATTGTCGAGGTCTTCATACAGGGTGAACACAATGTTCAAGGGTGTTGCATCCTCGGTGAGAGTCTTTTTCTTTTCCGCCGGTAGGCCGAGGCTCCTGTCGATTAGGTTTGAGACCGCCCGGGCCGCCGCCGATTCTGCCGAAAGGCGGCTTACGTGATCTGAATAAAAGCCGCCTGCGGTCTCTACCGATTCGAGGGTAGATGCAAGCCCAGAGTTCAGGTCGTTCAATTTCGATATGATCGAGGCTGCTTCCGCCCGCGTCCTGATCGTCCCGTCGATGGTTGATTCAGCCGCTGCCGCCTGGATCGCGTTGACCTGAGAGGCGTTTACAAGTCCGACCATCTGACCGTAGGCGGTCGTCTGAGAAACAAAGCCCGAGACGATCGTGGTATAGAGCGCCTCATATCCTTCAATCTTGGATTGAATCCCGGTAACTGTTCGCGCCGGGAGACGGTAGAGCGTCAGGAGTTCTGCCATCAGGTCAGCGGGGGCTGTTATCAGGGTGTCAATCTCATTGGTGATCGTGGTGATTGCCGCTTGTATGTCTTCCTGTAGTCCATCGACCGCCGCCGAGACGGTAGCAAATGCGGCCTTTGTTTTCGTAAGCCCTGAGAGGACAGATGCTTTCAATCCTGCGAGCGCCCCGGGATCCGTTATCTCCGTGCCGTAGAGTGAGTCGGCAATATCAGAGGCGGCCTGCTCTGCATCGGCTGCAATCTGTAGGTCGGGTGCGGCTTCAATCTTTGGGTATTCATCTGACCCCTCGGGGGCCAGGATAAAATCTATATTGAATACTGCGCGGCCTGCGCCTTCTACGAACTGCTCCACCTGGGTACGGGGGTTCGGCAGTACCCTGAGGTTCCCCCACCTTGGATGGTTGAGAATCCCGGGGCCGATCTCGTGCATGGCTTCCCAGAATCTATCTGCCTCAATGTCATAATCAGACCCGCTGATGTAGCAGACGACAGGATAGACCGGGGTTATGTTGCCTAGGTCCTGAACGGTCCCGCCGTCTGTTCCCGGCGCTTCTATGACCGGGGCCTTCTTGCCGCCCGCCCTGGATACATCATCAAAAGAGAGGGAAAAGGATTTCCCTGACGGAGAGGTATACGTCATTGTCCTGAGGCGATCTGTCCAACTCATGGGCGTGCCTGCGAATAGCCGTAGTTTAGGGAGACGCCGGGGGCCTGCCCGCGCTGCCTGACTGTTGAGTTCTGAGGGAGGCCACCGACATTTATATCAACGGTAGATCGTGATTCCGAGACCGACCGAGATTCATTCATGCCTTGATTTGCCGACACAAGGCCGCGCATTTCTGGCCGTCCGGCACCGCGTCCGCCGTAAAAATCCCGGCCCTCTTCGGTCGATTCCCCGCCGAGTCCTATGATATTCCCGACAGCTTTGGCAAGCCCTGTGATCTTTTCCCATATCGCTTTGATCCTGTTCCACGCGTTTTCAAAGCTCATAACGATACCTTCCCAGAGGCCGCCTAAGAATATTTTTACCTTGTCCCAGTTTTTTGCGTAGAACCAGATTGCACCGACAGCCGCTGCGACTGCTGCAACGATAAGGCCTATGGGGTTAGCAGTGACCGCGATGTTAAAGGCGATCTGTGCCGCCTTCGCGATTACCATGACAGCTTGAAAGGCTTTTATCGTTGCCATGATCGCCTTGAAAGCGACGACTGCCGCAAGGATTGCAGGGATCGTTCCGTTCTGCCACTGCTCTGCGAGAAACTTGGCGGCCCTGGTGATCCCTTCAATGAAGCCCTGTATCTTCTGGTTGATCAGGTCTTGATTAGCTGCTGCCCAGTCTGCAAGATTTTGGATCAGCGGCTGCACTGCTGTAACGAGCGGGGCTATTGCATTATTTTTGACAGCCGTGACCGCGCTTTTCAAATTGGTGAGAGAGTCTACAAACTTCTCTGACCCTTCGGCGGCTTCGGTCGTTACAATGTTACCGTATTTTCTGGCTTCTTCCCGGAGAGCTTCGACTCCATCGGCGCCATTCTCAGCCATCGTTATGAGCTCTTGACCGGCCCTACCGAATGCCGCCTGTGATAGGGCGGCGCGGTCCATCGGGTTTTTTATACTCGATATCTCGTTTACAAGTAGATTGAACGCTTCCTCGTTGGATTCCACATTTTTCAATTGCTCTGCAAGAGCCGGATTTGATTTGTTCAAGAATGTCGTAAGGGTTCCAGTTCCCACCCGGAGGTCTCCGACATTTCGGTTAAGCTTTTCAAGAGATTTGGTGAGAGTTTCAGACGATACCCCGGATCGTTCGGCGGCAAAGCGTAGCTCCTGCAATGCTTCGGCAGTTACTCCAACACGCCTGGAAGTCTTTGCTATCTCGTCGCCAGCCTCGGCAAACTTAAGAGTTGACCTCGCTACCGCGAAAGTAGCGGCGGCCATACCTGCACCGACTGCAATGGAGAAACGTTTGACGTTCTGCTGCATCCGGCGGACCGGGCCTGACATTCGGTCAACGGCATTAAAGGTTGTGGAGACTGTCGGCTTCTTTGCCATTACTGATATCTCCTCAATTTCTGATTGGCGATCTTGTTGAACTGAGCCTCAATAAACTGAGCTGTGCCGAACCGCTTGATCGCATCATCGTGGAAATTGCTATCCGGGATTTTCACCTCGTTGTGCTCAAGGTTACGGAGCATCATGAGTTTCTTGTTATTGTTCCGTCGCTCATAGATGCCGAATGCTGACCGGCCCTTGGGCTTCCCGATAAATTTCTTCCCCCATTCGCCAAAGTCTCCACGGGTAAGAGCATCCGAGGCATTCAGACGGTACGCTCTGCGGATAGATTTGTTCAGGTTTTTCCCGGTCCTGATATTTACCGTTGCAATCGGGACCGGCCCGCCTGATATGCTCCGTTTCGTGTGACCCTCCTGCATCCAGAGGTAAGGCGAGTATGTTCCGGTCCTGGAGAACATCTTGTTGATATTGTTACCCGTCGCTTTGTTGAGAGCCTGGTACGGGCGCGCCCTGCCGGAAGTCATGGAGCGGATAGTAAACTGCGTGCGGACTATCAGGCGGCTTTTCACATTGCGTATCTGTAGCTTTGTCGAGGCGTCGGCTGTACGGTTCAGCGTCTCGGCCATCGCTTCCGGAAGCGCGGTCTTACTGATAAGGTCCAGCTGTAGCATCGCTGATCGAGTTTCTACAGTTACCGGAAAAGCTACGCTACCTTTCATTCCCCTGCATCCCTTTTGTAGAGCCTGATAGCTCCTTCGTACCACGCCATAATCTCTGATAATCTCAAGCCGTTAATCTCCGACGGCTGCATCTTGAATCTGTCGGCGACCGTGAGGGAAACTTCCCAGAGGTCAGCCGCCGACATCAGGAGAAAAAACCCAGTACCAGAGAGGCGAGAGTCATATCCCTCATTTTCATGCGGGAGAGAATCGCCTCCGGCTGCTTTGAGATTTGAGATAAGAGCTTTAGCGACATCATAAACTCATCTTTAACCCTGCTTGCGTTCTTCAGCTGATCGACTGTCGGCTCTGCAATGTCGAGGTGGATTATCTCTTCCCCGTTTTCAAGTTGGATCGGGACGTTCAGGATGATCGTAAATAGCTGGCTCCCAGGATCGTAGGTCAGTCTCTCTGACCCTATCGCCCGCGCTATCTTCTCCCTGTCCGGCCCGACCATTTCCGTGTCGAATGCTTTCAGCCACTCATCAAGCAGTTGATATGCCTTCTCCTGACTTATCATATCTGCCCCCCCTATATCTGTTCGAACTTCGGGCCGAGGGCGGTAATCTCTACCTGCCCGGTCCCGGCGTTTCCGTCAACAACATCCTGGATCGTCAGGTTCCCCCGGTAGGTCGCCCCGCTTGCCATGGTCATGTAGCAAGGTACTGCCACGCCTGAGTTGGCCGCGGTCTGAAGAAACTCAAGATCATTTTTATCGGGGTCCACCTGAAGCGGGAGAGTGTCGAACCCTCCGAGCTTCCGCCGCTGTATAGTATGATCGCCTCCGTTCCCTGTCGGGGTCGTTTCGTTCGTAAACCCGGCCAGACGGTAGACAACATCGGCCCCGGTTATCGTGGCGAAAAGTCTGTTGTTGATCGAGACTTCAAGGAGGTCTCCACCTTTTACACTTGCCATCTATTCTACTCCCTTAGACCAGAAAGGCCCATTCAAGTTTGGCGGCGAGAATCCGTAGGCCCGCAGAGGGGACATCGGGAATCAAGAGGTCAATCCGGCCCGCATTCGATCCGTTGATCTCGGCTGTCATGGCATCGACAATGTTGTCCCGGTCTGTCGAGAGGCCACGCTCTACCCAATCATCGACAAGCCCTATCCCACGAGCCTTGACCATGTTCGGCGTGACAGCGTAGGAGGGCACAACGCCTGATCCATTCGCAACCACGACAGCGCGGTCAAACGGGGATGAGAGAAACGCCTGTTCGAGGGCGTAAATCTTAAACTGAAGGTTCGGAATGATGATGGTAAACCGCCAGTCGGTTGTGGCCGCTCCCGCTGCCGTGGTGGTGCGGGTGGTTACAAGGTCGCCGACCGTTACCGTTCCATCGGACTGATTGTAAGTGTGCGAGCCTCCGGCGACGACCGCCGCGTCCCTCTCGGTGTAGGATAGATCATTGGTTGATCCTTCGATCACGCTGGGGAGGGTGAGGTTCTTCATCGGGCGGCCGGGGGTCGCCTGCTGATACCGTGCGAAGATCGCGGTCAGTGCTGCTGATATCATGTAGGCGGGGGTGGGCGAGCCGTGGACAGGGACAAAGGTAGTCCATTCCGAATTCCGGCTGTCGAGAGCCGTCAGATAATCGGCATACGTCCCGGTGTACCCGGTGAATCCTGCAAAGGGCCGTTTTACTCCGGGGTCTACCCGTGCGGCGCCTGCTGCCTCAAGGGCATCGAGGGGGGTGTCGGCATTGTAGGGAGAGGCGATTTCCGTGTACCAGGTGTCGCCCAGGTTACCGAGGGCGGTAGTCAATACCGGGTCGGTTGCGCCTGCTACGACATCGCCGATATCGGTGACGGTCGCGGCAAGTCCTGCCGGGGTTGATTCGGTATCTGCCCGGTTGATTTCAAGCTGAATCTGATTTCCTGCTTCTCCCTTCCATCTGACGGTGAAGGTCACGGTGCCGGTTACGTTCGCGGCGGTGACGGGGAGGTCGAGGTTTGCGTTGACGGCTGCTGCAACGGCTGCGCCTACCTCAGTAGCGGTATCATCGACAGCGACGGCAACGGGTACATTTACGCCTCCGACATAGACCGAAAGGGTTCCGGCTGCGGTCGCATTGCCGGTCAGTGCAATTGTTCCCGTGGCTGCAACGGCTGCCCCATCATCAGCGAGCGGGAGCGCATAGACCGGGACGCCGCCTGAATTGTCTATGATCTTTTCGATCATCGCGGCAAGCATGGACCCTCGGCCGTAGCGGTCCCAGGCGTCCGAGACGCTGAGTATCCTCTGGGCTACATTGACAGTCGGGCTCTTGCCTGAGTTGTACTGGCCGGGAACAAGAATCTTGCGGGGGATAACGGCTGAACCCGTACCCCTTTTGACGGCTTCCTCTTCGACGAAAACGGCCGAGGCTGCTGCCGTCGGGGAAACCAGGTTAAAAGTAATAGCCATCTGCTATCCTCCTATGGTGATATGAGCGCCGACCACTTATCGGCCGTGACGCTTATCGAGTCGATATCAGTACCGGTCACGGGAGTCGGTTCCCATTGGGTGCTGATCGTTATAACCATGCGAGCGGCGGCGAAACCGCGCTCTCCAATTTCTTCAGGCAGGAGCGGTGTTATGGAGTCGAGCCGCTTCTCTGCGATTGTTCCGGCTGCCATGCCGAGGCGGTAGTTGCCGGATGGGAAAAGAGCCTCAATCAGTTGACCGTATAGGTAGCGAATTCTCGCACCGGCTGCTTCATTGGCATTGGTAAAGGCTGCGCCGTCTTTCTCTCCCCGGGCCTTGACGATCATGTCGAGGTTGTAGGGGACAGAGAGTTTCATGTTGCCGTGAACGGTTTGTTCCATGGCCGAGACCGTGCCCATGTGAAGCATGACGATGACAGCGGATGAGTCAGCCGGTAGGTCGCGGAATCGATCGGCGAGAACCGTGAAGCCGTAGGGTGAGACCTGGGCGGCTGCGTAGGTTTCAAGCGTCGATTTGAGGGCATCGAACACAAGGTCAAAATCTGCCTTACTCATCGACTACCTCGTCGAACACTTCAACGTCGAAAGTGACAAAGCTCATTGTCCGGTCAAACTTCGGCGACATTACGCGCCCGGTGATTGCCGTCCCTTCGCTGTCGGTCGTTTCTACGGTCCATTGCTCAGTCGGGGATGAGGCGGGCAGTTCTGCAATTGGGACAACGACGGTCGTTCTCGGTTCGTAAATCTTCGCCCCGGTGTCAGGGTCGATGGTGAGATCGTTCCGATAGATGCGGCCGGTAAGCGCATACTCTACCGAGCTGGGACTGATGAGAGTTACCGCGTCCCCGTCGGCTATGAGATTTGCTTTAACGTCCGCTACCGCCTGCGCCCGGATGCTCATTTTTTAGGCTCTTCCTTTTTCGTCTCGGTTTCCCGGACCGGCATCAGGCCGAGGGCCTTTGCCTTTTCGTCGGGGATAAAACCTTCGAACTTCTCCCTTCCGACATGGATGGTTACGCCCTTTGCGAGTTTCATGCGCTGGCCTTTTTCTGAGCTTTCGGCTTCTCGGCTTCGACCTTGGGAGCCTCGGCCTTTTTCTCTTTGACGATCTCGACCTTTCCCTTGGCCTGCATCTTGTGCGCTATCTCAGCGTCCATCTGCGCAAGTCGGCCGTCTTTATACTTGACCTGTACCTTCATGTATTCGTCTCCTGTTACGAAAGGCGGCTTTCCCGCCCATTTCTCCCAAACCTTCAAATACTCATCATCGAAAATGTGCGGCCTTCCGGCTGCATACTTCCGGGAATATTCAAGGGCTGAGAGATTGCTATTGATAAACCAGAGGTGATCAAAACCGATGAAGCGGATATTCTCATCGCCGTAGGTCTTTACGATGTTGCGCCACCGGTCTATCCAGTTATGCTTGAGCTGTTTCTCAAGCCCCGGGGAATGGATGTCCGGCCCTCCGAGGTCAAAACCGCACAGTGCTATTGCGCGTCCCTCATGGAGAGCCTGAGCAACCAGAGTTGTCCCTGAGTCCTTACGGAACCCGGGAGGGCAGGTAAAGGCTTTCTCAGTTGCAGAGCCTCCACCTATGTGCCCGCCCCAAATTTCATAGGATAGACCCTGATCGTCTCGGTATTGCCTTGCTTCGATCATGACATCATCGTGGCCGCAAAGCCTCGTGAGTTTATCGCCATGATCAAGATAGGCGCGGTTGCATCCCCACACCTCGCCCGGCCAATCTCTTATGAGATCGACGTAGGCGAGGCGGGAAATCCCGTTACCGAGTATCAGGGTCTCGGTCATCAGCTGTTGACCGTCTTTACAGCGAGGTGGGGCAGGCCGTAGCCGCCGTTACCGCGATAGTCAGCGCCGAATACCCACTCTTTCGAATGGTTGGTTTTCTCCATCGTGGGCTCTGCGGCTTTGCGGAGCTGGAACACGAGGGGCTTGATCGGCTCATTGGCGGCCAGCAGGTACCAGTCGTTCGCGTCGTCAGCGTCAAGCTTCGGCGAGGCAACGACCTGGATGTCGCTGTAGGGGTTGTACACTCCCTGGATGGACGCCGAGGCGTCAAACTGAGACTGCACCAGACGCCGGAACTGGCGCTCAAGAGCTTTGGGACAGACGATCATGCTGCCGTTTATATTCAACGGTTCGCCCTGATCGTCGGCAAACTTTGCCATGGCAACCAGCGCGCTGTTGAGATCGGTCTCCAGCTGCGCGAGGGTAGTGCCGGTACCGGCAAGCAGGTTGTCGATGGTGCGCGGTGCTGACACATCCGAGAAGAACGCAACGCCGTCATAGGCGAGAGCAGAATCCCCGTTGATCAAGAGGTTTATCATGAGAATCTGCGGGTGCATCATGATCCGCTGTGCGAGCTGCTGCGGGAACATCTGGAGAGCGCCGGTCTGGTCATCATCGAGATCGTTCTCGTTTATGGGGACAGCGGTCTGCCAGTCAAGGTTCTTGATCGTATAATCGTAGTCCTTGAACTGCGTCGCGTTGCGGGTGCCGAGCCACTGCTGGACAGCGGGCATTGCGCCTACCCATCCGAGCTTCTCATAAGCTCCGGTAGATTGGATCGGCATTGCGGCGCCGAGGATTCCGGGGGCCTGATCGCGGGCCGCTTGGAATCTCATCATTTCCTGAGCGAATCGGGCGTACAGCCCTTTTTCCAGTACAGTCGGGTTAAAAGCCATTATATCGCCTCCTTACGCGATCCGGTCGTAGAACCGGAGATCGAAGAGCAGGTACCCGGTCTTGAATCCGATCGCGCGGATACCGACGGTCTTACTGCCTGCGGTCTGAGTGAGGGTGTCGTCGGCGGAGATGTAGAAAATCTCGCCTACGTCGGACTGAGCGGCTCCGGTAAAAGGGAGCCAGACAAGGCCGCGCTTGAATACACCCTTTACGGTGTTTGAGGCGCCGATGGTCTTGGCGTCTACCCTGTCGCCGTCGTCATAAACTCCAGTCAGGATACCTGCGGGGATCAGGTCTGCGGTGTCCGAGGGGACAGCTGCTTTTCCGTCGGCGTCTACGATGAGAAGCGCCCCGGCGTAGTAGATGTCGGAGTCTGCGAGAAGCAGATCAATCTCGTCCTGATCGCGCCTGAAGGTCAGTTCCCTCTTGTCGGTAAGTGCCATAACTTACGCCTCCTTCCGCATGAATCTGCGGTATTCTTCAAGGCTCATCCCGGCAATCTTCGCCGCCTGGATGTCCTCGGCACTGAGATTGTCAAGGCTTTCGGCAGTCTCGACATCCGGGGGATTTTCCCCTGAAAGTTTTCCGTCGCGGATCGCCACCATGATCTGAGTGTTGATCTCGGGAACGGTCTTTCCGTCAGCCTTCGCCTTAGCGATTACTTCGGCGAGCTTGGGGTTTTTCGGGTCGGCTTCGAGCTGCTCATCGAGTGCCCGCTGGCGTTCCCGTTCCTTCTTGACGCCGATCTCCACCGCCGAGGCGAACACGTCGGCGTGTTCTGTTTCGAGTGCTTTGATATCCATTGCACCCTCCTTGATTGATTCCGCCTTGGCGGCGGGTCCCTCACTGGCAACGCCAGCACTATCTTCTACCGGGTCGATAACATCTCTCCGGTGATAGGTCTTTACTTCGTCGATCATCCCGGCTGTGAGAGCCTGCTCTGCGAGTAGGACAGCTCCCCGGCCATAATCTTTGTTGACTGTTTCGACTGACACACCCCTGCCCTCTGCTACGCTGGATGCAAAGAGATTGTGCAGGTCGTCGAGAGTTGAAACGAGCTTCACCTGGTCGTTTTCGTTCGAGAGGTCGAGTCGCTTGTCGGGGGCATCGGTCGAGGTGAATACCCTCCGGGTTATTCCGGCATTCTCAAGCATCTTTGTATCGTCGTAACTCTCAACGGCAACGCCGATTGAACCGATACGGGCGCCGATGGAATTGGCTACGATCTTGTCGGTCTGCGATGCAAGCCAATAGGCGGCGGACGCTGCCATGCCGTACACGTTCGAGCTTGTCGGCTTCCAGATCATCCTGATCGCGTTCGCTGCTTCGGCTACTCCGTCCACATACCCGCCGGGGGAGTCGATATCGAATACGACAGCGCCGACTTCTTCGTCAGCGTCTGCAGACTGAGCTGCTGCGATGATAAAGCCGTACTCAGTCAGGGCTTCGGCGGTGTAGGCCCCGCATACATCGGTCGATGCGCGGGGGGTAAGTTCCCCGACAATAGGGATATGAGCGTTACCGTCTGCGTCGATGGTATAGGACTTCTTCGCCTCATCAGGATTTCGCGGGGTTATGTTTATCGCGGAAACTTGCGCCATGAAGTCTTCCCGCGCCTGCCGCATTTCCTCAGCGTTCTTAAAGGTCCGGGCAAGCGCCCATATCTCCCGGCGGTCATCAAGAAGCTTGGAGAGAAATCCCTGTTCCATTGCGTATATTTTTGTATTCATCAGCTCTTCCTCAGTTTTTCTACAACGCCGATACCGAGGAGGCCCCCGGATGTCATGCCGATACCACCGAGAATCCCCGCGACATTCACGCCGAGGTCATTGCCGGTGTAGACCGAGAAAACCGAGAGACCGATTCCGGTCAGGATGTAGAGAGAGAATCCCACCGCGCCGAAAATTCGCTTCCCAGATGTGTTGCCGTCTGAATCCTGGTACCATTTATTCGCCATGTTTAATCCTCCACCACGTGACCGCGTATGACATTCCAGAACCGGGTGAGACCTGTGAGATTTGCCGCGATTACCATTTGGAATTCGTGCACCTCGGAACCGCCGATTCTTACCGATACGCCGTCACCATTTTGACTATTGAAATTGCGCTTCGCGTTGAAGCCGTACACTCCCGCCGGAGCCTTGTCTGAATACATCGCCCAATCGCAATGACGTATGTAGCATCCGTTATCTACTGCGGTGAATATGTTGTTGCACCTTTCGTTTACTACCCGGTAAATAACTCCTTCAATGGGAGCTGCAAGTCCGCCGAACTTTCCGTCATCCATCGCTGTATCATCGAGCATGTTTACCGATAGAATATTGATGTCCCAATGGACCCCAGGAGGTGGCGCCATTGAGAAAACTACCGGAGTTACCGATCCGTCGATATTGCCATCATGAGAAACGCGCTTTACAGTGGCATCTGTCTGGAATGCAAAGCAGAGCGGATTGACGATGGTGATTGTGTTGACGTTTACTGACAGTACTCTTGACTGATACTGCCGTGTGTCGCCGTCGTCTATTTCGATCATTTCGCCAGCCGTAAATCCGTGGCCCGGCTCCAGCTCTATTGTCCTGTCGTCAAACTCAAGAGGGGCCGCGAGGGTTGCTGTGCCGAGCTTGTGTGTCAAGAATCGGTCCACAATATCGGTGTACTGATCCTGAAGATACACGTCGTTAATCTGCCGACCATTTGCGCCGACTACCGCCTCAACATTCTTTGTTCGGGCTTCGTTGATAAAAGGGGTTCCGCCGTAATCCATCAGCGTACCGCCTCAAGATGTGGATAATCCGGGGGCTGCCAATCTGCGCCGCAACTGAATCCAACAGAGCGGGCAATGTCCAGAGCCCTGAGCCATTCTGGTCCGCCAAAGTCCCAATTGAGACGACCGTCATTTACGACTGCGATATCAAGGGCTCTGCCTGAAAGGTGATTAGAATTGAGTGTTCGGGTTACTTTCCGCTTGCATTCGCCATCGGTGAATCTCCATGCGTATTTAGCGCCGAGGTCCTGGAGGAGCTGTATGTTTTTTGCATCGGTCGGAATTCTTCCACGGAGGAAATAGACCACCTGCGCCTCAAGGTCTCGTTTCGTTTCGGTGACAGCGATATTCAAGCCTTCGACATGGCAACGGTTGAGAAACTGCTCTGCCATCTTCCGGGCTTCCGGGGTCAGACTCTCGAGGTCACGGTGAAGCATTGCCGCCCTCCTGATCTGTGTCCGGTGTGTTTACATCGAGTGCGAGTTCTGGCTGAAGCGGGAGATTCGCCGCTTTCCGCATTTCGTTCTCGGTCTCAAGGCGTTTGATATTTTCCCGGAACCCTGAGCCGTTGTAGAGCTTGGCCTCTCTCTCGTTCGTAGTGTGCCCGAGGTCGAGCCGGGTCTTTACCGCGTTGACTTCCTTCACGGGGTCTACTACTGGGCGGCTGATTCCGTCCCATGTGCCATGGAGCCACGCGCGGCGGGCTATCGGCAGGTTCCGGAATCCGGGGGCGTTGATATGACCTGCCGCGACTTCCTCGGAAAACCACGCTTCAAAAATGGGATCGAGAAATCCGAAAGCGAAGTCAGACCGGCGGCGGATGATATTGTTCCAGAAGAAAAGAATCTCCGCCCGGGCGGCTGAATAGCTTGATTGAAACTTCTGACGGTAGGCCGAGAGCGGCATACCGATTGCCGAGCAGATCATGTTCTCGTGGATCTCAATGAACTTATCGTAATTCGGGTTCGGGTGCTGCGGCTGGAAAGCCTTCATGCTCTGACCCTTGCCGAGGTTCTGCATGATGAGGGCCCGCTTCCCTATCTGGACTTCCCGCAATCCCCCGCCTACTTCGTCGGTGGTCGTGTCGCTGGTTGACCCGGTAGGTCGTATCGGTATTTTCTTCTCACCGCCGACAGCCGTCTCAATTGAGGCAAGCCAAAGAGCCGAGGCAATAGAATTCTCAAGTTCTGAAATAGACATCTCTGTCAGGCGGTCGAGTTCGTAGACCATGGCCGCGAGTTCGGGGAATCCCCGGAATTGATCAAGCGTTTCCGAGTTGGCATCGTAGACTACAAAGCGGCGGCCTGACCTGGGGCCGAAAAATGGAACACGCTTAAGGGGTGCTCCCCACTGAGAGAGATCTTCTCGAATATGGATTGCAACCATTCTCCCGGTTGAATCGTATTCGATCCCCTCTTTGATCTTTCCGCCCCGGGCCTTTATGCCTTCGAGGGTGATATTGTCGATGGGGCTCTGTATCTGATCGTTTGAAAGCATCTGAACCGTGAGGGGGTTCATCCTGTCGGGGGAGTTCATGTACCGGCAGATTCCGAATATCTCTCCCTCTTTCACGCGGAGTGCGTAGGCGCTTGCCTGCATCTGCTGGAAAGACTGCATCCCGCGAGAGTCCATTTCTTTGGAGGAGGTCGAGAGTTTCCAGCGGCTCTCCACATCCTCAGTCCATGCGTATTTCTGTTCGTCGGTCCAGTCGGATGCGCCGGGGATCATGCTCCAGAGGGGGGAGCATTCCCGTGTGAGGCCGGTATTGACTACATTGTCAACGAGGCGACGTACGATTCCGCGAGCTATCAGGGAGTCTGAATACACTCCCCGGGCATTCTCCCTCTGCCGGGAGTAATCGGTAAAGGCTGATTCTGTGTAGGTGATATTTCCGTATTTGGTTTTCCCCGAGTTGAAAGAATGGGAAGACCTACGGTCCGAGTCGTGGTGATAGTGGTGGACGGTTTCTTTAATCCCGACACGCTCACGGATTTTTTTAATAATTCCCATCAGCGCCTCACCTGGATTGATACGATACCCGCGTCAGACTGCAATTCCTCAAGGCGCTCTTCCCAATAGCGGCGTGACGCTTCGAGAGCAGAGAGAGATTCCCGCGTCACCTGGACATCGCCCATTGAGTCGTTGAGACGGTAAGACCGACCTCCGGAGAGGACGTTGTCAATTGCGGTTTCTATCGCGGTAATTTTCGCTTCGATCTCGGCAACGGTGTAATGCGCCAATCCTACCTCCGGTTTTGGGCATAAAAAAACCGCCCTGTTTAGGCGGTTAAAAACAATTCAGGCGGTAAGCTACCCGGCCGGAACACGGTGCAGCTTTTCTTTTCTCAGCGGTTCGCCGTGGACATAAATGCGCCCCCGGTAAACATGCATATCTGTCCGAGGCTGCATTGCCTCGATAAGATCATAGACCATCATGTCTTTATGCGATAACTCTGCCGGCGAATGAGTCGAACTCATCATCGAATGATAGGGCCTTGATCGACCTGTTTCGGTTTCTGTAGCTTGTGCGTTCTGCGAGGCGCTTTGCAATTTCCTTACACTCCTTGATCTTTTTGGGGGTACCATCGATCAAGAGGAGAAATACTTCCTGTTTATAGTCGTCAGACTCAATCAGGTGGTTTCGAGAGCAAAGCGTGGATAGGTAGTCGATAAATGAAGAATTGTACCAAAGACTTTCAACGTCCACCATTTTTTTCTCCCCTCATATAGCTACTGGAAGAAAAAAGCGGTTTTACTCACTTTTTTGCGTAAAAACTTTTATCAGGTTTAATCACGTTTGATCTATTTTTAAATATTCCTTTATCTCGCCGCATTTCTTTGAGATTATCCTACTTACCTTCTGCTGAGGTATGTCAAGCATGACAGCCGTTTCCTCCTGCGTATACCCCATCGAAACATAATAAAACGAGAGCTGCACCTCTTCCGGTTTGAACCGTAGCAGGAGAAACACGTCTTCAATCTTGCGTTCTGGTAAGCCGTACTCTCTCAGAATGTCGCGGAGTGTGATCTTCTGAATCTCTGTCAATTTTCCCCTCCCAGGTAATCCCAGAAATTAGACCATGGGAGAATCTCTTCTTCTCCCAAAATATCCTCGTTTCTCATGACCGATTGAACGTACTCGCGGTAAGCGTAGACCATGGCAAGGGCGTACTTCCGGCAGTCCAGCTGCTCATTCCTCCCGGTAGTTTTCCAGACCATTTTGGCGGTCCCGTTTCGGTCATGCTCTAAAACTCGCTGTTCATTCGTCAGCTGAATAAAATGTTGCCGGGAATAATCAATCGGGAAATGGCAGAATCCTCGCGGGGAGACCCCTGATTCATACCGGCCCTTTGCGATAAACTGATAGACTTCCTGCTTGAAAAGATTGTCATTCACATCTATGCGGTAGTGCCTATGGCCGACACACTCAGCCGGGTTGATGTAGGTCCGGTCTTTGTTCAGGTAGTGCTGCCCCATGACAGGGTGTACCCCTGATTCAAAAGTATCGCAAAATGTGTAAACGGTCTCTGAGATAAACCCGGCATCAATTGCCGAGAGTGTCGGCTGCATCCCGGCGTAATTTGTCGTTATTATTTCCCGCAAAGCTGACCAGCATTGATCATCTAGGTTTGAAGTGTTACCGGGTATTACGTGATAATTTATTGACCAGCTTTCGAAGTCGCGGCCCCATGCTACAATCTCGCATTCGATTCTGTTCTCCTGGATGTCCGATCCTATGGTAATCATCAGCGGGCGGGCGTCCTGCGGTAAGGATCCTGCGTGATAGGTTCTCTCCTGTGTAAGCAGCGCCTCAATCTTCGGCTTCCCTCCTCGGTCTTCAAACGGTTCTCCGAGAAAAGTATTTACCCAGTTTTGAAACTTGAGCTTCTGGAAGTTCTCATGCTTGATCTGTAGGTATTCAATTACCGCATTTTCCCAGCTGCGGAATCCGACAGGGGAGAGTAATCCGGGGATATGATAGCTCCTCATACCTGGACGGCGCGGGTTTGCCGTCGGCCTCCACTCCCCGCGAGGGAGGAAAAAATCCTTATCTCGGTTGGTCCATTCTCCGCCGCACTTCTCGCAGATATACCTGACAGATGATGATGTTATCTCTCCATCTTTGTTGACTTCACAGATGAGCATGTCGTCTTCATCGTGGTCAAAATGTAGCCCGCCTGGTTCATCTTTCTTGCCCCATTTGAGAAACTGCATATGACCGCAATGCTTACAGGGTACAAAGTATTTCCGCTGGTCGCCCTCTTTGTAGAGCTGAAGGATTTTCGAATTGTGGGAGAATAGCGGGGTCGATCCCCAGAGTATTTTATAGCTCTCGGTGAAAGCGTCGACGCGGCGGCGGATCAAATATACCGGGTCCCCCTCCTTCCCGGTCGAGTCGCGGAAGGAATCTACCTCATCCACATTGACCTTCTTAAAACTCATCGACCTGAGCTTGGCGCCTGAGTTCGGACCGGCTGCAACAAGAAAGCCGCCGGGGAATTCTTTCCGGGTTTTTATGTCGCCGGTCTTCCGTTGCCCTTCGCGCTTTGATTGCGTCCCGATCTTGTGGGCGATCCCTGAATTATTTATCATCGAGTCAATGCGGAGTTCCATCTGAGTATCGGCAAGGCCAGCGTCACCTGTAACGTAAAGCATGGGCCCCGGGGCGATGTCGATTGTGTAGCCTATCCAGTTCTCAATTCCGCCGACGGTAAACATTATCTGCGTTCCCTTCATGACGGCTACTTCCCTGACAGGTGAGCTTTCCGAGAGGCAGTCTACAATTTCCCGCATGTAGGGGCACACATCGAAAGAGTACGGGCCGGGGTATGGCGTCAGTCCTTCTGAGAGTGTCCGGTGTTCCTCTGCCCATTCTGAGACGGTTATTCTTTCAATCCGAGTCGGGCAGGTAGCGAATAATTCAATCAGCCATTCGAGGGATTCGCGGCGCTTTTCTGCGGTGAATATCTCGCTCATTCTAACTCAAGTTTTATGATCTTCTGTACCTCATCCTGCGCGTTCTTAATTGTCTTTTCGATTGACTTCCCGACCTCTTTCTCGATTCGGTCACGGAGTTTATTATCACCACGTGCTACCCTGTTTCCGATCTGGAGAAAGTTGTTTTTTATCCCTGAGATAAAAGCGCCGAAGCCGATGGCAACATCATTGCGGTAGATCAGGCTGTAGGATTTTTCCTCGTGCTCCCGGTCGAGCTTCCGATTCTGTTTTTCTATTCTGAGGATTTCGACTTCCGTCTTTTTAGCGTCGAGTTCTTCCTGACTTAAATCACCGTGGTCTGACTTGATGGTCTTTTCGAGGTCGCGGATTATGCTGTCGACCGCCGGAGATATGACATAGTTCCAGACTTCCGAGTTTAACAGGTCATAGTTCCCGCTCTTGGTCTTAGGTAAAGTAGCCCGGGAGACGGTTGACGGGGTGCATCCTCGAAGCTCTGCGACCTGGGCGCGGGTTACTTCAATCATGACGTGCGTTCGCTCCCTTGAAAAAAATTGACTGTGGTGAAAAAGAAAATGCCCTTGCGACTAACCCATCTTTTTATTTGAAACCCCAGAAGGACCCGCAACATTTACATATCCCTCCCATGAGACTGTGCATATTTCTCCACCATTTCATCAGAATTGAGACAGAATCCGAGTGACGTAGCCCTTTCTGAAAGCTGATCACATTTTATTTTAAGCCCTTCGAGTGTGACAAACTCTCCCTTGTAATATCTCCTCCCGAAGTGTGTGTCAAACTTGTTTGGCAATATGCCTTGATCTATGCAGCTTATGTGATAGTAATTCAATGGCAATCTTTCATCTTTGATTCTTGCCATTTTTAGTTTGTATTCGTGTGTGTTGTCGCCCTGTTTTTTTATGTTACTCATTGCCATTCTGCCTAATTCAGATTTCTGCCATTGATTATGGTTTTTGATGTAAAGTTTTCCTTTGTCTGAATTGACATATTCTCGCATTGTGTGAGATGAGTATTCCTTTAAAAAATCAATACCCTCTTCCGTCTCCCAATACTCTTTTATTTTGTTTCTCTTCAACATCAACAATAAACAAATAAGCTGTATTCTCTTACCTCTTAGCTTATCATCATCTGACCTTGGATCTCTCCATCCTCTTGTTTTTCTATATGAATCCCTGCTGCATACCTCTCTCATGATCTCGCTCATGATTGCAGAATGTTTCTCGCTCCTTCCGAACTGACCACCTGATGATCTATTATACCAGACATCTTTGTTCTCTAAGACTTTCATGTCTTCTATGAATCTTATCTCTGCATTATCAACATCTTCTTGAGTGTCGTAAACGCCTATAATCTCTTTGTGAAATCTCTTTCGCCCATATTTTTTTAATGCCTGAATGATCAGATTCCCTGACCCATAATACCCATCACGTAGCATATCGCATTTGCTTTTCAGTCTCGTGACATGCTGACCGACATACATTTTTCCGTTTATAGTGTTGGTCGTTAAGTAGAGGTAATGCCTTTTCGTTTTACCCAGCCTACCACTCACGCCACACCTCGGGCATCTCGTTATGAGCCTTCCAAAACCATGTGAATCTACCGTACTTTTTTATTTTCGGCTTAGCATAGAAAATCGGGAAGTGCCTGACAATATCGCCACGATGGACAAGGGCAGTGATATTCTCACTCATCCGGTATGCCTTACCATGTGATGGGGAATTCACAGTGATTACTGTAACGGGTAGATAAAACATAAACATGAGGATCGCGCCGATTGCGCCACCTGCTGACTGTCCGATTATCTCTATCTTTTCGATATGATCCTCAACGTTTTCATCGATAAAATCATACAGCTTTTCCGCCTCATTGTACCAGCCTTTATGAAATCCGTAGCGCCTTGGCCATGCGCGAAAGTTTACAAGCCAGTCATACCCATGATCTGAGCCATAGATTTTTATTTTCATCAGTCCGTCATTGACCGATATCTTTGCCTCGACACCGCGACGGCCATCTTCGTATCCGTATTTGTAGTAGCTCATTTTGTCTCCTTAAATCTCAGCAGCGCACCGCATGGACAGAGCTGCAATAGCTGACCGCGCTCATTGACTGACACGCCTCTGACTTGCTGGAAATGAATTGTCTGTCCGCATGACGCGCATAGTACTGGCTTTGGGTTGTATTTCATTCTTCCCTCCTGATATTCTTTTTCTCACTCAATCCGTGGAAAACATTCTTCAACCTTTCGATATTCTCTGCCATCTCCTCATCGGTAAAATTGCGCTCTTCGATCTGCATAACAGGGCTTTCAATTTCTCGCCAACGCTGTTCCGGAATCGCCTTGTAAGCCTTCTCCAATTCTGCAATCCCTGGTGGCATCCTGAGAGATGGGCTGTGCAGCTTTACCACCTCGGCAAAGGTGAACCGCCTTGACCTATCGCTTTTTTTCTCAAGCCACATGGAGACGTATTTCCGCTGCGTAGGATTGTACCTGCCGTAGTATCCCTCGATTTCGTGGATGAATACTGCGGTGGTCAAAATATCATCTCCTCCGGGTCATACTCCTCGGCTCCCTGGTCAGCGATATATTGCTCTGCCATTGCCGTCACGATCTCAGGCCAGAATTGCACTACGCGGGAGGGGATTACCGGCGTTCCCCGGATTCTCTTGTCACTCCCCATTTTCCTGAGTTCGAGGAATTGACTGAATACGGCAGTTGCGAGTTCGGTCTCATCTGTGTACGGGGTCTCTTCATAAAGCGCCTTTGTTTTCTTTGCGAGCTGGTTTAGCTGAGAGCGTTCCTTGCCGTAGTTTGACCATGTTGTGTGTGGCTGTACCCTGGTAATCATTTGCTGCCAGTGTTGGGAGAGTTCATCCTTCATCGGGGAGATTTCTTTGGATTGAGGATTGTCTATGATCTCAGGCGGTATAGGCTCCGAAGGAGGCTCCGGCTGTGCCGGGTTTTCCTCTACCTCTTCTCTACTCTCTATACTCTCCTCTACTCTACTCTGTTCGCGGTTTGGCGGAATATTGCCGGAATATTGCCGGAATATTCCGGCATATTGACGCGGTTTCATACGGTTTTCGGTGTTTTCCGGGGTTTGTGGAAAATCGCCCTCTTTTTCCTCATTTTTAGAGCAAAGCGCGGGAATATTCCGGCATATTGACGCGGTTTCAGCCATCACCCGCTCTTTTGTCGGTAATTCGGTCTTTCTCTTGCGGTAGAGCTCACTTAATTCCTCTACAAAGTCGGCGGAATAGATAACTCCACGATCCTCCCATAGCTCCCTGTCTACCTTTCCGGTACGCACCATGTCACCAATCATCACGCGGATGTCCGTCTCATTCAGACCACAATATTGGTTAAATCGGTCTTTATCGAAGTCGTCAACATAGGCATAAAAGTGTCCTGGAGATTGTGCAAGCCATCGTAGCATCTGGGTGAAAAATCCAATTCCTGCAAGGCCGTATTTGTTCTGTAGGACATAGAGGGTCCTCCCGTTCTTCACAAAAAACGGGAAGAATTCAACTGTCTCCTTTATCTTGTTTGCCATCAAATTACCTCTACAGTTTCACCGATTATCCTGGCCAGCTTCACGCCCTGTATTTCGACGACCGAGAATCCTATTGATTTCTCCACGTGCTGCGTAAAGACACCCTCATAATCCTCTCCGAAAACCAGCTGCACCTCTGCTTCCTGATCAATTGTCCCGAGGTATAACTTCAACTCTCTCACCGTCATTCTTCCGCCTCCATATTTTTTGTGTACTTGATCGTCATAATAATTCCATCTTCCCCGTTATAGAGCGTCCGACACTTCCAGCAGGTAATACAATGCCGGTCCTGCGGGGTTGAGACGCGCCTCACATGGGCGCCACACTTCGCACAGTCGTATTCTATGATTTTCACGGTCTCACGGTGCATCTATAAATCCTCCCTGTCTGCTATCACGCGCCGTGACGGGTTTTTCCGGAGTAAAAGATAGTCTGTATCCAGTGAGCAATTTAGAGATAGCGTAGCGGCTCATATCGCCTGCGTTCCGGAAGCCTTTTTCCCTTGCTATTTCGTTCAGGTAGTGCTTATGATCCAGGGAGTCTACCGAGAATGAGATTGTCTTTTTTGAGTCACTTGCCATGGCGTGATTCCGATTTCCGATTGAAAACCAACGCCAGAACAATAACGATGATTGTTGCCGCTACCATGATCCCGGTGAACACGCCTGCGCCGACAAGAAAGCCCTGAATAAAATCGTTCATAAAATTACCCCACCCTCAAGATTTCGCCGCATTCGGTGCAGCAGCCGTAAAACTCGCCCTCTTCAGAATTGAACGTCCCGCAAGCAAGGCAATACATCGCATGGAATTCTCTTCTGTTTCTATGCACTGCCCATGTGTCTTTTACTTCCTGCGTCCTCTGAGTTTTCACTCTCTTTTGCTGGATGTATTGTTTCTGCCACCAGTCGGTTATTTTCTCATACGGTGCAGGTAGCGTTGAACATTTCGATCCGTATTTATCACTCATCATTTCCCCCATAGATTGTATTTGTCTTTCAAGAGCCCGATTGCCCTGGATTCCGCTGTCTGCCGTTTCATGCCGTTTTCAAACTCAAAGCGGCCAGCGAGCTGCTCTGCTTCCTCTCGGTGAACTTCGTATTTTTTGACAAACTCTTGAAATGCGGTCATGCTTCCCGCCTGACGATAGGCTCATATCCACCATCGATTAAGTATTTCTCGCGCTCATTTTCCGGCATTTTGAGAAAGCCAGAGATTGCGTCATAGAACTTATCCCCTGCGCGTTTGTACAATTCTCCGTCTTTGCGGACCGGCCACGGGCCTGTCATGTAGCCGAATTCGAAGGTATAGCCGTTGTATTTATAAAGCGGTTGAGAGCAGAAAAAGCCGATTGTTTTCATTCTTCCCCCATGAGTTCGGACCATGTATAGCCGGTGGCTTTTTCGACCGCTAAGTACATCTGCTCGCACGGTTCGCCATTCCTTTCATTCCTCTTTATCCCCTCAATCAGTGCTTCAAGCATTTCAGGAGCGGCTACCATTATCTGCATATTAGGTCCGCCAAAAGAAAGGTCAACCGGTTTGTCATTCCTGTCCGTTATCATACGACAAGGCACACTTGTTACGTACCACGGCCCCGGAGTGTGTTTTAATTATCTCACGTCATCACCTCATAAATAGATTTAGCCTTGTTCGCGTTTCTGATTATCCGTCCGGTCTTGCGCCGGTATTCGCGGAGGTATCGTAGGTAGGTCCCTATATGATGAATCTCGCCTGTCTTAATTTTTACCTTATAGTAAAGATCATAACTGCTAAATCGATCACCTGGAACGTATGCTCCTAATACCTCAAAGACTGCTTGCTTTGAATCCATCACAATCTCCTACCTTCCAGATTTCATTAGCGATTATTCTATGAACATTCGCCTGTTTGATCCCATATCGCTCTCCTATTTCTTTTTGTGTATATTTTCCTGTGGAGAACTCTTCCCTAATATCAAGTGCTATCTGGTAATCTATTTTTGTCATAGAACAGTTTCTAATGTTCTGCGTCCTTGATACCCACCTACAGTTTGATGGCTCATAATTGCCATCATTGTCTATGCGATCAATTTCCGCACCTTCGAATGGCTTCGGTCCCATATCGGTAATAAAATTAAGAAAACTATTTTCCCAACTATCACACACTTTTATCCCTCTACCGCCGTACCTATCAAATCTATTATCGCTCTCTGAATAACATCTTTTTTTCATGTTCTGCCAAACATTATACTCACTGGTTTTACTGTACCCATGCTTCTCATTATCTCTGCCGTACTTTGTCTCCATAGGATTGCCGTATTTCTTCATCCTGCAATAATGTTTTTTACATAAACCCTTTGCGTAATGTTTGGTTTTACAACCTTCAACTTCACAGATTCTGGATTCATGCGGTTTTTCTTCAATCATACAACCTCCCAACATCAATAACGTACTCCATGTGAAGATGCCCATTCTTCCCGACAACCATTCCCGTATTTCCGAGAATCCCGATGACCTGACCTGCTTCAACACTATGACCCTCATGGACAAAGGTCCGGCTCATGTGAGCGTACCGGCTGATTCCATCGTCGTGGAGGATCTCGATAAATCCCCCGTAGACTGCATGGCCTTTGTAGTAGCCATCAGGCGCGGGCCAATGCGTGACCACTACGCCATCTTTGACCGCCTGGATCTCCGCACCCTTCGGCGCTGCATAATCGGTTCCGTAATGGATTGAGTTCTCGCCATTGAATGGGCTCTTCCTGACCCCGAATGCGCTGGTCATATTGTACTGCCCCCGGATTGGAAAAAGCATTTCCTCTTCTTCATGGTCTTCTCTAATCATCTGGATAGAGGCGACCGTCTGAGCCTCAGCCCCGCCCTGGTCCTGATCCTTCTGGGCAGTCCATAGAGCAAGGGACAGTACCGCATTCAGGGCAAGGCTGGCCGTCAAAACGGGTAGGATAATTCTTTTCATTTTTCAACCTCTCTATTTTTTCCAGACAGCGCACAACCGTTGCCCCGGTCTGGATAAGCTCTTTTTCAACCTCCGAGAGAGGCTGATTTTCATAGTAGTAATTATTAGCGGCCCTGGTGGTCTCCCCGGATTCCTCAGTCATTATGCTTATCATGCGCATAATGTCGTCCGGAAAGTAGGGGTGTATCGTTTTCGAGCTGGCGAGTTCCTGATCGATTTTTATGTAGATTGATTTCTTGCTCATGTAGCTCCCTTCAATTTTTGATTAAAATGCCGTTCTTGTTTTTTTTACTATGGACCCATCTATGACATCTCTTGCAAAGTAGGACAAGATTGTCCAATTCTGTCCTCTTTTCTTTCACGGAAAAAGACATAATATGGTGAATATGATACTCACCACCGTTCTCTCTCTTGTCCTGTTTCTTTCCGCATATCTGGCATGTTTTATCGTCTCTCGCCCAAACCTGTTTTATTACATCTGCCCATTCCTGGGAATTATAAAGTGAAATTCTCTCAGATGTTATTCCACCTTTCCAGTTAGGATTTACGCTCCCCTCATCGTGTAGCCAATGTTCCCCATTCCTTAAATATGGTTTTTTACCTTTGCTTTTTTCTGAAATCTTCTTTTTTGTTTCATCAGTATGCTTTATGCCGAGTCTCATCTTGTGGCCTTTTTTGAAATAGTTCTTCTCATAACTACCTCTCGGTCGTGTTTGAATACGATGTTTCTTCATCCAGTAGTAGACTGTTTTAGGGTCCCTCTTAACCTCTCTGGCTATATCAACCATCGTCTTACCTTCTATCACATATCTCTGATACAAATATTCCTTTTCCATAACATTAGTTTACAATATGGTAACAGAATATGCAAGCATTAATTCCCCCGACATCCGCCGGGGGTGATTAAATTATGTTCTCGACCTCACGTCTTTTTCCGAATAGACGCGGACCCCTTCGCCAACAATCGCCTGAGCCCTGTCCTTCATCGACCTGACTACCTGCCCGATTGTTTTCTCATCTGCGATAAGGAACTCCGGGTTGATCTTCCTCTTATCGACAATCTCATATTTCCACACATCGACGGTGTACGTCCCTTTGGCAAGCTCAGGTTCAGGCTCTTTTACAACGGCTATCGGCTTATCAAGTACCTCCTCCCGGCCGGTGTTGATTGCCGCATCCAGGCGCTTGTTCTCTTCTTCTTCCCGCCTGCGCCGCTCTTCCTCCCGCCTGACCCGCTCTTGCTCTGTCAGGTAATCTGACATCTGCTTTTTTACAAGGCGCTCAGCTTTTGCAAGTGGGGACCTGAAGCGGTCTATCTCAATTACGACAGCTTTTCTCTTTTCCTCTGCTGCGCGCTTTAAGTCCTGCGCCTCTTTCAGCGCGGGATCAAAGTGTTCCTCCACCAACTTGACCGTTTGTTTGCAGGCGACAAGGAGCCGGTTCGCTTCATCGAGTGAGCCCTGATCCCTGACCGTGACCGACTGGAGATTGGCGACGACTGATTCAACTGTTTTTTGGAGATCTTTCTTTTCTGTCATTCCGCCGCCACCTCATAGTCTCCGTCGATGGTGTCGAGGTTCAGCTCCGGGTCGTCGGGATTGATCCGGTAAGCGCGGTTGTCGGCGCTTGCGGCGGTGGCGATCTCTACAGACTTGGGGGCGTAGCGTAGCAGGTCGATCATCACGGTTTTGCACGCCATCTGATCGAAGTTCGTCTGCCAGGGGCCAGAGGCGAAAGACTTGCTGTACTGCTTTGCGTGCTTCTCGACCTTATCCCGAGACCACACACGGAAATCATAACCGCCGTTAGTCAGCTCATACTGAGCGTAGAAAAACACGGTATTCCCGGTCGGGGTTTTCGATGGGTCGTGGATGAGCTTCGGATTCAAGCCGTATGAGTATTCAAACGTGTCCGCCTCATCCACTGCCATGGCAGTCAGCCTCCGGTACTGCCCGGTTCGGTGCGCAAGGTCAACGATCCCCTTGTACCCCATCTGAAACTGAGCATCTACGCGGCCGAGCTTCCGGTTCTCATACGGGATTATGTAGCACTGCCCGAGGGGTGTATTCGGTTCGAGTCCGAGCTGCGCCGCCTGCATGATTGACCCCATGAGAGAGAGCGCGTCAG